>Ga0265293_10000191_pt1 | contig 152368 bp, 141 predicted proteins | sample Munlanlewell138R_FD_192505 | JGI IMG/M metagenome (GOLD analysis project Ga0265293, IMG submission 192505) | Leachate microbial communities from a municipal landfill in Southern Ontario, Canada - Leachate well 138R | ecosystem: Engineered > Solid waste > Landfill > Unclassified | place...
GGGAAGTTGCGTCTGCAGCCTCGAAAAACCGTTCAAAACAACACGACAAATGCTTCACAAGCATCAACGAGCTGATGGTCACTGAAAAACAGCGATCTCAGCCTGCTGACGAAATATGCGGGCTAGCCAACGAGCGGCGCAGGAGCAAGCGCTTGGAAAAGGAGCTGCGACGCAAAGAGAAAGCCCTGGCCGAGGCAGCTGCCCTGCTGACACTGTCAAAAAAAGCCCAGGCCATCAGGGGCAGCGACGAGGAAGACTGATTCCTCTGGAGACGAAACAGATGGCCATCCAATTGATCGACGAAGCGGTACGAGCCGGGGCACGTGAGGTGCCCGCCTGCGAGATCCTCGGGATCACGACGCGCACCCTGCGGCGCTGACGTGCAGCAGACGACCTCACCGACCGGAGAGCAGCTGCAGCGGCGGCCCGTGATTATCCCCAGGCCCTTTCCATCGCGCAGCGCGAACAGATCGTCGAAGTGTGCAACAGTGCTGAACATCAAAGCCTGCCGCCTTCGCAGATCGTGCCACGTCTGGCCGATCACGGCCAGTACCTGGCCAGCGAGTCGACCTTCTACCGGGTGCTGCGCGAGTACGGACAGGCCAACCGCCAGGGCCATGCACAGCCCCCGCGCGCCGTGCCCAAGCCGCGCGCTTTGGTGGTCCGTGGCCCAAATCAGGGCTGGAGCTGGGACATCACATTTTTGCCCAGTTTGATCCGTGGCCAGTTCTTCCGCCTATACCTGATCACCGACATCTACAGTCGCATGATTATGGGCTGGGAGATTCATCATGATGAGCTGGCCAGTCATGCCGCTGATCTGATCACCAAGGCCTGTCTGCGCCATGGTGTGGTGCGCAATGAACTGGTGTTACATTCGGATAATGGCTCGCCGATGAAGGGTGCCACTATGCTGGCCACTTTACAACGCTTAGGTGTGATTGCGTCCTTCAGCCGTCCTTCAGTGTCCAATGACAACGCGTACTCCGAAGCACTGTTTCGTACGCTGAAGTACACGCCCGCGTACCCGAATAAACCGTTTGTCGATATCGATGCGGCACGCGCCTGGGTACAGCGCTTCGTGACCTGGTACAACACCGAACATCGGCATAGTGGCATCCGGTTCGTCACACCCTACGAGCGGCACTATGGGCTGGACCGTCAGATCCTGGCACAGCGCCACGCCGTCTATGAGGCGGCCAAGCGTGCGCATCCGCAGCGCTGGAAGGGGCGAGATACCCGAGACTAGAGGCATCAGGAAGAAGTCTGGCTCAACCCACCGAAAGAGCATATCGATGCTTCGGAAAATCTGAAGCTGGTTGCATGAAAAAGCGGACAAGTGGTTTGACAAACACCGCAAATGAACGCTCCATTGAGCAACAATGCTAAGAATTACGCCGCTATCCAGTTGCTGAAAAACAGGTGATTCACCCACACGGAGGAACTTATGCGCGCACTCAGAGAAGTTGCAGTAGAAATTTTGGCTGATTGGACTGTCATCAACAACGCAGGTGCCCGCGAAGCACTTGAATACATGAGGGAGATGGGTGTAGTTACTGAAAGATTTGGAGCAGATCCTAATGGTTATGCCGTTGTCAGCGCACTTCTTATCAATTCCATCGGTTGGCGTGGGTCAGTTGCAAGGCGAATCAAGAAAGAACTGAGGCAAATGTGCGACCACCCGAGACCGTGATTGATCTTGCCTTCGTTTTTCACGATCCAACAGCATCAGCGATAGATCCCACATAAGGAGAGGGATGCTCCCGCACCGTGTCTAGTGAATGCCCATCCCCCGCTTGTGGGGTAGAAGCTGAGGGACTTGGCACTGTGCCTCAAGAACAACGGCGTCCACATCTGTCCAGGGCAAGCCAATGCTTGATGGCACACTGAATGGCATACTGCGCTGGATCGAAAGGAAAAAACCTTTGAATATCAAGAGCTTGCCTAAATTCGTTGGCGGACAGAGGGGGATTCGAACCCCCGATACGCTATTCACGTATACACGCTTTCCAGGCGTGCGCCTTCAACCACTCGGCCATCTGTCCTGCAGGGCGAGCAGTCACGCCCCAAAGAAGCTCGCCATTTTAACAGAGTTCAGCCCAGCGCCGAGCCGCCGGTCAGCGCCGCTACCCCCAACCCACCGACCATGCGTTCCACATAACGGGCGATCATGTCGATCTCGAGGTTGACCGATGAGCCGACCTGCACGTTGCGCAACGTAGTGACCTGAACCGTATGCGGGATCAAGTTGATGGAAATCTCGGTGCCTTCTTCCTGGTCATCCACCCGATTGATGGTCAGGCTGACACCGTTGACGGTAATCGAGCCCTTGTAGGCCAGATAGCGGGACAGGTGGGCAGGCACGATGATGCGCAGATCCAGCGATTCACCGACGGTGTCGAGGCAGGTGACCCGCCCGACACCATCCACGTGGCCGGACACCAGATGCCCGTCCAGGCTATCGCCCATGCGCAACGCGTGCTCGAGGTTGACCTCGCCCTCGGCATCGAGCCCGCAGGTGCGGTCCAGGCTCTCGCGCGACACATCGACCTCGAATGCGTGCGGATGCAGAGCCACCACCGTCATGCAGGCCCCCTGCACGGCGATGGAATCCCCCACACGCGTGCGCTCGAGAGGCAGACCACCCGCCTGGATGCGCAGGCGTACACCGGCATCGCTTGAATCGCCCAGTGGCACGATCTGGTCGATGCGCCCTGTCGCCGTGATGATTCCTGTGAACATGATGAATGCTTTCCTGAAACGGTCGAGCCAGCCGCCCGAAGATGTTAGACCCCGCAGGCCTGTCGCAGGGCGCGCCAGTGCTCTGCCTGGCGCAGATGCAGGCGCATGTCGCGATCCAGCGCTGCGGCGCCTAGAAATTCGTATGCAGGGGCGTCTTCGAGGTGCTGCACGGCCTGCGTCAACGCGACCAGACCCCGCCCCGCCCCCAGCACGGTCGGGGCTACATAGGCGATCCATTCGTCGACATGCCCGCCGGCGACCAGCGCGCCAGTCAGGCGGGCCCCGGCCTCGACATGGACCTCGTTGATGTCATGAGCGCCCAGCCAGCGCAGCACGGCGCCAAGATCCAGGCCTGTGCCAGCCATCGGCACCTGCACGACCCGGGCCTGCCTGCGGGCAAGACGCCCGGCCTTCGCGGCATCCACTTCGGCTGAAAAGATCCACACCGGCCGGCCATCGAGCAAGCGCGCCTGTTCGGGCATGGCGAGATGGCTGTCGAGCACCGCCCGCATCGGCTGCCGCTGCGTGGGCACATCGCGCACATCCAGGCGCGGATCATCGGCCAGCACCGTGCCCAGGCCCGTGAGCACGACACAGGCGCGCGCGCGCCAGGCGTGGCCATCGGCCCGTGCAGCCTCCCCCGTGATCCACTGCGAACGGCCATCGGGCAGCGCAGTGCGGCCATCCAGCGAGGCCGCTGTCTTGACGCGCACCCAGGGGGTGCCACGCACCATGCGCGCGCAGAACCCGGGATTCTGCGCCAGCGCGTCTTCGGCAAACAGCCCGGCGTCGACCTGCAGCCCGGCTGCGCGCAGCGCGGCCAGGCCGTGACCCGCCACCCGGGGGTTGGGATCACGCAAGCCGACGACCACACGACGGATGCCCGCCCGTATCAGGGCCCCGGTACAGGGCGGCGTGCGCCCCTGGTGACTGCAGGGCTCGAGCGTCACGTAGGCCGTTGCCCCTTCTGCAGACAGGCCCTGGCGCTCGAGTTCGAACAGGGCCTGGGCCTCGGCATGCCGTTCCCCCGCCCTCTGGGTGCTGCCCTCGGCCAGCCAATGGCCATCGCGCACCAGCACGCAGCCCACACGCGGATTGGGATTGCTCAAGGTGCACGCCTGCTCGGCCACCTTGAGCGCCCGGCGCATCCAGCGCTGATCGTGAGTGGAAAATGCGCTTGAATCAGTCGGTGCCGTCATGGTGCTCGGTACCCAGTTCATCGATGGTGCGCACGAACTCGCTGAGGTCCTCGAAACTGCGGTACACCGACGCAAAACGCACGTAAGCCACCCGGTCCAGGGCCCGCAGTTCGGTCATGACCAGTTCGCCGACGAATTCAGAGGGCACCTCGCGCTTGCCGCTGGCCATGAGGCGATCCTGGATGCGCACCAGAGCCGCATCCAGGGCCGAGGCACTGACGGGCCGCTTGCGCAGGGCCAGGGCCATGCTGCCGCGCAGCTTGGCCGAATCGAACTCGACCCGGCTGCCATTGCGCTTGACGATGGCCGGCATCATGAGTTCGACCCGCTCGTACGTGGTGAAGCGCCGCTCACAGGCCATGCAGCGCCGCCGGCGCCGGATCGTGTCGCCCTCTTCGGAGACCCGGGAATCGACGACCTGCGTATCAGCGTGCTGGCAAAATGGGCATTTCATGTGCAAAAGGGCATCTTGCGATGCCCCCGTCGGTAAGAATCAGCGATAGACCGGCAGACGCTGTGTGAGTTCATGGACCCTGGCCCGTACCTTGGCCAGGTTGTCGGCGTTGTCTGGATCATCGAGCACGTCGGCGATCAAATGCCCGGTGAGCTCGGCCTCGGCCTCGAGGAAACCACGCGTGGTCATGGCCGGCGTGCCCAGACGAATGCCACTGGTAACAAAAGGTTTCTCCGGGTCATTCGGGATGGCGTTCTTGTTCACCGTGATATGGGCTTCGCCCAGGGCCGCTTCAGCCGCCTTGCCAGTAATGCCCTTGGCGCGCAGGTCGACCAGCATGACATGGCTTTCCGTACGCCCCGAGACGATGCGCAGGCCGCGCTTGACCAGCGTTTCGGCCAGAACCTGCGCATTGGCCAGAACCTGTGCGGCATAGACCTTGAAATCGGGTTGCAAGGCTTCACCAAACGCAACGGCCTTGGCGGCAATGACGTGCATCAGCGGCCCGCCCTGAATCCCCGGGAAAATGGCTGAATTGATGATTTTCTCGTGCTCGGATTTCATCAGGATGACCCCGCCGCGCGGGCCACGCAGGGATTTGTGCGTCGTCGTCGTGACGAAATCGGCATGCGGTACGGGATTGGGATACACGCCGCCCGCCACCAGGCCCGCATAATGCGCGATGTCCACCATGAACAGGGCTCCGTTGTCGTGTGCGATGCGGGCCATGCGTTCGAAGTCGATGCGCAGGGCATAGGCGGAAGCCCCCCCCACCACCAGCTTCGGTTTGTGCCGACGGGCCAGCTCTTCGAGCTGATCGTAGTCGATCTCTTCCTGGGCGTTCAGGCCATAGGAATGGAACCGATACAGCTTGCCCGACGCATTCACCGGCGAGCCGTGCGTGAGATGCCCGCCTTCGGCAAGACTCATGCCCAGCACGCTGTCGCCGGGGTTGAGCACGGCCATGTACACGCCCTGGTTGGCCTGCGACCCCGAATTGGGTTGCACGTTGGCCGCTTCGGCGCCGAAGATCTGCTTGACCCGGTCGATGGCCAGCCGTTCGATCACATCGACATGTTCACAACCCCCGTAGTATCGCCGGCCTGGATAGCCTTCGGCGTACTTGTTGGTGAGTTGCGTACCCTGCGCCTGCATGACGGCAGGGCTGGCGTAGTTCTCGGAGGCAATCAGCTCGATATGCTGTTCCTGCCGGAGGTTTTCGTCCTGGATGGCCGCCCAGATATCCGGGTCGGCCTGATCGAGCGTACGAGAGCGATCAAACATGGGGTGTGGTCCTGACAGAGTGAAGACGAAATGAAAAGGCTTACAGGGCGTGCAGCCTGGGGTTGAGGGTGTAGGTGCCCGTGATCGAAGCCTGCGCCAGGATGTGCCCCTGCATGGCCTCGCGCACCCTGGCCCCATCGAACCGGCCGGTCACGGCAAGCTCGGCCACATCGAGCGCGTACACGGTGAACACGTAGCGATGCACCAGCGCGTCATTCCAGGGTGGGCAGGGGCCATCGTAGCCAAAGTAGTCGCCGTTCATGTCGCGATCAGAGGCAAACCAGCTGGTGAAGTCATTCAGGCCCTGGCGAGTGCCATCCAGTGCCAGGGGGCCGGCCTTGCCGCGCGGCGTGATGCCGTCGGAATAGCTGCCTTCTTCGATGTGGCGTACGTCAGCCGCGATGTCGACCAGCACCCAATGATGAAAATCGGTACGCGGCAGATCGGCCGGTACCTCGCGCCCGGGCTGGTTGACGTCATCCGGGCGCGAAGGCACGTCTGAATCGACGCACAGCACGACAAATGACCGGGTACCCTCGGGTACGTCGGACCAGGCCAGGTGCGGGTTGCGATTGCCGGCCAGGGCCACGTGTGCCTGTGGATCGATACGCCCGAAGGCGTTGTTCTCGGGAATCACCCCGTGATCGGGAAAAGATTGGCTATGCAGTTTCATGAGGCCTCCGAAGCCCGGGCCAGGGTCACCCGGGCAAATTTGCGCTTGCCCACTTGCATGATGTACACACCCGCAGGCAGCTGCAGGGATTTGTCTTCGATGCGCTGCCCATCGATGCGCACCCCCCCCTGTTCGATATTGCGCTGCGCTTCGGATGCCGAAGCCGACAGCCCCGCCGCGCGCAGCACCTTGAGTATGCCCAGCGGCGCGCCGGCCACCCGGACCTCGGGGAGGTCGGCGGGGATGGCGCCATCGCGAAACCGGGCATTGAAATGCGCCAGGGCCTGGGCGCCCGCGCCCTGGCCATGAAAACGGTCGACCAGTTCGATGGCCAGCAGGACCTTGACATCGCGCGGGTTGCGACCGTCGGCCACTTCGGCCTGCAGGGTGGCGAGCTCTTCAAGAGTACGGAAGGACAGCAGTTCGAAGTAACGCCACATCAGCGTATCGGAAATCGACATCAGCTTGCCGAACATGGAGTCGGCCGGCTCGGTGATGCCGATATAGTTGCCCTTGGACTTGGACATCTTCTCGACCCCGTCGATCCCTTCGAGCAGGGGCATGGTCAGCACGCACTGGGGCGCCTGGCCGTATTCTTTCTGCAGTTCGCGACCCACCAGCAGATTGAATTTCTGGTCGGTACCCCCCAGCTCGAGATCGGCCTGCAGGGCCACCGAATCGTACCCCTGCAGCAGGGGATAGAGGAATTCGTGCACCGAGATCGGCACGCCCGCCCTGAAGCGGCGGGTGAAGTCATCGCGCTCCATCATGCGGGCCACCGTGTAGCGTGACGCCAGCTGGATGAGCCCGCGGGCCCCGAGCGGATCGGACCACTCGGAGTTGTAGCGGATTTCGGTGCGCCCGGGATCCAGCACCAGGCTGGCCTGCGCATAATAGGTTTCGGCGTTTGCACGGATCTGCTCTGCCGTGAGCGGCGGCCGCGTACTGTTGCGCCCGCTGGGATCGCCGATCTGGGCCGTGAAATCGCCGATCAGGAAGATCACCGTATGCCCCAGATCCTGTAGCTGACGCATCTTGTTGAGCACCACGGTATGGCCCAGATGGATGTCCGGCGCAGTGGGGTCCAGGCCCAGCTTGATGCGCAAGGGCGCACCGGTCGTACGGCTGCGCGCCAGCTTGACGGCGAACTCTGAAGCCACCAGCAGCTCGTCGCAACCCCGCTGCACGACCTGCAGGTCGTGCGCAATTTGCGGATCGGCAGGGTCGATGGGAGACGGCATGATGAACGCTTATATCAAAAAAAAGAGAAAAAAGCTCGAAAAAACTGCCGACATGCGTTAGCATAACGTGCGATTGCAGCTTGTGCACAACAGATGCAAGCGCTTCAACAGTTTCAATCGCTCGTTCCGAGTGACGGGGTCTCATGTTAGCAGAGCCTGCCCCCGCCGGTGCGCATTTCCATAACCGATCACCTGGTCCATGATGCCCGACACCCATCACACACCACGCCGCCGACACCTGACCCGCAATCTGCTACTGGCCGCATCGGGCCTGTTCCTGACCGCCGCCGCGCTGGCTGTCGTCCAGCCGCCGGCACCGCCGCCAGGCCCGCTGATGGAAGCACGCACCCGCCTCGACCTGCGCATCGACAATACGCTCACCCAGCGTCAGGATACCCCGTATATCACCTCCACGCGCATTCGGCGTGGCGATACGGTGGTCGACCTGCTGCGCCGCCTCGAAGTCGATGAAGACGGGCTTTTGGCCTTCCTCACCACCAACAAGGACGCGCGCTCCATTTACAAGCTGTATCCGGGCCGCAATGTGCGCGCAGCGCTGGATGATGCCGGCCATCTGGTCTGGCTGCGCTACCTGCACACACCGGGCACACGCACCGACGGTGGCATGGATGCGGGCTGGCTCGAAGTCCGCCCCGATGAGGCCGGCGGTTTCACGGCCCAGGAACTCACCGAAGCGGCCATGCCCGAAACCCGCCTGGCCGAAGGCGAAATCAAGTATTCATTGTTCGGTGCGGCCGATGCCGCCAATATTCCAGACCACATCACGCTCGAGATGGTCGAAATCCTCGGCAGCCGCATCGACTTCCTCACCGACCTGCGCAAGGGCGACCGCTTCCGCATCGTCTACGACGCCTACACACACGACGGCGCCCCGGTCGGGGCCGGGCGCATCCGGGCGCTCGAATTCATCAACAAGGGCAAGACGTACAGCGCCGTGTGGTTCGAGAACAGCGCAGGCCAGGGCGGCTACTACGACTTCTCCGGCGCCAGCCTGCAAGGGGCTTTCCTGCGCAACGCCATCAAGTTCACGCGCATCAGTTCACGCTTCGGCATGCGCCAGCACCCCATCCACAATAAATGGATCGGCCACAAGGGGGTCGATTACGCAGCCCCTTCGGGCACGCCCATACGGGCCACCGCAGATGGCAGCGTACAGTTCATCGGCCAGCAGCGGGGCTACGGCAATGTGATCATCCTCAAGAATCACGGCCCATATTCCACGCTGTACGCCCACCAAAGCCGCTTTGCCAAGGGGCTCAAGAAAGGCGCAAAGGTGCGTCAGGGCGACATCATCGGCTATGTCGGCGCCACTGGCTGGGCGACCGGCCCCCACCTGCACTACGAATTCCGCATCGATCAGAAGCCAGTCGATCCTCTGGCAGTCGACCTGCCCGTAGGGCGCACGCTCGAAGCCTCCGAACGCCAGGCATTCGAGGCCACGGTGGCCGACTACCGCCCCCAGATGAAGCGGCTTGCCCAACTGCAGGACAACCGCTTGCTGCTGGCCAGCGCAGACACGATTGAATCCACAGAGTCCACCGAAGAACCCTAGTTACTGCATAGGGCTCATGTCCGGCACCAGCACCGACGCAGTCGACGGGGTGCTGGCCGATCTGGCTGCGCACCCCATCCGCTTGCTGGCGCAGGCCAGCCTGCCGCTGCCATTGCCGCTGCGCGACGAATTCCTGGCATTGAATGCTCCGGGGCCCAATGAACTCCATCGCTCGGCCATGGCCGCCAACGCACTGGCCGATTGCCAGGCGGCCGTGGTGCAATCGCTGCTGGCCCAGGCGGGCCTGTCAGCGCAGGATATCCTGGTGTTGGGCACGCACGGGCAGACCGTACGCCACGCGCCGGACGCCGGCTATACGGTGCAGATCAATGCCCCCGCCCGCCTGGCCGAACGCTGTGGCATCGCCACGGTGGCCGATTTCCGCAGCCGGGATGTCGCCGCGGGGGGGCAAGGGGCACCCCTGGTGCCCGCCTTCCACGCGGCCTGCTTCGGTACCCGTGGGGGCCGGGCCGTGCTGAACCTGGGCGGGATTGCCAACCTGACCCTGCTCGAGTCCCCCGTGCGCGGCTTCGATACCGGGCCGGCCAACATGCTCATGGACGCATGGGCCCAGACCCATCTGGGCCAGCCCTTCGATCAGGATGGCCAATGGGCCGCCAGCGGATGCTGCCAGCCCGCGCTGCTCGCCAGCATGCTGGCCGAGCCCTGGTTCGCCCGTTTACCGCCCAAGTCGACGGGGCGCGACCTTTTCAGCCTGGGGTGGCTGCATGCCCACCTGGAAAAATTCACGCATCAGGGCACGCCGTTCGCACCGGCGGACGTTCAGGCCACGCTGCTCGAACTGAGCGTGCGCTCGATTGCCGACGCGCTGCAGCGCCATGCACACCATGTGCAGACCGTTCTGGCCTGCGGAGGGGGGGCGCTCAACCAGGCTTTCATGGCGCGTCTGGGCCGCGCGCTGGCGCCTGTGGCACTGCGCACGACGGCTGATGAAGGGGTGCCTGTACAGGCTGTGGAAGCGCTGGCATTCGCCTGGCTGGCCCACGCCTGGCTGCAAGGGCGCGCGGCCTGCCTGCCCGAGGTCACCGGCGCCCGGCACGCCACTATCGCAGGATGCCTGTACCCCGCCTGAACCTCAGGCCGTGAACGATGAGCCGCAACCACAGGTGGTTTCGGCATTGGGGTTGCGTACCACGAACTGCGAGCCTTTCAGGGCTTCTTCGTAATCGATCTGGGCCCCCGTCAGGTACTCGACACTGAGCGGATCGACCAATAGCTGCATGCCATCCTGCTCGATGACGAGGTCATCGGCTGCCGCCGATTCTTCGAGGCCAAAGCCATACTGAAAACCGGAACAGCCACCGCCTTCGACATAAATGCGCAGTTTCAGGGCCGGATTGCCTTGATCGGCCCGCAACTGGCGCAGCCGTGCCAGGGCTGCCGCAGTGAGCCCGATCGCCGCCGACACGCTGGATCGGGAGATGCTTGAAGATGCCATCATGGTTGTTTCCCGTTCTGGGCCACAGGGGCCTCTTGTGCAGCGACGACGACACCGCCTTCGAGGATCTCGAGCTGCACGCTGTCAATGGATTGCCCAGGTACGGCCTGAAGCAGGCCTGTGCTGCGCTGGAACTGGCGGAAATCGAGCACCAGGGCATCTGGCGCCCCGGCATCCGGTGCCGATGAATCAGGCGCCCCGGGCGGCAACAGCCTTATTTTAACGGGTTTGCCATCTTTCATGCTGCGTGCCACAAAGCGCAGGTGCCCCTTGAATTCAGCCGCATCGGGGCGCGCATTGCGCGTGAGCAACACCCGGTATGACAGGAACTCACCCTCGGGCACGATGTCGAACGCCCGAATGGCCACCGCACCCGCCGGCCCCGGAGGGATCAGTTGCTCGTAGAACGCCAGCTGGTCCTGTGTCCGGCCCAGGGTCTCCTGGAGTTCGTCTGTCTTTTCCTGCAAGCTGCGCAAGGCGGCAGAATCGGCTGTCACGCGGCTTTGATCGGCGGCCCTGTCGGCCTGGGCCTGCAGCAGATCGGCCTGCAAGGCGGCCACCTGGGACTCGAGCATCCGCATGTGATCCGCGTCGCCTGCGTGCATGCCCACATGCATGGCCACTGCGCCGGCGACGAATGCCAGCAGCAACAGCAACAGGCGCCTGAGCATGCGCACCAGCCAGTGACTCATGCGCCCGCCCGGGTTCGTGGTGGAATCATGCCGACTCATGGATGTGACCTCTTGGAAAGAGCGCGAATGCGCAGCCGTACTCAGGGCAGGACGGCTGGCTGTTCGAGGCCCGTGGTTTCCGGCAGGCCGAACATCAGGTTCATGTTCTGCACGGCCTGCCCTGCAGCCCCCTTGACCAGATTGTCCTGCACCACCAGGATGACCAGCGTATCACCACCAGACGGCCGGTGCACGGCCAGACGCAACATGTTCGAGGCGCGAACCGAGCGCGTCTGCGGCAGGCTGCCTGCGGGCATGACGTCGATGAATGGCTCCGCCGCATAGCGTTCGTCGTAGAGGCGCTGGAAATCCGTGTCCAGGGCTTCGGGCAGAATGCGCAGATACAGGGTGGAGAACATGCCCCGGATCATGGGCACCAGATGAGGCACGAAGGTGATGCCTACCGGCTGGCCTGCAATCCGCGCAAGACACTCGGTGATTTCGGGATGATGGCGGTGGCCCGCGACCCCATAGGCGGCAAAGTTGTCGCCCGCCTCGGCGTACAGGGTATTGACCTGTGCGGTACGGCCGGCACCGGACACCCCCGACTTGGAATCGGCGATGATATGCGCCGTGTCGACGAGCGGACGGCCCGCCTGCAGCACAGGCGCCAGCCCCAGCAGGACCGTCGTGGGATAGCAGCCCGGATTGCCCACGACCCGGGCCTGGCGGATGCGCTCGCGATCGAGTTCGGGCAGGCCATAGACCGCGTCCTTGAGCAGATCGGGGCACTGATGCGGCATCTTGTACCAGCGCTCGAAGGTCGCCACATCCTGCAGGCGAAAATCGGCTGCCAGATCGATCACCCGCACGTCGTACTCGAGCAGCCCCTGCGCCTGGGCCATCGCCACCCCGTGCGGGGTCGCGAAAAAGACCACATCGCATTGATCGAGCCCGGCTTCTTCGGGTGCCTGAAAGCAGAGATCCACATGACCGCGCAGGTTGGGGTAGAGATCGGCCACTGGCAGGCCGGACTCTTTGCGCGAGGTGATGGCATGCAGTTTCACTTGCGGATGCTGCGACAGCAGGCGCAGCAGTTCGACCCCCGTATAGCCGGTGCCGCCTACGATACCGGCGCGTATGCTCTGGCGTGTGTCCATGACGACCTCTGACAAGATTCAGCCTTTCATTGTAGTGGAACCGTCGTGTGATGCGCCCGAAACAGTGGAATCACCTGTGATATGACCGGAACGGATCAGGCCCGGAAACCCGGGCCTGATGTTCTGCACCGATACGGGTGCTGCATGCACCCGAACAGCTGCGGCAAGGCGAACTATCGCTTGCTGAACTGCTTGCGTCGACGTGCCTTGTGGAAACCCACCTTCTTGCGCTCGACGGCACGCGCATCGCGCGTGACCAGCCCCGCCAGCTTGAGCGAGGGCTTGAGGGTTTCGTCGTAATCGATCAGGGCACGGGTAATGCCATGACGTACGGCCCCGGCCTGGCCGGACTCGCCCCCACCGTGCACGTTCACATGAAAATCGAACGATTCGAGATGATCGGTGACCACCAGGGGCTGGCGCACGATCATGCGCCCGGTTTCACGCGCAAAGTATTCATCGACAGGCCGACCGTTGACCACGATCTTGCCTGAGCCCTTTTTGAGAAACACACGTGCGACGGACGTCTTGCGCCGGCCCGTGCCGTAATTCCAGTTTCCAGTCATGATGCTCGCCCTTCGATTTCGAGAATTTTCGGCTGCTGCGCAGCATGTGGATGCTCGGCGCCGGCGTAGACCTTGAGCTTGCGAGCCATGGCATAGCCCAGTGGCCCCTTGGGCAACATGCCTTTCACCGCCTTTTCCAGGGCGCGCCCCGGAAAGCGTTGCTGCATTTTTTCGAAGTTCGTTTCGCGGATACCGCCCGGATAATTGGTATGGCGATAGTAGCGCTTGTCCTGTGCCTTGGCACCGGTCACGACGATTTCGGCTGCGTTGATGACGACGATGTAATCGCCGGTATCGACGTGCGGCGTGTATTCGGGTTTGTGCTTGCCCCGCAGGCGGCGTGCGACTTCGCTGGCCACACGGCCCAGGACCTTGCCCCGGGCATCGATCACAAACCAGTCACGCCGGACTTCATGCGGCTTGGCCACAAAGGTCTTCATGATGGTGTTCCTGAATGAAATGTAGGATGAAATTTTCTTCGAGACCCGGGATGCATACATGGCATCAGCCGGGGCAAAGCGCCACGAGGCCAGGACATTGTGCCGGGGCCATGCCCCCTGCCCGTACCCGATGGACATCAAAAGAAAATCCGCCCATCATACTCGATTGGACGGATGAAATCAAAAAGCAGGGGGCACCATGATCAGGCCTTCGGTGCCGCCGAATTCAGCCCCCGCCCAGACTGGCCGGTGCAGGGGCTGCCGCGTTCACTTGTTCTGCTTGGCCAGCACGGCACCCAGATAATTTTCGAACACGCCTTCGCCGACACGGAACCAGGGCACCAGGTTGTCGCGATACCCCATGTAGTCGTCATAGATTTTCTTGAAGCCGGCGTCCTTGTCGCAGAACTCTTTGTAGACTACGTTCGAGGCTTCATAGCAGGCATCGAGCACGGCCCGTGGGAAGCTCTTGAGCACCGCACCCCCCGCGATGAGCCGACGCAGGGCTTCGGGATTGTAATTGTCGTAGTACTCGACCAGGTGATTGGATGCCGCCCGCGAGCAGACTTCGACGGCAGACTGATAGGCCTTGGGCAGTTCGGCAAAGGCCTTGTCGTTCACATAGAGCGAGACCTGCGCGGCGCCTTCCCACCAGCCCGGATAATAGTAATACTTGGCCACCTTGTTGAAGCCCAGTTTCTCGTCATCGACCGGGCCCACGAATTCGACCGCATCGAGCGCACCCTTTTCAAGCGCCGGGTAGATGTCGCCGGTTGCCAGCTGCTGCGGAATGACCCCGAGCCGAGAAAGGACCTCGCCGGCAAACCCGGCCGTCCGCATGGTCAGGCCCTTGAGGTCTTCGACCGAATTGATTTCCTTGCGGTACCAGCCGCCCATCTGTGCCCCCGTGTTGCCAAACGGGAAGTTGATGATGCCCAGCGGCGCAAACAGCTCACGCATCAGGTTCAGGCCATTGCCTTCGCGGAACCACGCATTCATCTGGCGCACCGTCAGCCCCCAGGGCACGGCGGTGTCGAAACAGAACGACGGATTCTTGCCATAGTAATAGTACGAGGCGGTCTGGCCGCACTCGACCGTGCGGTTGCCCACGGCATCCATGACCCCGAAGCCGGGCACCAGTTCGCCAGCCGGGTAGAGGCGGATGTTGAACTGGCCGTCGGTGACTTCCTTGACCATGTCGCAGAACAGCTGCGCCGTGGAAAACAGGGCGGGGGTGGCTGTGTTGTAGGTGGATGCGAGTTTCCAGCTGACCTTGGGGCTGGATTGGGCGATGGCTGGTGCCGCCACGGCGGCCGTACCCGCCACGGCACCAAGGCCGGCCTTTTTGAGGAACGCACGACGCTGCATGATATCGATCTCCGTCTGTTATGGGAATTATGCTGTGCAACCCTGAAGATATTACACTGCACCACCCTGTACGCCCAGCCCTGAATGATACTTTCTGGTGGGTCAGGGGGCCCTTTCTGGTGGCTCGGGGGCCCCGGCCGGCAAATATGACCCGCGGGCAGCGGCACACCTGCGCCGTGGCGGCCTACCGGCCTGCCACGGCCATGCGCTCGATCAGCACCGAGCCGGTGGCCTTGGCACCACGCCGGTATACATCGGCCCCGACCGCCACAATGCCCCGCAGCATGTCGGCCAGATTGCCGGCAATCGTGATTTCCTGCACGGGGTGACGAATGACACCGCCCTGCACCCAGTAGCCGAATGCCCCGCGTGAATAATCGCCCGTGACATAGTTGACCCCCTGGCCGATGAGTTCGGTCACCAGCAGGCCCGTATCGAGTTTGCGCAGCATGGCCTGAAAATCATCGCCGGCGCGCGTCAGGCGTGAGCGCAAGAGCAGGTTGTGCGACCCGCCGGCATTGCCCGTGCCGGGCAGACCCAGTTTGCGCGCGGTGTAGGTCGACAGGAAATAGCCATTGAGCACGCCGGCCTCGACCACCTGGCGCGCCTGCGTACGCACGCCTTCGGCATCGAAGGGGCTGCTGCCCATGGCACCGGGAATATAAGGGTTCTCGACCACGTCGAGATGCCCCGCCAGCACGGCTGTCCCCAGGGCATCGAGCAGGAAGCTGGCCTTGCGATACAGGGCGCCGCCGCTGGCGGCCTGTACCAGGCTGCCCAGCAGGCCCACGGCCAGGGGCGCCTCGAACAGTACGGGATACTGCCCGGTCTTGATGGGGGCCGCACCCAGGCGCGCCAGCGTGCGCTCGGCCGCATAGCGGCCGATCTGTGCCGGAGCGGCCAGTTCGGCCGGATCGCGCGCCGCACTGTACCAGTAATCCCGCTGCATCCCGTCGCCCTCTCCGGCAATCGGTGATACCGAAATACTGTGGCGCGAGTACGGATAACCCCCCAGAAAACCACGCGTATTGCCGAGCACGAAATGGCCTTCCTGCGTATCGACCGCGGCGCCTTCGGTGTTGCGGATGTCGGCACTGACGGCCAGCGCCGCACGTTCGGTGCGCATCGCCAGGCGTGCTGCCGCACGCGGGTCGATCAGCCACGGATGATGCAGCTCGAGTTCGGGATAATGACGCGCCAGGGTGTCGGCGTCCGGCAGGCCGGCCGCCGTATCTTCGGCCGTATGCCGGGCGATGTGCAGTGCCGCCTCGACCGTGCGCTGCAAGGCCTCTGGCGAAAAATCGGACGTGCTGGCCGAGCCGCGCCGCTGCCCATGGAACACGGTCAGCGACAGGGAGCGATCGCGGCTTTGCTCGATGGTTTCAAGCGCCCCTTGACGGACACCCACCGACAGGCCGCGGCTTTCGGAGACTTCGGCCGCGGCATCGCTGGCACCGGCCCGGCGCGCGCGCTGCAGCGTATCTGAGACCAGTTCGCGAAAACGCGCCTGCTGGGCTGGAACATCGAGAACTTCGTTGGTGGTGTCTTGCATATGTGATCTACCGGGACAGGACGGTTATGATACCCAATTCATCTTCATTTTATGATGTTCGCATGCCTGCACCGCCGTATCCCCCGGATACCGACCCCGACACCGACGCGCCACCGGCCAGCAAATCGCAAGTCAAGCGCGACATGCACGCGCTGCTCGACCTGGGGCGCCAACTGATCGCCCTGCCCGCCAGCCGTCTGGATGAACTGCCGCTGGACGACGCCCTGCGCGACGCCATCCGCCTGGCGCAGCGCATTCACAGTCGTGAAGGCCTGCGGCGCCAGGTGCACTACGTCGGCAAGCTGATGCGCAAGGCGGATGCCGACGCACTGCGTACGCAGCTCGCCCTCTGGCAGCAGGGGGCCGACCGGCAGACACAGGCCTTGCACCGGCTCGAGGCCCTGCGCGAGCGCCTGCTCGAGGACGATGAGGCGCTCACCGACCTGCTGGCCCGGCATCCCGGTCAGGATGCCCAGGCCCTGCGCACCCGGATCCGGGCAGCGCGCCAGGAGACACGCGGCAATGCGCAGCGGCCAGCGGGCCAGGAACCCGCGCGCAAGCATTACCGAGCCTTGTTCCAGCAACTGAAAACCATGGATCTTCAGGAAGACCCCAACGATGTCCGATCAGCTTGAAACCATAGAACATGCCACCGGCGAACACCCGACCCACGCCGTCATCTGGCTGCACGGCCTGGGGGCCGACGGGCACGACTTCGAACCGGTCGTGCCCGAACTGGCCCATCCGGACCTGCCTGCGCTGCGCTTTGTGTTTCCACATGCGCCGATACGGCCCGTCACCCTGAACGGTGGCATGCCCATGCGTGCCTGGTACGACATCTACAGCCTCGAGCGCGACATGCGTGAAGACATCGACGGCATCAAGGCAACCCGCACCGCCATCGGCGGGCTGATCGCACGCGAAGGCGAACGCGGCATCCCGCCGCAGCGCATCGTGCTGGCTGGCTTCTCTCAGGGGTGTGCGATGGCACTCTACACCGGCTTGCGTTTCGAACACCGGCTCGCTGGCCTCATCGGCCTGTCGGGCTATCTGCCCTTGCGCAACACCACCGCCGCAGAGCGCCATCCTGCCAATGCCGACACCCCGGTGTTCATGGCCCATGGTCTGCTGGATCCGGTGGTCGCGCTGGCGTACGCCGAGACCAGCCACAGCGCGCTGTCCGATCTGGGCCAGCCAGTCGAATGGCATACTTACCCCGTGCCCCACGGCCTGCACCCGCAGGAACTCGTCGATATCCAGGCTTTCCTGCTGCGCGTGCTGATCCCCTGAAACCTGCACGGCACCAGGCTCAGGTATCGAGCGGCATCCACAGCCGGCGCAAAGCCGGATCATCCGGGTCGGGATCATTGCGCAGACCCAGAAACGCCATCAATCCCAGCATGGGCCGGTTGGTCGCGAGCACCAGGCCTTCGATATAGCTCAGCCCCTGTTGTCGGGCCAGACCAATCAGGCTGCGCATGAGCTCGGCCCCCAGCCCCCGGCGTTGCCAGTCATCGGCGATCACCAGGGCGAATTCGGCACCGCGGCCATCGGGGTTGCGCAGGCAATGGGCAAAGCCGACGATACACTCGCGCAGCAAGCCGCGATTTTCGGGATTGGGAACCTGAATCACGGCCACCAGGGCGACTTCGCGGTCATAGTCGATGCGTGTATAGCGGGCCAGCATGCGCGGCGTGAGCTCGCGCAGCATGGACACGAAGCGCATGTAACGCGTTTCATCAGACAGCCGTCGAACAAACTCCTGAAGCAGGGTGGCATCTTCGGGGCGAATCGGCCGCAGCAGCCACTCGTTGCCTTGCGGGGTCACCAGAGGGCGCACCAGGCGCCTCGGGTAGGGATGGATGGCCATGTGCCGATAGCCCCGATTTTCGGGCCGCTCGCCGTCGTAATCGGGGTCGAGCACGATGCGCACGGCATCGGCATGCAGAACGGTGTCATCCGACCACAGCGGATCGATCGAGAGGCTCTTGATGCCAGGCAACTCGCAGATGATATCGGACAGGCGCTCCAGCGCTTCGCGCAACTGTTCGAAGGCTGCGGCACTGAGCGCGTGTTCGAGCGCACGCGACCAGAACCGGCCACGCTGGATCAGTTGTCGGGCCAGGTAGTTGTTCAGCGGTGGCAGTTCGATTTCCAGATGCGGGGATGCGAGGCGGGCGTGCTGCCCCCCTGGGCCGAACTGCAGATACGGACCAAAACAGGCATCACGATGCACATGAATGGCCATGGGTATCACGCCGCGCACATCGTGCACAGGTCGGCGCGGGGATTCGGCCAGCCGGATCGGCACATGGAAGCAGTCGAGCAGCCAGCGTATGCTGTCTTGGGGGAGTTCGTTGCGCCCCGACATAATGGCGTCATTGAGCAGCAGACGCGCTTCGTCGAGGCGCGGCGCCAGGCTGAGTTTCTCGGGGGGCAGTACCTGCTGCGCCAGGGCCTGGTTGTAATGGTACGTGGCCAGAATGCCATAGGCATGCGCGGCTGCCTCGGGCGTGCGAAAAGCCGGCAGACCCACGGCATCGAGGCGCTGGCGTTGTGCCCGCATCGAGGCATCCCCCATCAGGCAGCTGATGATGGGTTTGTGGGCAGCCTGCGAAAACCGGGCCAGCGCGTCAACGGCAGTGTCCATATCGGACAGCGTATCCGGCGCAATCAGCACCAGCACACCATCCACGCCCGCATCGGCAGCCAGCAGCGCCAGCGTACGCTCGAGACGATCGGGTTCCAGCGGGGCGTGGCTGATCACCGGGTTGGCCACGCTCGCCCCCGGTTCGAGCAGCGCAGCGAGCGCCTGTCGGGTCTGGGTGGACAGTTCGGCCTGCACCACGGGCCCGCGGGTGCCTATGGCATCCAGGGCCAGATGGGCCGCACCATGGCCATTGGAAAACAGCGCGATACGGCGCCCGCGCTGCTGCCGCGCGTGAACCAGCACCTTCAGGGCAGAAAACAGCTGGACGTAGACATGGATGCGCACCGCGCCAGTACGCCGCAGCATGGCATCGAACACGGCATCGGCCGCCGGCTCGGCATCCGGCCCCTGGCGACCCACCTTGAGCACGATCACGGGCTTGACGCTGGCAGCCGCCATCAGCGCGCTGGTGAATCGCCGCGAGGAATCGACCTGCTCGAGATACAGCACGACGCTCTCGGTACGGGCATCCATGGCCAGGAACTCGAGGATCTCGGCTGTGGTCACCCCATCGGCGCCGCCCACCGTCACGACAGCCGAAAACCCGAGGCCGATGTCGCCCGCCCAATCCATGACGGCGGCCGCCACCATGCGCGACTGGGCCACCAGGGCGACCTGTCCGGCTGGCGCGGCCTTGGCCTCGAGCCCCAGATTCAGGCCCAGATGCGGGCGCTGGACCCCCAGCGCGCCGGGGCCGAGCACCAGGCAATCATTGAGCTGGCCCCACGTCTGGCAGTCGGCATGCATTTCACGCGGATCATGGGCCGCCTGAGGATGGGGCAGCACGATCACCACCCTGGGGCGGTGCGTGCGCAACGTGCCCAGCACGGACATCAGGCGCAACGGCTCCACACAAAGCACCGCCATGTCGAGTCGCTGCCCCGTGGCCAGAAAGGCAAGCGTGCGGGGGATGTCGAAGCGGCCCTGCGCGCCCATTACGACTTCGGCCACCCGGCCGCGCAGGAACTCGGGTGGGTGTTTCAGCGCCGGCAGCGGGAGCGCACTGACGACGAGCAGGGAACGCGGCTCGAACAGCGCCGAAAGACGATGACGCATCATGGACAATACCCGGGGCGACCTGAAACAGGACCTCATTTAAAATGACGGACTGAACAATTCATTCTACAGGGGTTCTTCCCGGTGTCGGCATGCGACACTGTACGGACACCCCGACATGCTGCCCACGATCCTGCCATGACTGCACCCCAGACGCGCCCCGTGCGCACCCGTTTTGCCCCCTCACCCACCGGTTTCCTGCATCTGGGCGGTGCCCGCACCGCCCTGTTTTCCTGGGCCTATGCCCGGCACTTCAATGGCTGCTTCGTGCTGCGCATCGAAGACACCGACGTCGCACGCTCGACGCCCGAGGCCGTGCAGGCCATACTCGATGCCATGCAATGGCTCGAACTGCAAGCCGATGAAGGGCCGTTCTACCAAATGCAGCGCATGGGCCGCTATCGCGAGGTCATCGGCCAGATGCTGGACCAGGGCACGGCCTATCATTGCTGGAGCACTCCGGCCGAGGTCGAGGCCATGCGTACACGAGCCCGCGCGCTCGGCACCAAGCCGCGTTACGACGGCACCTGGCGCCCCGAGCCGGGCAAGACCTTGCCCCCCATACCAGCGGGCGTGCAGCCAGTGGTCCGCTTTCGCAGCCCCCTCGAAGGCGTCACCGCCTGGGACGACCTGGTCAAGGGCCCGATCCGTTTCGACAACGCCGAACTGGATGATCTGGTCATTGCCCGCGCCGATGGCACGCCCACCTACAATTTCTGTGTAGTGGTCGACGACTGGGACATGGAGATCACACACGTCATACGTGGCGACGACCACGTCAACAACACGCCACGCCAGATCAACATCCTGCGCGCCCTGGGCGCCGAGTTGCCCATCTACGGCCACGTGCCCATGATTCTCGGCCCCGACGGCGAAAAGCTGTCCAAGCGGCATGGCGCAGTCAGCGTCATGGAGTACGAGCGCATGGGCTACCTGCCCGAGGCCATGGTCAACTACCTGGCCCGCCTGGGCTGGAGCCACGGTGATGACGAACTCTTCACCCGCGAACAGTTCGTCGCCTGGTTCGACCCCCGCAACCTGAGCCGCTCACCGGCCCAATGGGACCCCAGGAAGCTCAACTGGGTCAATGCGCACACCCTGCGCACACTGCGCCCCGAAGACCTCGCACGCCAGGTTGCACCGCGCATCGAGCGGCTGGGTGGTACCTGCGGGCAGGTCGACTTGCCGGCAATCATGGCCCTGTTGTGCGATCGCGCCGAAACCCTCGAAGATCTGGCGCAGGCAGCCCTGCTGTTCTGCGAGATCGAGCCCCCTGTTGATTCTGCGCTGCGCAGCGAAGTACTCGATGCCCAGGCGCTCGAGCGGCTCGAAGCCTTCCGTGAACAGGCCAGCGCACTGCCCGAATGGACCAGTGCAGCGCTCGATGCGCTCATCAAGGCCTGCCTGAAGCAGTGGGGCATCAAGATGCCGCAACTGGCCATCCCCTTGCGCGTGGCCATCACCGGGCGCCGCCAGACCCCTGCCATCGGCGCCGTGCTGGCCCTGCTCGGGCGCGACACGGTATTGCAAAGGCTGTCCGCCCAGCGGGATCAGAACGGCAGGCGATAGCCGGGTGACATGCGCCTGGCCTGAATGGCCTGTGCCTGGGGGCCCTGCAAGTGCAGGGCATCGGGCTGCACCCGAATCACCTGAAATTGGTTGACGTAGATCGGGTCATCGAGGTTGACAGGCAGGCCGTTGGATTCCTGAGTGCGCAGGATCAGCGTCTGGCCCTGATGCACCCAGCATCCGGTTTCGTACAGCCCCTGCGATGGTTGGCGTGGCCGCTTGACCTGCTCGACATAGGCCATGCTGCCGTCTGCATTCAGCGTGTAAAGCGTGCGCAGGGCGCCTGCCACCCCCGCCTGTGCCGAGACCGACAGCCAATTGCCTATCAGGGGATCCGCAGCGGCCGCTGGCGTGCAGGCCCGTGTCACCGGCACTGCGGCATCCTCGGGCCCGGTACCCGTAGTGGAACAGGCCGACAGAACCAGCACGCCAGCAAGGCCTGCAAAATAACGAATACGGGACATGGGACCCACCTTCAGAAAAGGACAGCCCGGCAAACCCCTTGCCGCAGCAGGGCTGCCGGGGCTGCAGCAGGCAGGCCGACCTACAATCGGTGCATGTGCCCGCTGCACATCGACAATCCCGCCATTTTAACGACATGAGCCACGCTGTACTAATGACATGAGCCATTCCGCATTGGTCATTCTGCACCTGTATGCCGCCATATTCTTCGTAGGCACGGTATTTTTCGAAGTCATCATCCTCGAGGGCATACGCCCCGCCCTGGGCCGCGAAACGATGCGCAACGTAGAGCTCGCCATCGGGCAGCGCGCGCGCCGCATCATGCCCTTCGTCATTCTGATCCTGTTCGGGGCCGGCCTGGCCATGGCCTGGCAATTCAGGGCAGAACTCGCTCATCCGCTGGGCAGTCATTTTGCCACCCTGCTGTGGATCAAGATCATTCTGGCATTCAGCGTCCTCGGTCATTTCATCACGGCCATCACTCTCAGCGGCACAGGGCGGCTGAAGTCGCGCCATTTCAAGTGGATCCACGTCAGTGTGTTCTGTCACGTGGTGCTCATCGTGTTCCTCGCCAAGGCCATGTTCTTCCTGTAGGCACACGCCGGCCGAACGGGCCTGGCCACTTTCAAGCCGCATTGGCATGCGTTAGACTTCTGACGTTTCCCCAGAACGAAAGAGAGCGCATCATGGCCACTACCAGAAAATCCACGTCAACCAGCAGCAGCGCCAAAAAGACGCCTGCGCGGAAAACACCCGCCAGAAAGGCACCGGCAGACAATCTGGCACCCGCTGCCCGTACAGACACGAATCCAGCCGGTTCCTGGCCGTTCCCGACCGGCGAGCGGCCGTAAGGCGCGGGTCATGGCTCGGGAAGTACTCGGTTTTCTTCTGGATGTCCTCTTCCAGCTGTTCGGCATTGCCCTGATCCTGCGGGCCTGGGCCTTTGCCATCCGGCTGCACCCGTTCAACCCCTGGTCCCAGGTCCTGTTCAAGGTGACCGACTGGCTGATCATGCCCTTGCGGCGCATCGTGCCGGCCAGCGGCCGGATCGACTGGTCCAGCATTCTGGCCTGCTGGGTGGCGGCCCTGGCCTATTTGTGGCTGAGCTGGCTGGTTGCCATGGGGGGCCTGACACCCGATACGAATCTGCTGGGCCCGATGCTGCTGGCGGGCCTGCTGACCAGCATCAAATGGCTGTTCAATGTGATCGTGTGGATGACGCTGATCCAGGCCGTGCTGTCATGGATCAACCCCCTGTCGCCGATCATGCCGGTACTCTACACATTCACCGCACCCCTGCTGAACCCGATCCGGCGCTGGCTGCCCCGCACCGGCGGGCTTGATTTCTCACCCCTGGTGCTGCTGATCCTGGCACAGGTGGCCATGATGGTGGTGAACCATCTGGCCTACGCGAGCCTGGGGGCCTGAACCTGGCGGCCGCATCATACGGACCTCGGGGCCCGAATCGGGCACCAGCGTACGACTGAGGGCCACCAGGCGGCAGCGCACCAGCCACGCGGCCTGCCCGCCCCCCTTGCAGGCCGGATGTACCGACAACCAGCCGCCAGCGCGGGTTACAGGGGTGCGACGCGCGTGCCGCCCGCACCGCTGATCATCTGCACCCGCTGGCCGATCGAGAGGGGGACGTCGGCCTCTTGCACGACCACCCGTGTTTCGCCGCTGTCGAGCCGCACGGTGATTTCGAGCCCCTGGGTCTTGTCGACCTGCTTTTCGATGACATTGCCGGCCAGGCCACCCAGCAGGGCGCCGCCTATGGTGGTGAGCGTCTTGCCCTTGCCACCCCCGATCGTGCTGCCAGCCACGCCACCCAGCGCGGCCCCCGATACCATCCCCACGCCACTGGAGCGATCAGACTGGATCACGACCGAACGCACGCTCTGGACGGTGCCATAGCGCACGGTCTGCTCCTGGCGTGCCTGGCCATACGTATAGACCGAACTGGAGGCCGACTGGTTGGCGCAGCCCGCAAGCAGCAGGGCCCCGGCAGAAAGACCCAGTGCGGCGGCCTGACGCAGACGATGTGAAGAAAAGACCCTGGAAATGCCAGCCATGAAAGATACTCCGCAAAAGACGTGACACCGTGGTCGGTCGGCTCAGAGGGACTTGTCCAGACCGTAGTGACGGCTGAGAGAATCAAGGATGCGGGCATGCCCGGGCTGATGATTCTGGGGCCCCTTGCTCATGATTTTAAGGCTCCCCATGACATTCGCCAAACAGCAGGCCTCGACCAGCGTCCAGCCCTGTACGAGCCCGTGAAGCAAACCCGCCCTGTGGGCATCGCCACAGCCCGTGGGGTCCAGCGGCTCACTGACCGGAACCGGTGCAATGTCGGTCGACTGGCCATCGACATGCAGCACGCTGCCGTGCGCCCCGTGCGTGACGATCACCGCCTGCAACCGGCATGACCAGTCCTGCAGGGTACGCCCCGTACGCTCGACGATCACGCTGGCTTCGTAATCATTGGCCGTGAGGATGCTGGCCATGGCCAGCATCTGCTCCAGATCGGGGCCCTCGAAGAGCGGCATGGCCTGGCCCAGGTCGAAGACGAATGGAATCCCCGCCTGATGCAGGCGACGGGCATGTGCGAACATGGCATCCTTGGAATCGGGCGCCACGATGGCCCAGGCGGCAGGGTGCCCGGAGAGGTCGTTCTCTGCCGAGCGCAGCATGGCACCGGGGTGAAACGACGCGATCTGATTGTTCTCCTGATCGGTCGTGATGTAGCACTGCGGGGTATAGGCCTCGGGCAGGACCCGGACCAGAGACGTATCCATGCCCAGATCACGCATGCGCTGCACATAGTCTTCGGCGTCGGCGCCCACGGTGCCCACCGGCACCGGCCGCCCGCCCAGCAGATGCAGGTTGTAGGCGATATTGCCGGCACAGCCGCCGTATTCCTTGCGCAGCGTGGGCACGAAAAACGAGACGCTCAGTGACTTGATGCTTTCTGCCAGGATATGGTCGCGAAAGCGGCCTTCAAACACCGCAATCGTGTCGAAGGCAATCGAACCACAGATCAGCACATCCTGATTCATGAACATCCTCATGGATAAAAAAGGTCGAGCTGAAAGCCATTGATCTGCGCACCCTCGACAGTCAGTGGAAGCTCGAGGTGCACGTTGTCATGGGCAGGGAACGGCGTGGACTGCAATGCCGCCGGAAGATAATTTTCGGGTTCGAGATTGCGCCGCACCACGGGCGCGCCTGCGCCGTCATTCAGGGTGAGTACCAGCACGGGCCACGCCTGCGGCCGATCGGTGCCATTGCGCAGCATCACCGAAAGCAGATACTCGTGCCTGTCGCCTTCGGCGCCAGCCGGCCCATCCGGTGCCGCCGCTGTATTGTGCGTCGACCCGGGTTTTTCGTCGGGCCTGGGCGCAGGCCTGCTTTCGACCCGTTTCAGGCTCGATGACATGATGGCCGCACGCGTCAGGTTTCTGGCGTAGGGCACCTCGCACTGCAGGGTATCACAGGCACGCTCGAGCCAGGGCCGCAGCACGGGCACGGCCTGCGCCAATTGGGCACGCCAGACATACGCCGCCTGCGCCGCCAGAAGCAGCAACAGCACGATGAGCGCGCCCAGGCCAAGCACGCGCCACGGATTGCCCGCCCCCTCGCGCCTGCGGTGGCTGGCCAGCAAGGCTGACGCCGTGCCACCGTGCCCACCGTGCCCCGAACGGGCCTCGACGATGAATGCCTCGGGGCGGGCGCGCATGGATGGTTCACGCACATTGCGGAATACATGCGGGGCCTCTTCTTCGTCGGCGTCGGCGTCGGGCCCGAGCGCCAGCGAGGGTTCGGGAACATCCACGAACATGGGATCATCGTGCGCGTCGTGCTCGACAATGATCGGAATATCGTGCTGCACATCGCGCACAGGCCCGGCAGCCTGCGCGCGCCGGTGCACGGCATGCACGCCCATGGATGGCTCGGCCGCGCGCGAACCAGGCCCCGCGACCCCCGCGGATGCGTCCGTGGTCACCTCGGCATAGCCATCGAAAATATGTGCGCACTGCACGCAGCGCACGTAGCCCTTGCGCAGCTGCAGATCCGCCAGGCTCGTCTCGAATACGGTCTGGCAATGGGGGCAGCGGGTGGTCAGTTTCATGCCATTCGACCTCGCTGGCCGGCCAGGCACACCCAGCCGTCAAGGACCCCGACCACCTCGAGCGGCAACCACGGCGCGTAGGCCTGGATGACCTCTGTGGCCTGGCGCTCGAGCACCCCCGACAGCACCAGATGGCCACCGCACCGAACGCGTGCGCACAGCATGGGCGCCAGCAGCTTGAGCGGCCCGGACAGGATATTGGCCACGACCACCTGATGCGTGCCCGCGGGCATGTCATCCGGCAAACAGACCCGCAGCTCGACCTGATTGTCGAGCGCGTTGCGGCGGGCCGACTCGACGGCCTGCGGGTCGATATCGACGGCCACGACCGGACCCGCGCCCAGCAGGACCGCCGCGATGGCCAGGATGCCCGACCCGCAGCCGTAATCCAGCACGCAAGCCCCGGATGGCAGATGATCGGCCAGCCACTCGAGGCACAGGCGGGTGGTGGGATGATTGCCTGTACCGAACGCCAGCCCGGGGTCCAGCTCGATGCGAATCCCGTCGGTATGGCGCCCATGGGGCGGCAGCCCGGCATCTTCGCGGTGCCAGCTCGGCACGATCCAGACCCGTTCTGCCACCAGGATGGGTTCGAACTGCGCCTGGGTCAGGCGCACCCAGTCAGCGTCGGACACTTCGCGTACGGCATCGGCCTGCTGCCCCGCGCGCCAGCCCGGCAAGCCTTCGAGAGCCGCCAGCAGCTGTGCCGGATCCACCCCATCGGCCAACAGTACACACAGGCGACTGCGACGCCATGCCTGCACTTCAGGTTCGGTGCCAGGCTCGCCGAACAGGGCCTGCTCGTCTGGCGTGCAGGCATGCGCATCTTCGATGGCCACTGACAGCGCCCCTGCGCCCAGCAGGGCATCGGACCAGGCATCGGCCTGGTCTTCGGTACAGGACAGCACCAGCTCGCGCACGCCGGTTCCTCAGGGCCGCTGGGCCAGCTTGTGTTCGAGATAATGGATGCTGGTGCCACCCTTCTGGAAACTGGCATCCTGCAGGAGCTCGCGATGCAACGCGATGTTGGTCTGCACCCCCTCGACGATCATCTCGGACAGGGCGATCTCCATGCGCATCAGGGCATGATGGCGATCATCGCCATAGGCAATCAGCTTGGCGATCATGGAATCATAGTACGGCGGCACCACATACCCGGTGAATACGTGCGAATCCATGCGAATGCCCGGGCCGCCGGGCACATGCCAGTTCGTGATCTTTCCCGGGCTGGGCGTGAAGCGGTAGGGATCCTCGGCATTGATCCGGCATTCGACGGCATGGCCGTGCAGCTTGATGTCGCGCTGGCGCCAGGTGAATTTTTCATCGGCCGCGATGCGCAGCTGTTGCTGGACCAGGTCGATGCCGGTGATCATTTCGGTGACGGTGTGCTCGACCTGGATTCGAGTGTTCATCTCGATGAAGAAGAACTCACCCTTCTCGTACAGGAACTCGAAGGTCCCGGCGCCCCGGTAGCGCATGCTGCGGCAGGCTTCAGCGCAACGCTCGCCGATCCGCTCGACCAGTGCCCGATCGATGCCGGGCGCTGGCGCCTCTTCGATGATCTTCTGGTGCCGCCGCTGCATCGAACAGTCGCGCTCACCCAGCCAGACGGCCTTGCCATTGCCATCGGCCAGTACCTGGATTTCGATATGGCGCGGGTTTTCGAGGAATTTCTCGAGATAGACTTCGGGGTTGTTGAAGGCCGCCGAGGCTTCGCTGCGCGTCATGGCCACGGCGTTGAGCAAGGCGGCCTCGGTATAGACCACGCGCATGCCACGCCCCCCACCACCGCCGGCGGCCTTGATGATGACCGGATAGCCGACCGCGGCGGCCAGACGGTGGATTTCGTCGGGCTCATCGGGCAGGGCCCCATCCGAGCCGGGCACCACCGGCACGCCTGCGGCGATCATGGCCTGTTTGGCACTGACCTTGTCGCCCATCACGCGTATGGTCTCGGGGCGTGGACCCACAAACACAAACCCGCTCTTTTCGACCCGCTCGGCGAAGTCGGCGTTTTCAGCGAGAAAGCCGTAGCCCGGATGTATGGCCTCGGCGTCGGTGACTTCAGCCGCAGAGATGAGGGCCGGCATGTTCAGATAGCTGTCACGCGGTGCGGCCGGACCAATGCAAACCGACTCGTCGGCCAGGCGCACATATTTGGCTTCGCGATCGGCTTCGGAGTGCACGACCACCGTCTTCACACCCAGTTCGCGACAGGCGCGCTGAATGCGCAGGGCAATTTCGCCACGATTGGCGATCAGTAGTTTGTCGAACATGAGTCAGGCAATGATGAACAGGGATTGGCCATACTCGACCGGTTCGCCATTTTCAACCAGGATCTGCTGCACGACACCGGATTTGTCGGCTTCTATTTCATTCAGGAGTTTCATGGCCTCGATGATGCACAGGGGATCGCCTTCCTTGACCGCCTGGCCCACTTCGACGAAGGCGGGCGCATTGGGATTGGGCGCGCGGTAGAACGTTCCGACCATCGGGGCCTTCACGGCGTGGCCCTGGGGCTCTGCTGCGCCGACCCCGGCCGCTGCCGGTGCGTCTGCAACCGGCGAGACGGCGGCCGCGGCGGCCACAGGCGCCACCGCTACCGTCTGGGAAAACTTCACGATGCGGACCTTGCCATCACCTTCGGTGATTTCCAGTTCTGCGATACCCGAATCCGCCACCAGGTCGATCAGCGTTTTCAGTTTTCTGAGATCCATGAGTGTGTCCTGTGTGTCCCGCCAAAAATGCAGAACGTTCTTGATGATAGAAATCAGCGCTTTTTACGCCAATTTGACGGGTTTGTCCATTGAACAGGCCAGTCGTCATCCTGCGTGAACAACGGCTTGAAGCTTAAAGAATGTGCTCGATGCGCGTCTGAATGTCATCGTTCTGGAGCTCGCCCACGAGGCGATCGGCCACATGCCCGTCGCGATCGAACAGGACACTGAACGGCAGCACGCCGGACTTGTTGCCCAGTTCGCGCATCAGCGCCACGCCCTGCGTGCCAGTGAGCAACAGGGGATAGGACACCGGGACTTTGTCGATGAAACGCTGCACGTTGGCCTGGGTATCGACCGCCAGCCCCAGCACGGCCAGATCCGGGTAGCGCTCGTGCAAGGACTGCAACAGGGGCAGTTCGCGCACGCAGGGCGCGCACCAGCTGGCCCAGAAATTCATCAGGACAGGCTGGCCGAGCCAGCTCGACAGCGGGGTTTCGCCCCCCTGCAGCGCGGGCAAGCTGCGCCCGAATACCGGATTGGCCGGCAACAGCGCCGCCACGACCCCGGCGGGCGCCGCCAGCGCGCTGCAGGCCAGCAGGGCCGCGCCCTGCAGAAAAAAGCGTCTGTGCATGAAGCAACACGTATTCCAGAGGCCTAGGGTACCTGCCATCATAGCATTCGCCCTCTACAATACAGGGCGGAGGATGTCATGCACATACATTTGTTGGGAATCTGCGGCACATTCATGGGCGGGCTGGCCCTTCTGGCGCGTTCTGCAGGCCACAGGGTGACGGGCTGCGACACGGGGATCTACCCGCCCATGAGTACGCAATTGCAGGATCAGGGCATCGGCATGATCGAGGGATACGGTGCCGACCAGATCGCCCTTGGGGCCGATCTGTACGTGATCGGCAATGTGATCCGGCGTGGCAACCCCCTGATGGAGGCAATCCTCGACCGTGGTCTGCCCTATATATCAGGGCCGCAGTGGCTGGCTGAACACATCCTGCCGGGCCAGCATGTACTGGCCGTGGCGGGCACCCATGGCAAAACGACCACCAGCGCCATGCTGGCCTGGATATTCGAATGCGCCGGCCGGCCCGCCAATTTCCTGATCGGGGGCATAGCGCCCGATCTCGGGCTGTCGGCCCGGTTCGACCCCGCGCGCCGACACTTCGTGATCGAGGCCGATGAATACGACACCGCATTCTTCGACAAACGCTCGAAGTTCGTGCACTACAGGCCACGCACGGCAATCCTCAACAATCTGGAATTCGATCACGCCGATATCTTTCCCGACCTCGCTGCCATCGAAACCCAGTTCCATCACCTGGTGCGCACGGTCCCGGCACAGGGGCTGATCATCCGGCCGGCGCAGTGCATGGCTCTGGACCGTGTGCTGGCACGCGGCTGCTGGACGCCTGTGGACACGTTCGGCCCGGGCGGACATTGGCAGGTCCGCGCCATCGATGCCCAGGGTCTGGGCTGCGAGATCCTGCACCATGATGTCGTGCAGGGTGAACTGCACTGGGGCCTGAGCGGCGTGCACAACCAGTCGAACGCGCTGGCGGCCCTGGCTGCAGCCCACCATGCCGGGATCGCGGTCGATGCCGGCATCCGGGCCCTGAACGCATTCAAGGGCGTGCGCCGCCGGCTCGAACTGCGCGCGACAGTGCGTGGCGTTGCAGTCTATGACGACTTCGCCCATCACCCCGCGGCCATCGCCACCACGCTCGATGGGCTGCGCCGCCGCGTGGGCCCGCAGGCCCGCATCCTGGCGGTATTCGAACCCCGTTCCAACACCATGAAGCTGGGCACCATGGCCGCACAGTTGCCAGCCGCCCTGAAGCAGGCCGACCAGGTCTTCTGCTTCGGCGAGGCCCAGGGGCCCCACGCTCTGGGCTGGGTGCCGCAGCAGGTGCTCGCGCCGCTGGCCGACCGGCTGTGGTGCGGCGGTGATCTGCAGGCACTGGTCGACACGCTCGCGCAACGGGCACGCCCCGGAGACCATGTCCTGATCATGAGCAACGGCAGCTTCGGCGGCCTTCACGACACGCTGATCGAGCGGCTGGCATCGAGCCAATGCACTGCAGCATCTTCCCGGGCCTGAAGCCATGCATGTTCTATACGAAGACGCCGGCAAACTGAAAGCCGAAACCATCCTGTCGGAAACCGACAATGCCCTGCACGTCGAATCGGCCAGCGGCAAACGCAGCAAGGTGAAGCGTGCCAATGTCCTGTTCACCTTCGAGCAGCCCGCAGCCGACACCCTGCTGCCAGCCGCAGAGGCGCTGGCGGAGACGCTGGATGTGGGCTTTCTGTGGGAATGCGCGCCGCAGGAAGAATTCGACACAGCGCAACTGGCCGAAGAGTATTTCGGCCATGCACCGGATGCGATTGAAAAGACGGCGCTGGTCCTGGCGCTGACAGCTGCGCCGGCCTATTTTCACCGGCGGGGGCGCTGTCTGTTTCGTCCGGCACCGCCAGACATCCTGAAAGCGGCGCTGGCGGCCATCGAGAAAAAACGCCGGCGCGCCGAACAGCAGCAGACCTGGACAGACGCGCTGGTGGCTGGCGAACTGCCCGGCGAGATCCGGGCCGTGGCACCTGCCTTTCTGGATAGCCCGGACAAGAACTCGCTCGAATGGAAGGCCTTCGATGCCGCAGTGCAGCAACTCGGCCAGCGGCCGGAGCGCCTGCTGCTGTCGCTGGGGGTCTGGCCCAATCCGCTGGTCATGATGCGCGAACGCTTTCTGGCCCGCCATTTTCCCGACGGCACGGGATTCCCGGGGTTGGACATCCATTTGGAACAAGGCACGGATCTGCCACGCGCCGAGATCGAGGCCTATTCGATCGATGACGCCAGCACCACGGAAATCGACGACGCCCTCTCGGTCCAGGTCATGGCCGATGGGGTGGTCCGTGTGGGGATCCACATTGCCGTACCCGCCCTGGCCGTGTCTCGGGACAATCCGCTGGATCTTCTGGCCCGACAGCGCATGGCTACGGTCTACATGCCTGGCGACAGAATTCCGATGTTGCCCCCCGATCTGGTGCGCACCTACTCGCTGGATGCGGGGCAATGGCGGCCTGTCCTGTCGCTCTACGTGAGCGCGCGCACCGATACCGGCGAGATACTCGAGAGCGAATCCCGCCTCGAACAGCTCTGCGTGCGCGCCAACCTGCGTGTGAACGAGCTCGAACCCCTGGCCACCGAAGCCACGCTGGCTGACCCGCAGGCCCCCGTGCCTCATGCCCACTGGCTGCGCCCGCTGTGGCAGCTGGCCTGTGCGCTGGGCAGTGCACGCGATCGCCTGCGCGGCAAGGTGGAAAACAACAATCGTACCGAATATATCTTCGAGCTGGCCGGCGCGCCGGATGATCCCGATGCCGTCATCCACCTCCTGCCCCGCCAGCGCAATGCGCCTCTGGAGCGTCTGGTTGCCGAATACATGATCCTGGCCAACACGCAGTGGGGCGCCCTGCTGGCCCGTCACGGGGTCCCCGGCATTTACCGCTCGCAGCAGGCCGGGCGCACGCGCATGTCCACCCAGGCCCTGCCCCACGAGGCAATTGCGGTCCCGCAATACATCTGGTCGACCTCGCCCCTGCGACGCTATGTGGACCTGGTCAACCAGAGGCAGCTGCTGGCTGCGGTCGAACACGGCGTCTCTGCCCGCCTGGTGGCACCGCACAAGCCGCGCGATGCCGATCTGTACGCGATCATCGGCAGTTTCGATGCACAATATGCCCAATGGATGGACTTTCAATCTTCGCTGGAACGGTACTGGAGCCTGCGCTGGCTGCAGCAGAACAACATCTGCGATGTATCCGCCCGCGTCCTGCGCGAAAATCTGGTGCGCCTGAACTGCGCACCGCTCATCACCCGCGTCGGCGGGCTGCCCGAGCTCGAGCGCGGCCAGGACGTCCTGCTCGACATCCTGGGCTACGACGAACTCGAACTCGACATAGAGTGCCGCTTCAGACAGATCCTCTGAGGCGACCGGTCTGCCATGGAACCCGCACCACTGCCATTGCTGCTGCTCGAACCCCACCCCGAGGGGCGCAGCCGCATGGCCGTGGCTGTGCTGGTCTCGCTCGCCCTGCACGCGGCGCTGCTGGCCTGGCACTTCGCACCCGCTGCGCCACCTGCCACGCACCTGGCCACACTCGAGATCACCCTGGTCAACACCCGCAGCCCACAGCCTCCGGTCAATGCGCAGGCGCTCGCCCAGCACGACCTGGACGGCGGGGGCGACCAGGCGCAGAAGCTGGTGGCCAGCCCTTTGCCGCGCATGGATGAAACCGATGACCAGGACCAGCTGCTGATTGCCCTGCGCACACGCCAGGCCCAACTGGAAAGCGAGCAGGCCCGCCTGTTGACCCTGCTGCAATCAAGCCAGAAGCATGCCCGGGACAGCACCGCAATCCAGGATGATGGCCCGAACACAGAGGCCGGGGATGACGACACCGAACAGGATACGGAAGTCTTGCGGGCCCGTGTGGCCGCCCTCAAGGCCGAGATCGAGCAATACAATGCACGCCCGAGGCAACACTTCATCGCCCCGGCGACCCGGCAGGCCATCGAGGCCCGCTATGTCGAGGCCTGGCGCGAACGCATCGAGCTCATCGGTACCGAGCACTACCCACCCGAGGCACGGGGCCGCATCTATGGCGATCTGCAACTGACGGTCTTCATCCGCCGTGATGGCCAACTGGACCACATCCGTTTCGACCGGCCCTCGAATCAAGCCGTACTGAACAGCGCTGCACGCCGGATCATCGAGCTGGCCGCTCCATTCGACCCCCTGCCGCCTGAACTGGCCGCGCAGACCGACATTCTCGCCATTACGCGTACCTGGCATTTCACGCGGGCCGGGGTCGGTACGGCCCCTGCGGGCCAGGTGCAATGAAAGGCGTGCGCAAGCTGTTGGCGGCGGGCGTGTTGCTGGTTCTGGGTGCCGCCTTCCTGTACCAGATCGGCCTGTTCGGCATGGTGGTCTGGTTCAACTTCCGCAACCCCGAGATCACGCCCATCATGCGCGCCACGCTGGTCGCCCAGCGCCAGACCGATCCCCAGGCCCAGCTGCACCATGAGTGGGTCGACTGGAATGACATCAGCACCCACCTGAAACGCGCGGTGATCGCCTCGGAAGACACGGGCTTCATGGATCACGACGGTATCGAATGGGACGCCATCCGTCAGGCCTGGGAGTTCAATCGACGCCAGAGCGAGGCCGGCAAGGCCCGGCGGCGCGGGGGCTCCACCATCACACAGCAGCTGGCGAAGAATCTTTTTCTCTCCAATGACCGCAATTATCTGCGCAAGCTCCAGGAATTGATCCTGGCCTACATGCTGGAAGCCGTGATGAGCAAGCAGCGCATTCTGGAGCTCTATCTGAATGTCGCCCAGTGGGGGCGCACCACGTTCGGCGCCCAGGCGGCCGCGCGCCATTATTTCCGTACCGATGCCGCTCGATTGAACATCAGCCAGTCAGCGCAACTGGCCACGATGCTGCCCAACCCCGCCTGGTATGACCAGCATGGGGTGACCCCGTGGCTGCGCTCGCGGATGGCCACCATACGTGCCCGCATGCGGCTGGTTGAAACGCCGTGAGCGGAACGCGGCAATCGAAGCAGCTTGGCCAAAGCAGCTTGATCGAAGCACCTTGACCGAAGCGCCGTGCTGGAAACGTCCTGTTCAAGCGGGCACGCTGCGATCCGCGGGGTCGCACGCGGTATCATCTTGGTTTTGTGGTGATTTCCATCATGCGCACAGCCCGACGTTATATTGCCCGCGAAATCTACCGCTCGACACTGGTCGTGCTCGTGGCACTGGTCGGCCTGTTCATGTTCTTCGCCCTGATCGAAGGGCTCGACAAGGTCGGCAAGCGCCTGACTCTGCTCGACCTGTTCTACCTGCAACTGCTCGACCTGCCCAATCACCTGTACGAGCTCCTGCCCATCGGGCTGCTGATCGGCACCGTGCTAGCGCTGGCTGGCCTTGCCCAGCGCAACGAGCTCACCATACTGCGCGCGTCGGGGGTCAGCGGCCTGCGGCTGCTGGGTGCGCTGTGGCTGATCGCCGTGCCACTGATGCTGGCAGCCCTGATCCTGTCCGAGTACATTACACCGGCAGCCGAACTGCAGGGCAGCGAGTCGCGCCTGATGCTTCTGGGCCGTACGGATGGCGGCCGCATGGCCAGCGGCTACTGGTTCAAGGAAAATGACGACCAGGGCCATCCGCGGATCATCAATATTCGCCGCCTCGAAGGCCGCGGCCAGGTCAGCGGGATCGAACTCTATGAATTCGGCGACCACAACACCATGCGCGCCCGTATCCGGGCCCGTCAAGGCCAGTTCACCGGCGACAGGCTGCGTCTGCAGGATCTCGACGTCCTGCAGATCCTGCCGCGTTCAGCGAGCGCCCTGGATGAAGCCACGGCCCCTGCCAGCCCCCTGACGACCCGCAGCCTGCAGGCCGAACGCGAGATCCGCACCACCCTGACACCCGAGCGCCTGATCGCGCGCGTCCTGACGCCCGAGCGCATGGCCATTTCGGATCTGCTCGACTACATCGACTACCTCGAAAAAAACCAGTTGCAATCCGACCGGCAGGAAATCGCCCTGTGGCGCAAGCTGGCCTATCCATTCACCCTGCTGGTCATGGTCACCATTGCGACACCCATCGCCTTCATCCAGTCGCGCCGGGGTGGCGTAGGGCCCAAAGTGTTTGCGGGCATCCTCATCGGGGTTCTGTTCTTCATGATCAACCAGCTTGCGCTCAATGCCGGGATGCTGGGCAACTGGCCACCGTGGGCCACCGCACTGGTACCCGACCTGTTTGCCCTTGCCGCGGCCCTGGCCATCCTGCTGGGCATGGAAAATCGTCACTCGCTGGCACTCTGGTGGCGCAACCACCGCCTGCGGCCCCAACTCCGACCCACGCCATGAGTGCCCGTGAAGTATGGGCCATCGGCGACGTACAGGGCTGTCGCCATGCCCTGCAGCAGTTGCTGCAGCATCCCGAGCTGGCCGATCCCGGCACGGACATCTGGTTTGCGGGAGACCTGGTCAATCGCGGCCCCGATTCACTGGGCGCGCTGCAACTCATCCGCAGCCTGGGCAGCAGGGCGCGGGTCATCCTGGGCAATCATGACCTGCACCTGCTTGCCGTCGCGGCCGGTGTGCGCAGGATCCGGCGTTCCGATACGTTCCAGGACGTGCTGCAGGCTGCCGATGCAGCCGAATGGATCGACTGGCTGCGCCGCCAGCCCCTGCTGATCCGCGGGCAGGGTCACGTCATGGTGCACGCCGGCATCCTGCCGGCCTGGACGCTCGAACAGGCGGCATGCCTGGCCAGCGAGATCGAATCGGCCCTGAAGGGGCCGGCATGGCGCCAGGCGGTCGATGACTTCTACGGCGAGCAACCCCTGCACTGGGACGATACCCTGCAGGGCCCGGCCCGCATGCGGGTCATTGTGAATGCACTGACCCGCATGCGGGTCTGCCACCGCAGCGACGGGCGCATGGACTTCACGCACAAGGCGGGCCCGCACGCCAACCCGGACCTGTGCCCATGGTACGAGCTGCCGGGGCGGCGCGACCCGGCCACCCCGGTGATCTTCGGGCACTGGTCCGCGCTGGGCCTGCACATCCGGCCCGACGCCATCTGCCTGGACAGCGGCTGCGTCTGGGGGCGATCCCTCACGGCCATGCGGCTGAGCGACCACCGCATCCTCCAGCAGGCCTGCACCCCATGCACCTGATCCCCAGTCAATGAGGCGGCAGGATCTTGCCACGAATGGCTTCATGCGCCAGGCGTGCCAGCTCGGCGCGGCTGAGTGTGCGGCTGCTGTACAGCGGTGGCAGAAACTCGCAATGCACCTCGACCCTGCGCGATCCCAGCAGGACCCACAGGTTGGCCACCAGCGTCTGGTCGCCCACAAACGCCAGTTCGGGTGCGCGCCGCCCGGCACGGTAAAAACGCAGGGCCACGGGCTGCACCGGCACGACGGCCTGGATGGCGGCATCGAACAGGCCGGTGTGAAAATTCCGGACATCGCTGCCATCGGTACTGGTGCCCTCGGGAAACAGCCCCACCACGTCGCCGTGGCCGAAACAACCCTGCATCTGCCGGCTGGCATCACGCACGGCGCGCCGGTGGCGACGATCGATGAACAGCGTACCCGACCAGGCCACCAGCACGCCGATCACCGGCCAGCCACGAATATCGCTCTTGGCCACGAACGAAGTGGGCCGCACGCTGTTCAGCACGAAGACGTCCACCCATGAAACATGGTTGGATACCCACAGCGCAGCCCCCTGCCTGAGCGGCTCGCCGAGTACCTGCAGGCGTACGCCGCACAGGGCCATCAGCACCCGCGACCAGCCGCCGACGAGCCAGCGACGCGCCCGGCGCCCCAGCCAGGGAAAGAACAGCAGTTCGACGAGCAGGCCCAGGCCGATCCAGGCCGACACCAGTACCGAGCGCACAGCAAAGAAAAGGACAGCCACGGATTGTTCCTCGATGCAGATCGAGGCACATGATACCCGGGCTTGAACGCCCAGGTACACCGTCGGCCCTGCTCAGCCCGCACGATCCAGCCAGCGCTGCAGAATCACCGCCGCCGCCATGGCGTCGTCATCGGCGTGTGTACCCAGGATGCCCTGGGCCTCGAGACTGGAGCCCCGTTCATCGACCAGTTCCACCGGCACCCTGAAGCGACCCTCGAGCTGCCGGGCGAACCGCCGGCTATGCCCCGAAGCGGGCTGTTCTTCGCCAGCCAGGGTAAGGGGCAGCCCGACAATGACGCGATCGGGCTGCCAGGCCTGCAGCAGATGCGCAATCTGGTCAAACCGCTGCTGACGCGTGAGCGGGCGCAAAATGCACAGGGGCCGCGCGTGCGCCGTCAGGGTGTTGCCCAGGGCCACGCCGATCTTCTTCAGGCCGAAATCGAAGCCCAGCAATACCTCGGGTGGCGCCGGCACACCCGGCCCGGCACCGGGTTCAGGCATGCCCGGCATCACCGCTGAGCATGCCGGCCCGTATGCCCAGTTGGGCCAGGGCGGCATCGTAGCGGTCTTCGGCCGGTGTCTCGAACAGGATCGTACTGTTGGCCCCGACATTGAGCCAGGCGTTCTGGGTGAGTTCGTCTTCGAGCTGGCCGGCACCCCACCCGGCGTAGCCCAGCGTAACCAGCAACTGTGCCGGCCCCTGGCCCGCAGCCACGTCCTGGAGGATATCGCGCGATGTGGTGAGCGCGACGTCTTCACCAATCGCGATGCTGGAGCTGTACTGCCCACGGGGCATGTGCAGCACGAAACCGCGGTCGGTCTGCACCGGCCCGCCGAAGAAAACGGGCGCGTCTCCGACCGGGCCGATTTCAAGCGACAGAGGCAGGTCGAGCCGGGTGAGCAGATCGTTGATGGTCAGCGTGGTGGGCCGATTGATGACCAGGCCCAGTGCGCCGTGTTCGGTGTGCTCGCACACATAAATGACCGTGCTGGCCAGTTCGCCTGCCACACGGCCGGGCATGGCCAGCAGGAACTGCCTGGACAGGTCGATGCGCCCGGTATCGGGCGCGGGCGTAACGGTTTTCATGAAGCCTCCCGCAAGCCATGGCGCTCATCACGTAAGAGTATCAGATCTCCATTAGAATGGCTGTGAGAATCTGCAGCGCCTATGGCAAACCCCACCATGAACCCGACACGCCTGCCGCGTGGCCTCTACGGCATCACCCCCGACTGGCCCGACACCGACCGCCTGCTCGAAGCCATCGAGCAGGCCCATGCCGGCGGCATGGTCGCACTGCAATGGCGCCGCAAACAGGGGGCGTGGGCCCAGTGGCGATCCCAGGCCCGGGCAGTGCGCGACACCTGCGCACGGCTGGCGTTGCCCCTGATCATCAACGATCACTGGCAACTGGCACTCGAATTCGACGCCGATGGCGTGCATCTGGGCCGTGACGACGCCGACATCGGCCCGGTGCGCGCAGCCCTGGGTGCCCGCAGGATCATCGGCTGTTCCTGTTATGATCAATTGGCCCTGGCGGCCAGGCGGCTGGCCGAAGGGGCCGATTACATCGCCTTCGGCGCACTGTACCCTTCGTCAGTCAAGCCCGATGCCGTGCGCGCAACGCTCGACCACATCCACCAGGGCAGCCTGCTGGTGCAATCCATGGCCCGGCCCCGCCCGGCCGTAGTGGCCATAGGTGGCCTGAACGCCGGCAATGCAGCCCCGGTCATCCAGGCCGGCGCCGATGGGATCGCGGTGATCAGCGCCCTCTTCGATGCGCCCGACATCGAGGCAGCTGCCCGCCGCTTCCAGCCACTTTTTTCATGAATCCCTTTCTTCTTCCTGCTCATGACTCAACATTCAGACCTGTTTGACCGTGCCTGCAAGGTCATCCCCGGTGGCGTGAACTCGCCCGTGCGGGCATTCCGCTCGGTCGGCGGCACCCCCCCTTTCATCGAACGCGCCCTGGGGCCCCGGCTCTGGGACACCGAAGGCCATTGCTACATCGATTATGTGGGCTCCTGGGGGCCGGCCATCCTGGGCCATGCAGATCCCGACGTCGTGGCGGCCGTTCAGGCCGCTGCTGCCCGGGGCCTGTCCTTCGGCGCCCCGACGGTGGCCGAGATCGAAATGGCCGAGGCCCTGGTCGAGCGCTTTCCGTCCATGGACCAGGTGCGCCTGGTCAGTTCGGGCACCGAGGCCACCATGTCGGCCATCCGTCTGGCACGCGGGTATACCGGCCGCGACAGGATCATCAAGTTCGACGGGTGCTACCACGGACACTCCGACAGCCTGCTGGTGAAATCCGGCTCGGGCATGCTGACCTTCGGCAACCCGTCTTCGGCTGGCGTGCCGCCAGAATTCGTGCAGCACACGCTGGTACTGGGCTACAACGATCTGGCTGCAGTCGAGGCCGCATTTGCCCACCACCCCGAAGACATTGCCTGCATCATCGTCGAGCCCCTGGCCGGCAACATGAATTTCGTGCGCCCGGTACCCGGTTTCCTCGAAGGCTTGCGCAGCCTGTGTTCCAGCCACGGCACGGTACTGATCTTCGACGAAGTGATGACCGGGTTGCGCGTGGGCCCGCAGGGCATGCAGGGCCTGAGCGGCGTGCGGCCCGACCTGACCACGCTGGCCAAGATCATCGGCGGCGGCATGCCGGTCGGGGCCTTTGGCGGGCACGCCGCCATCATGGCCAGCATCGCGCCGCTGGGTCCGGTGTATCAGGCCGGCACGCTGTCGGGCAACCCGGTCGCCATGGCCGCTGGCCTGGCCACCCTGCGCAAACTGCAGCAACCCGGCTTCTACGAAGCGCTGCAAGGGCAGACACAAAAGCTCGTGCAGGGCCTCGAGGCTGCGGCGCGGCGCCACGGTGTACCCTTCTGCGCCGACAGCGAAGGTGGCATGTTCGGCCTGTTCTTCCAGGCCGAACGACCACGCAATCTGGCCGAAGTCTCGGCGGGCGACGCCGAGGCCTTCAAGCGGTTCTTCCATGGCATGCTCGGCCATGGCATCTACCTGGCGCCATCGGCCTTCGAAGCCAGCTTCGTCTCGGCATGTCACGACGACGAGGTCCTGGACACCACCATCAGTGCTGCCGAACAAGTCTTCGCCACGCTGTGAAATGGTACAGGCTGCAACTATGAAATGGCACGGGCCGCAACCGTGAAATGGTACGGACTTCAAATTTCTTGATTTGGAACAAGGACACTTCGCCGGACATTACCTACACTGAACCCATCACAATGGCTTTGGTTCCGAGACGTGTCATGATCGACTTCACTTCTGCAGACACCGCCCGGCATGCGGAAACCCACCCTTCCGAGCCGGGCATGCAACTATCCGGCAGCTCGCAGACACCGCGCGACCTGCATCTCTGGATGCGCCTGACCCACTGCTGCACCCTGATCGAAAACGAACTGCGCAGCCGCCTGCGCGCCGAATTCCAGACCACGCTGCCGCGTTTCGAGTTCATGTGCCAGCTGGTATCGGCACCTCGCGGCCTGAAAATGAGCGAACTCTCCCGCCGCATGATGGTCACCAACGGCAACATCACCGGCATCGCAGACCAGCTCGAAAAAGACGGCCTGATCGAGCGCACCAAGGATCCCGCCGACCGGCGCAGTTCCATCATCCGCCTCACGCCCACCGGACGGCGTCACCACAGGCGCATGCAGCGCGCCCATGACGCCTGGGTGCGCAGCCTGATGAGCGGGCTGCCGGCAGGTACACGCCAGGCACTGTTCGAATTGCTGGGTGATCTCAGGCAATCCACGCTCGACGTCCTCCCGGTGCACTGACCGATTCGCGACAAGGCCCGAGCCGAGCCCGCACCCCTTAAAATGTCCTTTTCGATGCTTCAGGACCCCGCTCATGGCCATTCAGCTGCACATCCCGGCGCCCGACGCCATCCACCCCGTCAGGGGCGTTCGAATCGGCATCGCCAAAGCCGGCATCCGCAAGGCAGATCGCCGCGACCTGACCGTCTTCCTGCTGGATCCGGGCACGGCCGTGGCGGGTGTCTTCACACGCAACCGGTTCAAGGCTGCGCCCGTGCAGGTGTGCGAAACCCATCTGGCAGCCGGTCAGGCCATTCGCGCGCTGGTCATCAATACCGGCAATGCCAATGCGGGTACCGGCCAGGCTGGGCTCGACGCGGCCCTTGAAACCTGCGTGGCCCTGTCCACCCAGCTGGGCGTGGCCGCAGCGCAGATCCTGCCATTTTCCACGGGGGTCATCCTCGAGCCCCTGCCGGTCGAACGGCTGGTTGCAGCCTTGCCTGACGCCATCATGAGCGCCGGGGCGGAACACTGGTTCGATGCGGCCCACGCGATCATGACCACCGACACACAGCCCAAGATCCATTCCGCACACATCGAACTGGGCGGCTCGCCCGTCACCATCACCGGCATCAGCAAGGGGGCCGGCATGATCCGCCCCAACATGGCCACCATGCTGGGCTTTCTGGCCACCGATGCCGGCCTGCCGGCCCCGCTGCTGAAAAAACTGGCCCACGAGATCGCCGAACAATCATTCAATCGCATCACGGTCGATGGCGACACCTCCACCAACGATTCTTTCGTCCTCATGGCCACCGGCGCCAGCAGCGCCATCATCGAATCCGAGCGTGACCCGCGCTATGCCCCTCTGGCCAGCGCCCTGGCCGATGCCGCCCTCGACCTCGCCCGGAAAATCGTGCGCGACGCCGAAGGCGCCACCAAATTCATCACGATCCGGGTTGAAGACGCCGGCAACAGCCACGAGGCCCTGCAAGTGGCCTATGCCATCGCCCACTCGCCACTGGTCAAGACCGCGTTCTATGCATCCGACCCCAATCTGGGGCGCATTCTGGCCGCGATTGGCTATGCCGGCATCGAGGATCTCGATATCCAGGCGCTCAGGCTATGGCTGGATGACGTACTGGTCGCCAGTCAGGGCGGGCGAGACCCCGCGTACCGCGAAGAAGACGGCCAGCGCGTCATGGCGGGGCAGGACATCACGGTGCGTGTATCCCTGGGGCGTGGCGGCGTCGCCGAAACTGTTTACACTTGTGACTTCTCGCACGAATACGTCAGCATCAATGCCGACTATCGCTCCTGAACAAAGGCCCCACAGCCCGCCATGGCACCGCTGCAAACCCAAGGACACGCATGACGACACAAGCCACCCCCATCACGCTCCGGGCGCTGACCCCGGCCGATTTCGAGCACTGGCTGCCGCTCTGGAAAGGCTATCAGCAGTTCTACAATGTCAGCCTGCCCGATGAAGCCACCCAGACCACGTTCGGGCGCTTCCTGGACGACACCGAACCCATGCACTGCACGCTGGCCGTTCGCGGCCAGGACGTCATCGGCATGGTGCATTACATCGAACACCGCAGTTGCTGGACGCCGGGCGATTATTGCTATCTGCAGGATCTGTACGTCGATCAGTCAGCCCGTGGGCAAGGTGCGGGCCGGCTGCTGATCGAACACGTCTACGCGCATGCGCGCGCCCTGGGCTGCAGCCGCGTGTATTGGCTCACCCAGGAAAACAACACCACGGCGCGCGCCTTGTACGATCAGGTGGCCGACAACCCCGGCTTCATCCAGTATCGCAAGGCCATGTAGGCCACGGCCACTGCTACAGTGCGCCGCAGGGCCGGCGTGCCGCCCATGGGGCCATGGCCTCGAGCTGTGCCGATAATTGCAGGATCTGGTCTTCGCGGCCAAAATGCCCGATCAGCTGCACCCCCACCGGCACATTGCCCGCCGTCCAGTGCAAGGGTACGCTGGCAGCCGGCTGGCCCGACGCATTGATGAGCGCCAGGAAGGTCGTGTAGTCGGCCACCCGCTGGCGAAATTCGGCAAACCCCGCCTGCATCGACAAATACCCCAACGGCGCAGGCAGTTGTGTCAGCGCCGGTGTCAGCACCAGATCACATGACGCCATCTGGCTCTCGAACAACTGGCCGATCGAGTGAAACAGGTTGATCGAGCGCACGTAGTCGCCCGCGGGCAATTGCTTGCCCATGTGGTAGCCATCGAGAATGGCCCACTCGAGATCACCGTCGCGCAACGGGCGCCCCAATGCGCGCAACCGGGCCTCGACCGACACGACGATGTTCGCGCTCAGCACCCGGATATGGGCCTGCACAAAGGCATCGTAATCGAGATCGGGCATGTCTTCGACGACCACTTCGTGTCCTGCCGAACGGCATAGCGCAGCCGCATTGTCGACGGCCTTCAGGCATTCGGGGTCGATCGCCACGTCTCGCCAGGCGGTGCGCCACACGACGATGCGCAAAGGCCGTTCGAAATCCTGACGGATCAGCTGTTCGTATGAAGCGGGCGCCGGTGGGGCCGCATATGGCGCCCCGGACTCCCAGCCCATGACGGCATCCAGTGCCGCTGCGGTGTCGCGCACGCTGCGGCTGAGCACCCCATCGCTGGCCAGCCCCCCCCAACCTTCTCCGCGAAACGGCCCGATCGGGACCCGGCCGCGGGTGGGCTTCAGGCCAAAGAGCCCGCAACAGGCCGCGGGTATGCGAATCGAGCCGCCGCCATCGCTGCCATGGGCGACGGGCACCACCCCCAGCGCCACGGCAACGGCGGCCCCCCCGCTGCTGCCACCCGCCGAACGGCTGTGATCCCAGGGGTTGAGCGTAGGCCCGCCATTGTGGGTGGCCTCGGTCGTGGGCGCCATGCACAGTTCAGGCACGCATGTGCGCGCAAAGGGAATCAGGCCGGCCTGCTCGAAGCGGTCGGTCAGGGTGGCGTTGCCTGCGAATGTCGTATTGGCAAACAGCGCCGAACCCAGGCTGGAGGGCAAGCGCATCGAGGCGAGCCCTGAATCCTTGAGCAGGAACGGCAGGCCGCCAAAGCGGCCACCAAACCCGCCCTGGCGGGCCAATGCCAGGGATTCTTCATAGGCCGGGTGGCAAATGGCACGATGCGGTTCAGCACGCACGCGGGCCAATTCGATGGCACACGCCATGACCTCTTCGGGCGATGCGTCTCCCGCAGACAGCACATCCGCCAGCGCCACGCCATCCAGCGCCTCATATTCATACACCTGCATGACAGTCCTTATCCTGTATTCAACGAATCAGCCCGGCGCTCATGACGGCTCACTGCAGGCCGCCCAGGCGCCTGCCACCTCATCCCCGCGCGCAAACCAGACGTCGGGGAACGCCTGCATCCAGGCCACGAATTCCCGCAACATCGCGATCCGGGACGGACGCCCAATGACCTGGGGATGCATGGTCAGGCAGAACAGCCCGCCCCAGCGATGAATTTCGCGGAACTCGTCTTTCCAGACCTCGAGGATCTGCTGGTTGGAGACGATGGTGCGCGGCGTGCGGATCGAGAACAGCGCAAAAGGCGCGTCATCGAGGCTCCAGTGCACGGGAAGCTCGATCGGGCCCGGCCGGCCGTCCGGCAGACGGTGACGATACGGATTGATCTGGTCCATGAAGGAACTGTCGTAATGCAGATCGTATTTGTCGAGCAGGGCGATCATGTTGTGGCTGGTTTCCCAGGCGGGCGAGCGGTAGCCACGGGGCCTGACGCCCGCCGTGCGCTGCAGCGCCTCGAGGCCCTGCACGAACACCGCTTCTTCGCGCTCCGGGTCCGACGGATCCACCCATTCATGCAGATAACCATGGTGCCCCACTTCGTGCCCCTGCGCAAGCATGAGTTCGACGCATGCCGGGTGCTGCTCGGCGGTCCAGCCCGGGACGAAGAAGGTCGCGGGGACCTGCGCATCCTTGAGGGTTTCGATGATTTTCGGAACCCCCACCTTCGCGCCATACGTGCCCTGGGACAAAGTGCCCGGTCGCTTGCCGTTTTCTGCGTCGCGCGACAGCCACAGCGATTCTGCATCGAAGTCGAATGACAGCATGATGGCGCAACGCGCACCATTGGGCCATTGAACCGAGAAATCCTGATTCATTGCTTGCTCCTTGTCTTGCCTGATTGATTCATTCGCGCACCGGTCTGCTCATGCGCCCGCATGGCTGCGGCACGCCAGCCAGCCCCCATCGACCGCAATGATCTGCCCCAATACATACGCCGCATCGTCGGAACACAGGAAAGCAATGACGCTGGCGACCTGCTCGGGTGTTCCGATCGTCCCGAGGGGTGTAGCCTGCACCATGTCGCGCCAGTATTGCGGATCGGACTCGAGGCGATGGGCCGTCATGGGTGTGCGGATCACGCCTGGCGCCACCCCATTGGTGCGAATCCCCTTCGGCCCCAGATCGGCCGCCAGTTGCCGGGTCAACTGGGAGATCCCGGCCTTGGCGACGGCATAGGCCGTGCACCCGGGAAATCCCACCTCGCCATAGACGGAGGCGACATTCACGATGCAGCCGCCCGGTGTGCGCAGCTGTGGGATGACCTCGCGCGTGAGCCTCAGCACCGCCCGCAGATTGACGCCGATGATGCGGTCGAGCAGGGCATCATCGCTGAGCACCAGGGACTTCGACCCACCCACCCCTGCGTTGTTGACCAGGATGTCGATCGGCCCAAGGACACGTGCCGCACGAACGATGCGCTCGGGGGCGTCATCGCTGGCGAGGTCCACCGCCAGGCTCTCGATGCCCGGCCCGGCCAGGCCCGCGACATCGAGATCGACTGCCAGGACCCGCACGCCATCGGCCACGAGCCGGTTCACCACCGCCCGGCCGATCCCGCCACGCGCACCGGTGACGATGGCGTTTTTCTGCATCGCCGTCATGCGAGCCTCCCGCCATCGACGGGCAGACTGACGCCAGTCAGGTAAGAGGCCTCGTCGCTGGCCAGAAACAGCGCCGCCGCGGTGACCTCGGCCGGCTGACCAAAGCGCCCCAGCGGATGCCGGGCGAGATAGGCCGCGTGGCGGGCTGCGATGGCCTGCTCATTGCCGGCCGAATGAATGGTGGCCTGCAGCATGGGGGTGTCGATCGACCCCGGGCACACGGAATTGAAGCGGATGCCTTCGGCTGCATGCGCCAGGGCCAGGCTGCGCGTGAGCATGGCCACGGCCCCCTTGGAGGCCGAATAGGGGCCGAGAACCGCACTGCCCGCCAGCCCCGCGGTGGATCCGTAGGTGACCACGCAGCCCCGCGCCTGGCGCAGGGCCGGCAGCGCGTGTCGGATGGTGAGAAACGTGCCACGCACATTCACGGCAAAGATCCGGTCCCATTCATCGACCGAGCAGTCTTCGATGCGGGTCCCACGGCCCACCGTGCCAGCCGCGGTGAGCAGCACGTCGAGTGCCCCATTCGACGCATACTGCTGCCAGGCCTGCTCCTGGCTGGCGGCATCGGCAACATCACACGGTACGATCTGCGCGACTGGCCCGATCTGCGCCGCCACCTCGGCCAGCGCCGGCGCATCCCGGTCCATCAGTACCACCTTGCGCGCACCCTCGCGCGCCAGCGCGACGGCGGCATCTCTGCCCAGCCCCCCCGCAGCCCCGGTAATCACAGCAATCTTGCCCGAAAATCGATTCATGCTCAGGATGCTCCAAGGTAGAATTCCTGCAACGACGCCATGTCCACGTCGGGGCCATTGCGGCAGGACAAGGCAACCCGCCCTTCGCGCAGAACGTGGATGTCATCGGCCAGTTCGAGTGCCAGCGACACATTCTGCTCGACCAGAAGGATGGTCAGGCCACGCTCACGCAGCTCATGGATCATGTCGGAAATCTCGCCCACCACCTTGGGCGAGAGTGCGGCCGAAGGCTCATCGAGCAGCAGCATGCGGGGCCTGGCAAGCAAGGCCCGCCCCAGCGCCAGCATCTGCCGCTCACCCCCCGAAAGCAGCCCGGCAGGCGCACGCCTGCGCTGCACCAGCCGTGGAAAGAGTTCATAGACCTCGTGCAGATCGTGCTTCAGGGCGGCCCGCTCGCGGCGGCGATGATAGCCCCCCATGAGGATGTTCTCTTCCACGGACATTTCCGCGAAGACTTCTTTGCCCTGCGGCACCAGTACCAGCCCGTGCGCGGCCATGGCGTGAGCCGGCAGCTGATCGATGCGTTCACCCGCCAGCACAATCTGGCCGGAGTCGGGCCGCAGCAGCCCGCAAATCGTCTTGAGCGTGGTGGACTTGCCCGAACCATTGCCGCCCAATACGGCAGTCAGACCCCCATCGGGCACGCTGAAGGAGACCCTGTGCAGAATGCGGGTCTTGCCGTACCCTGCCTGAATATCGATGACCTCAAGCATGGCGCGCCCGCCCCAGGCCAATATAGGCCTCGACCACCCGCGGATCGGTCGTGGCCTCGGCAGGCGGTGCATCGGCAATCTTCCGGCCATAGTCGAGCACGACGACCCGGTCGCATACCGCCTGCACCACGCGCATCACGTGCTCGACCAGCAAGACCGTGACGCCATACTGCGCGCGCATGGTGGACACCACCTCGATCAGTTTGTCGACATTGGGCGGCGACAGGCCGGCCGCTGGTTCATCGAGCAGAAAGACCCTGGGCGAGGTTGCCAGCCCGCGCGCCAGTTCGACCATGCGCTGCTGGCCGATCGACAAGGCTGCAGCAGGCTGATCGATGAAGCGTTCGAGGCCGAACAGCGCCAGCATCTCGAGCGCCTTCTCGCGTGTGCGCACGTCGTCGGCCCGGGCACTGGGCAGGCGCAGCACGCTGGCCAGATCGCCACTGGGCAGCGCATGCTGCATCGCGAGTGCAATATTCCGGGCCACGCTCAGCGCAGGAAACAGGCGCAGCATCTGGAACGTGCGGGCCACCCCCATACGCGCAATCTGCCATGAGGGGCGGCCCGAGATCTGCTGCCCATCGAGCAACACCCGCCCGCTCGAGGGCACCAGCAGCCCGGTGAGGATATTGACCAGCGTGGACTTCCCCGAACCGTTGGGCCCGATCAGGCCCACGATCTCGCCTGGGGCAACCGTGAACGACACGTCATCGAGCGCCATCAGGCCGCCAAAATGCTTGGTGATGCCCTGGACCTGCAAAAGGGATTGCGTGCTCATCTGCGCCTCCGGTGCACCCAGGCCCCCAGGACACCTTCGGGCATGGCAATGATCATGAAAATCATCAGCGCCCCGAAAATCACCAACTTGAAGCTGGCCAGCGGCCCCAGCAGTTCGGGCAAGGCCGTGAGTACGACCGCCCCCAGCAAGGGCCCCCAGAGCGTGCCCTGACCACCCACGATCACCATGGCCACGATGCTGGCCGATACGAGAATGGTGAAATCATCGGGCGTGACCCCGCGGATATGATGGGCAACCAGCACGCCCGCACCCCCGGCCAGGGCAGCGGCAATGACGAAGGCCAGCAGTTTGGAACTGGTGGTATGCAGACCGATGGCACGCGCCAGGACTTCGTCGTCGCGTATGGCCTGCCAGGCCGCGCCAACACGCGAATGCGTCAGCGCCCAGGCCAGCACCACCGTAAGCGCGGCGAGCGCCAGGGCCAGATAATAGAATTGCCCAACGCGCTGAAACCCCGGAACAGGCTCGACGGACAGCCCATATTGCCCACCGGTGAAGCTCGTCCATTGGGACAGGGCCAGATACACGATGGTCTGGAACGCAATGCTGACGATCGCCAGAAAATGCCCGCGCAGGCGCAGCGCCGGCAGGCCCAGGGCCAGGCCGAACAACCCGGCAACGACCATGCCCGATGGCAGGTTGACCCAGAACCCGGTGCCCAGATCACGCTCCATGATGGCCGTCGTGTAGGCGCCAATGCCGAAAAATGCGGCGTGGGCAAATGAAATCTGCCCCGCCCAGCCCATGACCAGATCCAGGCTGACGGCGAGAATGACGAAAATGAATATCATGACGATGATATTCAGCAGGTAGCCCCCGCTGCCGAGCACGGGCAGCAAGAGCAGCAGCAGGCAAAGCAGCAGGATCGAAACAGGTTTGCGCATGTCAGGAACGCTCTGTGATACGGCCGAACAGGCCTTGTGGACGCACCAGAAGCATGACGATCACCAGGAAGAAACCGATCATGTCGCGCAGCTCATTGCCGAGATAGCCCGACACCATGGCCTCGATGATGCCCAGCAGCAGGCCCGCCGTGACCGCCCCGCCCACGCTGCCCATACCCCCCAGAATGACCACTGTGAAGGCCTTCAGAACCAGCATCGAGCCGGAGGTGGGCTGAACCATGAACACCGCGGACATCAGCCCACCCGCAATGCCGGCCAGCGCCGCACCCACGGCGAAGGTGACGACGGACACGCGCCGCACATGCACCCCGCTGATCTGGGCCACCATGGGGTGTTGCGCCATGGCGCGCAGCGCCCGCCCTGTCCAGGTGTAACGCAGCACCAGCATCAGGATGCTGACCAGCACGAGGGTGGCCAGCACGATGAGCACGCGCTGGCCTGTAAGGAAGACCGGGCCGATCTGGAATGCAGTCTGTGCCATGCCATCGAGGCGCAAGGTCTGGGGCTGGGCACCGAACACGAGCAAGGCGCCATTCTGCAGCAGGACCGACAGCCCGAATGACGCAATGATCGCGTTGGTTGCATCCTTGCCGGCCAGCGGCCGGAACACGATGCGTTCGGACAGAATACCGAACAGGCCCAGGGCCACCGCCACGATCAGGAAGGTGGGCAGCAGCCCCCAGCCCAGAAAATAGGCGGCAGTGACTGCGGCGTAGCCCCCCAGCATGTAGAACTCGCCATGCGCGAAGTTCACGACACCCAATATGCCGAAGATCAGGGTCAGGCCCACCGCCACCAGGACGTAGCCTGACCCGTTGACCACACCATTGGCCAGGAACTGCAGGAACAGGTTGAAGCTATCCATTGCACACAGGAACGTCAGTCAAATGGCAGCCATTCTCGTTTGCCGTTCTTGACGATGGCCAGACCGATCTTGAAAGGCACGCTGCCCTGCGCATCGAATTTGGCCGTCGTGTCGGCTGGCCCCTGCACCAGAGGAAAGTCATCCATGTGCATCAGCGCCTGCTGAATGGCCGCGCCATCGGCCTTGCCGGCCCTGCGTACGGCTTCGATCAGGACGTTCATGGAGTCGTAGCCCAGCGCACTGTAGACATCGGGCTCTTTGTTGAACTGGGCACGAAAGCGCTCGGTGAAGGCCTGGCCCACCGGGTTGGGGGTGGACGGCTCGAACATGGAAGACACAGCAAAGCCCTCGGAAGCCGGCCCGGCCAGTTCGATGAGTTTGTCGCTCATCATGGAACCTGAGCCCACCAGTTGGGTGTCCATGCCGACTTCGCGCGATTGCTTGATGATCTGCGCGCCGGCATCCATGAGCCCCGCCATGTAGATGGCTTCGGGCTTCTGGGTGCGCAGCTTGGTCAGCACCGAGTAGAAATCGCGTTCGTCGGGATTGTAGGTTTCGATGGCGATGATTTCACCGCCCGCGGCCTCGACATCCTTCTTGAGCTGATCGGCCAGCGAAGAGCCATAAATGGAGTTTTCCTGGATGATGGCCACGCGCTTGGCACCCAGTTTGTGGACGATGTCTTCGGCCGACTGGCGGGCCTGCTCGACGCTGCCCGGAAAGGCGCGGAAGAACCAGGGGTCGCCAGGTTCGTTGGCATCGGTGACATTGGACGATGTGGACCCGGCCGACACCATGGGGACATGGAACTCACGGGCCACCTTGGAGGCTGCCAGGGCGACGGCACTGACGTAGGTGCCGCTGATGCCCACCACGCCGTCGGATTCGATCAGCTTGCGCACCGCGGTGACGCCCTTCGTGGACGAACCCTCGTCATTTTCGATGAACAGCTCGACCTGTTTGCCCAGCACCCCGCCCTTGGCATTGGCCTCTTCTGCGGCAAAGCGCACGCCTTCGATGATGGATGTGCCCGCCAGCGCAGCGGGGCCCGACAACGGCAGCATCACGCCCAGTTTGACCGTATCCTGTGCGGCCGCGGGCGCGGCCATCAGGGCGCACGCCAGCCCGAGGGCCCCGGCACCCGCAAGCGCTCTTGAAAAGATCCTGTACATGTCAGCTCCTATTCTGATGACCTGTGCAAACGATGAATTCTTTGTATAATTGCATTGCGATTGAGTATATCGCAATACGCTCACTGTAACCTCAGTACACGCAGCATAACCGTTCTTCCGCATTGTTTTCAAGCTGTCCGGGCTGGGGATTCCACCTACGCGACCAGCCTGCAATCACGCGGCAAAAGCCCGGAAACCCGTTCCCCATCCATCCATGGCAACCAACAATTCGCTGTACGTATTCTCGCTGGCCAAGGCTTTCAAGCTTCTCGAGGCGTTCTCCCATCACGGCGGCACCCACGGCCTCACACTGAAGGAACTGGCCGACCTGGCCGGTCTGGATCGCAGTTCGGCCCAGCGCATGGCCTACACACTGGTCGAACTGGGATACCTCGAACGCGCCGACAACCGGGCGTATGTGCTGGGCAAGAAAGTGCTCGAACGCACGTTCGATTTCCTGCGCACGCATCCCCTGATCGAGCGCGCCACCCCGGTGCTCGTAGACCTCCAGAAAGAAGCCGGCGAACGCGTCGATCTCAGCCTGTTCGATGATCTGTCCATCATCTATGCCCTGCGCCGGCAGTCGAAGCGGCAGACTTTTTTCGCCACCCTCGTTGGGCGACGCATTCCCACCTATGCGTCTTCGGGGGGGCGGGCCATCATGTCACACCTGCCCGCTGACCAGGTCGATGACATCCTGGCGCGCTCCACCCTGAAACCAATCACTGCCAAAACGAACACCGATCCAGCGCGCATCCGCGAACTGGTCGCCCAGGCCAAGGTGCAGGGCTTTGCGCTCGCCATAGAAGAATCGCTGCGCGGCGAAATCGTGTTGGCCAGCGCCGTGCTGGGCAATGCCCGGCAACCCGTGGCAGCGATCCATATTTCAGGCTCCTGCGCCGAATGGACGGCGGATGAATTCGTGCGGCGCTTTGCGCCCCTGGCCATGGCGGCATCCAGGGCCCTGTATGGCGGCGCCTGAACCGACTGCAGACCGGCCGCCGGCACGGAAGCGCATGAACCAGACGGCGCTGGCGCACGATGGTCGTGCCCATGGGGCCGTCCGGGAGAAGGCCCCGACCCGGGGAAGACCCCGATTGAACGCGCAAATGCCCGACTGGAAGGTATGCCGCTTGATTCGCACTGAATTTGGCACTAAAATGCAGGGCTTGGCCAATTTTTCGTTGGCCCGTTTTGGCATTTCAATTATCAGGAAACCCCCATGTACGCGGTCATAAAAACCGGCGGCAAACAGTATCGTGTATGCGCCGGCCAGAAACTGAAGATCGAACAGATACCGGCTGACATCGGGCAAGAAATCTCGCTTGACCAGGTGCTGTCGGTTGGCGAGGGCGAGAGCCTCAGGCTTGGCACGCCCTTGGTCGATGGTGCAGCAGTCACGGCAACCGTTCTTGCACAAGGCCGTCACGACAAGATCAAAGTCTTCAAGATGCGCAGGCGCAAGCACTATCGCAAGACCCAGGGTCATCGTCAGAATTACACCGAAATCCGCATCGACACGATTGCGGCCTGATCGGTCACCAGGAGTCCATCATGGCACACAAGAAAGGCGGCGGCTCTACACGCAACGGTCGCGATTCCGAATCGAAACGCCTGGGCGTCAAGGTCTACGGCGGCCAGCAGATTTCTGCGGGCGGCATCATCGTGCGCCAGCGCGGCACGCAATTCCATCCGGGCGTCAACGTCGGCATCGGCAAGGACCACACCCTGTTCTCGCTGGTCGATGGCACGGTCCAGTTCGGCATCAAAGGCGCCCTCAACAAGCGCACGGTATCGGTCAGCCCAGGCAACTGAACGCCTGCCGGCCCTCGGCCGACACAACGTGCACGCGCCGGCATCAGGGCCCTGCCACATGGCAGGGCTTTTTTCTTCAGAATGATCGGCACACCCGCAGTCCACCTTGCGTGTGGGGGTACTCAAGCATGAAATTCACAGACGAAGCCACCATCGAAGTCGTTGCCGGCAGGGGCGGCAATGGCGTTGCCAGTTTCCGGCGCGAGAAATTCATCCCCAAGGGCGGGCCCGACGGTGGTGATGGCGGGCGCGGCGGCTCTGTAGTGGCGGAAGCCGACCGCAACATCAATACCCTGATCGACTACCGTTACGCGCGCCTGCACCGGGCCAGAAACGGTGAACATGGGCGTGGCTCCGACCAGTATGGCGCCGGAGCCCCGGATGTCATCCTGCGCATGCCGGTGGGCACGGTCATCACCGATGCCGACACCGGCGCCGTCATCTGCGACCTCGACCACCACGGTGCACGGGTCACGCTGGCCGCCGGCGGTGCCGGCGGTCTGGGCAATCTGCGCTTCAAGTCCAGCACCAATCGGGCGCCACGCCAGTTCACGCCGGGCCAGGAAGGCGAACAGCGCCGCCTGAACCTCGAACTGAAACTGCTGGCCGATGTGGGGCTGCTGGGTATGCCGAATGCGGGCAAATCCACGCTGATTGCCCAGGTGTCCAATGCACGGCCCAAGATCGCCGATTATCCTTTCACCACCCTGCACCCCAACCTTGGCGTCGTGCGGGTATCGCCCGCACACAGTTTCGTGATCGCCGACATTCCCGGACTGGTTCCAGGGGCCTCCGAAGGCGTGGGTCTGGGGCATCAGTTCCTGCGCCACCTCGGGCGCTGCCGGGTACTGCTGCATCTGCTCGACGTGCATTCGCCCGATCCGGAGGTCGACGCCTGCGCACAGGCCGTACAGGATGCGCAAGCCATCGTTCGCGAACTGGGCCATTACAGTGCCGAACTGGCGGCCAAACCGCGCTGGCTGGTCCTCAACAAAATCGACATGGTGGCCGACCCAGCCGCAGTGCAACAGCGCATCTGCAATGATCTGGGCTGGCAGGGGCCGGTATACGCGATTTCCGCACTCACCGGCCAAGGAACGCAGGTGCTCATGCGCGCGCTGCAGTCATGGCTGGACCAGCAGCGGCAGGATGAGCAGCGGCAGATCGAACAGCCTGTCGATGCCGACCCGCATGCCTCGAACGATCCCGATTCACAGACCGAACCATGAAGTCACCCCCTCATCGAGACACGCCGGGCTCGGTCGTGCGCGATGCGCGCCGCCTGGTCATCAAGGTCGGATCCACATTGGTCACCAACGAGGGCCGCGGACTGGACCGCCAGGAAGTCGGTCTGTGGGCAGCCCAGATCGCCAGTCTGCACGCCAGTGAACGGCAGATCGTGCTGGTGTCCAGCGGCGCCATAGCCGAGGGCATGGTGCGGCTGGGCTGGCCACGTCGCCCCCGGAGCACGCCGGAACTCCAGGCTGCAGCGGCGGTCGGCCAGATGGGCCTGGCGCAGGCTTACGAAGCGGCCTTTGCCCAGCACGGTATCCGTACGGCGCAGATTCTCCTGACACACGACGATCTGGCCGATCGCCACCGATACCTGAACGCCCGCAGCACGCTCAACACCTTGCTGGCGCTGGGCGTGGTGCCGATCGTCAACGAAAACGACACCATCGCCACCGACGAGATCCGGCTGGGCGACAACGATACCCTGGGTGCGCTGGTCACCAATCTGATCGAAGCGCACGTGCTCATCATCCTGACCGACCAGGACGGCCTCTACAGTGCCGATCCACGCAAGGATCCGCACGCACGCTTCATCCACCATGGCCAGGCGGGTGACGCGACCCTCGAAGCCATGGCGGGCGGCTCGGGCAGCACGATCGGCACGGGCGGCATGCTGACCAAGGTGCTGGCGGCCCGGCGGGCGGCCAACAGCGGCGGGCATACCGTCATTGCCTCGGGCCGTGAGCCGGATGTCCTGCGCCGCCTGGCTGCGGGCGAGCCGGTGGGCACCGAACTGCGGGCTGCATTGCCCCTGCGTTCGGCGCGCCAGCGCTGGATGGCCAACCATCTGCGCCTGCGTGGCCGCATCACGCTCGACGCAGGTGCCGTGCGGGCCATCACGCGGGGACACCGCAGCCTGCTGCCCATCGGGGTGATCGCGGTAGAGGGCGAGTTCGGGCGCGGTGACGTGGTTGCCTGCGTCGATGAACACGGGGTCGAATGCGGGCGTGGCCTGATCAATTATTCCTCGGCCGAAACGGCCCGCATCCTGCGCCAGCCCAGTGCGAAGATTGCCGGCATCCTCGGGCACCTGTCGGACCCTGAACTCATACACCGCGACAACCTGACCATTACGCGCACACGCAGCGTCATTTCTGCGCCGGAATGAACAGGGTTTCCTTGACCTCTTCCATGACCACGCAGCTCTTGGTCTGGGTCACCCCTGGCAGACGCAGCAGGATATTGCCCAGCAGGTTGCGGTACTGGCTGATTTCCTTGATGCGGGCCTTGACCATGTAGTCGAAGTCGCCCGATACCAGATGACATTCGAGCACTTGTGGAATGCCCAGGATCTCGCGGCGGAAATCGTCGAAGGTGCGCTCGGACTTGCTCGACATGCTGATTTCGACAAAGACCAGCAGACCCGCATCCAGCGCCTGCGGTGCGACACGGGCGTGGTAGCCTGTAATGATGCGCTCGCGCTCGAGGCGGCGCACCCGCTCGATGCAGGGGGTGACCGTCAGACCAACGGCATCGGCCAGTTCGGTCATGGTCAGGCGCCCGTTCTGCTGCAGCAGATCCAGAATGCGCCGATCGATTCTGTCGAGCCCCTGGCCTGAAGTTTTATATACCCGCATCCTGTGATGTACCGGCCTGCCACTGCCTTGCCATCCGGGATACCGGCAGCAGCGTGTCAGACGCCGGGGCAGAAGAATGAGCAAATGGCAGTCATTGTAGCGCCGTACATATGAAAAATACGCACCTTGCCATGTGTTTTTAACAAAAACAAGAAATTTTCATTAAAAATTAACCATGAATTTTGCGTATCATCATTAAATCACACAGGAGGCAATATGAAAGTTCTGGTATTGGGTGCCGGGGTCGTGGGGGTGACCAGTGCCTGGTATCTGGCACAACAGGGTCACGACGTCACCGTTCTCGAACGCGAGCACGACGTGGCTGAAGAAACCAGCCACGCCAACGCCGGGCAATTGTCATTTGGATACTCGTCGCCCTGGGCCGCGCCAGGCATACCGTTCAAGGCCTTCAAATGGCTGTTCGAAGCCCACGCGCCCCTGGCGATACGCCCTGACGGCAGCCTGTTTCAGATCCGCTGGATGCTCGAAATGTGGCGCAACTGCACACCGGCCCGCTACGCCGTCAACAAAGAGCGCATGCTGCGCCTCTCGGCCTACAGCCGGCAGTGCCTGCATGCTTTGCTGGCAGACACCGGCATCGACTTCGAACACCGCTGCAAGGGCACGCTGCAGGTGTTTCGCGACCAGAAGCAGCTCGATGCGGCACAGCGTGACGTACAGGCGCTCAATGATCTCGGCGTGGCCAACGCACTGCTCACCCGCGAACAGCTGGCCAGCGTCGAGCCGGCCCTGGCGCATGTCAGCCACAAGCTGGTGGGCGCTCTGCACACCCCCGATGACGAAACCGGTGACTGCAATCTGTTCGTGCACCACCTGGCTGAACTCGCCCGCCAGCATGGGGTGCAGTTCCGCATGGGTGAAACCATCCGCTCGCTGCACGTGGCCGGCGGTGCCGTCAGTGGCGTGCAGTGCGTCTCGGGCCTCGTCCAGGCCGATGCCTATGTCGTCGCCATGGGTTCGTGGTCACCTTTGCTGCTGCGCGGCGTGCTCGACGTCCCCGTCTATCCCATGAAGGGCTATTCGATCACGGCCGATATCACCGACGCCGAACGCGCACCGGTTTCCACCGTACTCGACGAAACCTACAAGATCGCCCTGACGCGCTTCGACAACCGCATCCGGGTGGGCGGCATGGCCGAAGTGGTGGGCTACGACACCCATCTGAAACCCGCCCGCGAGCATACCCTTGAAATGGTGCTCAACGACCTGTATCCCGGCAGCTACCGGCCAGGAGACCTGAATTTCTGGACCGGCTTGCGGCCCAAGACCCCGGACAGCACGCCAATCGTGGGGGCCACGAGCCTGCCCAACCTGTTTCTCAATACGGGCCACGGCACGCTGGGCTGGACGATGGCATGCGGCAGCGGGCGCCTGCTGGCCGACATCGTGTCAGGCAAACCCACTGAAATCAGGCATGACGATCTGAACCTGAGCCGATATGGCAGGGGTGGCTGAATGCAAACTGGCAGGCTTGGGCTCTCTGATTGGAAACAGGCCTGGCGATAAGCTCAAGCCAGACCCTGAGTCAGTCCATTGCAAGCAAGGCTTCTTCAGCAATTGCGAGGGCTGATGTCAACCCAGGCGACTCGATACCGTAGAGATTCACAAGCCCTGAGACCCCATGTTGGCTGACGCCCTGGATCAGGAAGTCAGCTTCTGGTCCACTTGGACCGTGCAGCTTTGAGCGGATACCAGCATAATCGGGGTACAGCGAATCGTCAGGCAGGTCGGGCCAATATTGGCGAATGGCTTCATAAAACCTGCTGACACGCGTCGGATCTACGGCATAGTCAATGCCCTCAACCCACTCGACGTCCGGACCGAAACGGGCTCGACGATTCAGATCCAATGTCAGATGTACACCCAGGCCTCCAGATTCCGGGATGGGGTAGATCAGGCGCGAGAACGGGGCCTCACTCCTTAGAGCGTAGTAGTTCCCCTTGGCAAACCAGATCTTTGGAATCGATAGAGCAGGGATACCTTCGATCGAGCGCGAGACTGCAGTAGCCTGCAGACCCGCACAGTTGAATACGTGGCGGGCCCGAATCTCAAAACTTGAACTGTCACTGTGGGGAGCGCTGCCACTCAGACACAGCCGTATTCCTTCGCCATTGTGGGCGCTCCCACCCTCTACTCTTGTGTACAAGGCAAGTACGCCGCCAGCCGCTTCCAGATCCCCCAGAAGGGCCATCATCAGGCCATGACTATCCACGATGCCCGTGACTGACGATTCAATGGCAGCCAGACAACGTAAGGCCGGTTCCAAGCTTCGAGCTTGCACCCCATCCAACAGCTGGATGCCCGTCACTCCATTCGCTTTACCGTTGCGAACCAACGCATGCAGTACCGGCAGTTGCCGTTCATTGGTGACCACAATCAATTTCCCACAACGCCGGTGAGAAACACCATGCGACTCGCAGTAGGCGTACAACAGACTACGACCGCGCACGCACAAACGCGCTTTCAGGGATTCTGGGGCATAGTAGATACCTGCATGGACCACCTCGCTGTTGCGTGAGCTGGTGCCCGTGCCTATTGTTGCCGCGGCATCCACAAGTATCGTTTCCTGACCATTGCGCGCGCAAGCGCGTGCAACGGCCAAGCCCACCACACCAGCGCCGATTACGACGCAATCAACAAGCTCGCTCATCAGCCAGCGCCAGTTACCATGCCAGGTGAAGCTTGATCCAATGCGGTTTGTCGGCTAGGCGCAAGCGCCTGTGTCGCCAGGATTTCGTACGGTCCTGCATAGGCCTGCTCCCATCGTCGGCGTGTCGGCTGCATATGATCGACTACCAGTTGCTCCAGAGCTGCACGGTCCTGAGTCTGGATAGCGTGGATCATGGCAGCATGCTCTTCGATCGCCTGGTCCAGCCAGCTGGCGTCCGTAATGCCATAGGAACGGATAGGATTGGACCGCTCGGCATAGGCGTGGATGGCCCGACACAGTTCGGTATTGCTGCACAGCGAGAAGAGCTGAGCGTGGAATTCGTCGTTCAAGGTATGGATCAGATACTTGTCTGCGCCCACGCTGACGGCGGCCACATATCTGACATGGATTTCCTTCAGCACATTGAGTTTCTGCGGAGAAACTGGAAAAGGCATGATATGTGCCGCATTGCGCTGCAATAGTGCCCGCATGTGATACACCTCATCCACCTCCCGTGGCGTGAAATCTTTCACGCGTGCCGATCGTGATCGGACTTTGGTAGCCAGCCCCATCGCCACCAATTCCTGAATTGCTGATCGCACCACATGCCGCTTGGCCTCAAAGCGCGCCATGAGGGTGTCTTCAAGAATTTCCTGATTGGGTCTCATACGCCCGAAAATGATGTCCGTCTCCATCCGGGCAACGATCTCGCCGACCAGCGGCGAGAGCTTGATTCTGTTGGTCATTGTGCAATGGCTCGAGATCATGTGGGCCTGACCATAAAGGCTTTCCACATTTTATATTGATATAACAATTGATAATGTACCTTATCTGGTGTAAAGACACAATATTCCCATAGACTACTTGAGCATAAGCAATCATAAAAGCCCTCGTACACATGACCGGATAAGTAATTACCCCATCATCCGGCACAATTGATTGCGACGTGAAAATATCAATAGTATTATTGATGATGAGCATGGACCGTTCTGGGCTGCTTGTCCGGGCCGCTGGTCATGGAGTGGCCACGGGCCGTTCCCAAACTGATAGCGATATCACCAAAACATAGTGAGACTAACGTGAAGCCTAGTACCAATTTCAAGCACCTTGCTGCGTTCCTGCGCAAGAAGAAAGTCATCCTGTCGTGTGCGTTACTGTCCTGCGTCATGGGCATGCCCGCCTATGCCGATCTGCTGCAGGACATCAAGGATCGGGGCTATGTGCGTGTAGCCACGGAAGCCCGTTTCACACCTTTCGAATTCATTGAGGATGGCAAGGTCGTCGGCTATGATTTCGACCTCCTTGCCAAAGTCCTCGAAGCCTTGCCAGGGATCGAACTTCGCATCAGCGACTTGCCATGGCAAGGCGTACTGCCAGCCCTGACCCAGGGCAAGGTTGACTTCGTGGTCGCAGCGGCATCCCCACTGGAGTCACGCCGCAAATTCTTCGACTTCACCATACCTATCGCTGATGCCAGCCTGGCATTCGTAGTACGCGCCGACGAGCAGAACATCAAGCAGTCCGCTGATGTGGTCGGCAAGATAGTGGGATCACAGTCGGGAGCCAGCCAGATCTTTGATACCGAAGCCTACGACAAGGAGCTCATCAAGGAACACGGCAAGGGTATGGCACAGATCAAGGGCTACGTCAGCTTCGACGAAGCCTACGCCGACCTGCTGAACCGCCGGGTGGATGCCGTGTCGCAATCCCTGCCCAACCTGCTGTTCGTCCAGAAGCAGCACCCCGACAAATACAAGGTCATCACACCGCCCTTCGGGCAGCAAGCCTACTTCAACTGGGTCGTGCGCAATGACGATGCGTCCAAGAGCCTGCTCGAGTTCCTGGACGGAGAGCTCAAGAAATTCAATCATGACGGCACCATGAACCAACTGCAGGAAAAGTGGTTCGGTTACGCGATGAACGTGCCGGACTACATCCCCCGTTATCAATAGGGTGAACATGAAAGATACCGCCCCGGTCATCGAGGTGATGAAGGTCAGCAAGGCATTCAATGGTGTCAAGGCGATCAATGATATCTCCATCAGCATCGGCAAATCAGAGGTCGTCTGCATCATCGGCCCATCGGGATCGGGCAAGAGCACCTTGCTCAGGTGCATGAACTTCCTCGAGGAATACGACTCGGGCGAGGTCAGGATTCTGGGGAAATTGCTGGGGTACCGCAAGGCTGCTGACGGCAGCCTTGCCAGGGAAACTGAGCGGAATATCGATCTGGTGCGCAAGCCGCTGGGCATGGTGTTCCAGCATTTCAATCTGTGGCCCCACATGAGTGCTCTGCGCAACGTCACCGAGGCGCTGCGACTGGTCAAGAAAATGGATCGCACCCAAGCCGAAACCATCGGTATGGATATGCTGCAGATGGTCGGCCTGGCCGACAAGGCTCACGAATACCCCGGCAAACTCTCTGGCGGCCAGCAGCAACGGGTTGGTATCGCTCGTGCGCTGGCCCTTGAACCCGAAGCGATCCTGTTCGACGAACCCACATCTGCCCTGGATCCGCAACTGGTGGGTGAGGTACTGACAGTCATGAAAAAGATCGCCAACGAAGGTGTGGCGATGGTGGTCGTGACCCACGAAATGGGTTTTGCTGCCAAGGTGGCTGATCGGGTTGTCTTCATGAGCGAAGGCAAGATCGTAGAGATGGGGTCACCACTGAATATCTTCAAAGAACCCAGGAGCACGGAGTTACGCACATTTCTTTCTTCCTGGGTTGAACGCAATTCACTATGAATAGGAGCGAAACATGTCCCGCCAAGAAAATCTGTCCATCGTACCAGCCCGCAAGGGTAAGGCCGTTCGCCTAAGTAAAGGTCAGGGCCTGAAGATTCTGAATATTCATGGCCATCAGGTTGTGGATTTCTGGGCGTTCAACGCCGACGATCCCAGCGAGTTCATATCGCTCGAGCACACCCGCGCTGACAACCTCAAGTACTACGCTTCGGAAGGGGATCCGCTGCTAAGCAACCGCAGGCGCCCGGTAATGTATTTCGAGAAGGATACTTGGGGTGGTCGTCACGATACGCTCATCGCCGCCTGTGACACCTATCGGTATCAGGGCCTGGGCTGCACTGATTACCATGAAAACTGCACAGACAATCTGCATGCAGCACTGCGGGCCATCGGTGTAAACGGAACCGAATGCCCAAGTCCCCTGAATATCTGGATGTTCTTTCCAGTCGATGAAGAAGGCGGGATCATCAGGGGTGCCCCCAAGGGGATCCAGAAGGATGACTATGTAATCCTGCGGGCAGCCATGGATTGCATCGCTGTGATGTCCTGCTGCCCCATGGATGTGTTCGACATCCACGGCGGTGGAGCAAAACCGGCGGATGTCGCTTACGCCATCATTTCTTGATGGGTATTCCGGTCAATGCCATTGCCATGATGACCATACCCTTCCGCATCGCGTCGATGGTACCACCTCGCACTGATCAGTCATGATATCCAGCTACGAGGCGGTACTTTCCCACTTGCCCTTCCTTCTCATGGGCATCCCCGTCACGCTCGGCGTGTCCCTGACCGCAATCGTGCTCGGATCAATCGGCGGCATGCTTCTAAATCTGATGATGCTGACCCGCAACCGATCAGGCCGCTATCTGGCACGCGCCTACATCAGCATATTCAGGGGCACTCCCGTCCTCCTGCAACTCCTGGTCGTGTATTACGTACCGGGTTCAATGGGTTTCGATATCAAACCCTTCCCAGCTGCCATGCTGGCACTGGCTCTGAACACCGCTGCATACCAGGCCGAGATCTACCGCGGTGGCTTCAGCCTGATACCGAAGGGGCATATGGAAGCTGCCAAAGTTCTGGGCATCAGCCATACACAGGCCTTTCTACGCATCCAGGTCCCCCAAGTCTACCGACTTGTGATGCCTTCGCTGTTCAATGAGTTGATCCTGGTGCTCAAGGCCTCATCCCTGGTCTCAATCATTTCGGTGGTCGATCTCACGCGCAGGGCTCAGGAAATTGTCTCGGCGACCCAATTGCCCATCGAAATCTACATCATCACAGGGATCATCTATATTCTCATCAACATGGCAATTGCCAGAATAGGGCTCAGGATCGAGAAGACAATGGGGGTCTACAACCGATGATGAACCTGATTCACTTCTATATGGAGAACGGTGCAGATCTGCTGCAGGGCTTTTGGTACACAATTCAGCTGTGTTTCCTGGGTGTGCTTGGGGCCGCCATTTTTGGGGCGATTATTTTCCTGCTGTCGACCATCAAGCTAACTTTCGTCACGTGGCTGTATCGCTTGTACGTGGACTCTGTGCGTGGCATCCCGCTGCTCATCCTGCTCTTCCTGCTGTACTTTGCCGGACCACGCGTGGGCCTGCTGCTTTCCGCCTATATGTGCGGCGTTGTCGGTATCATCGTGTATGGCAGCGCCTACTTCTCGGAGATCTACCGCGCCGGGTACGCGTCAATCCCAACAGGCCAAATCGAAGCTGCACGATGCCTGGGTATTGGTCGAAGGCATATTCTCTTCCGGATCCGACTGCCCTACATGTCCTCGCTCCTGCTTCCCCAGGTTACCAACCAGGCGATCGTGTTGATCAAGGAATCCGCTGTCCTGTCTGTCATTACCGTGCACGAGCTCACATTCGTAACCGGGGACATCATCAATCGAACCTATGAAGTGGTATTACCCTACGTGGCAGCCGGTTTGCTGTACTGGATCTTCGTACAGGCTGTCGATACTATTGGGCAGTTCGCTGAACGGTTCACGCATTCAAGCCGAATTTACTGAACGACGCTCGTTTCGACGACCTTGGGCGTACAAATCAGAGCACCTTGCTACGTTGTCAATCCTTAACCCATGAACCCTAAACCCACACATACCCGACATCGCTCAGCGCCTTGATGGGCGGCGCACCCAGGTGCGCCTGCCGGGCGCGGGCCCGCAGCCGGCTGAACTGATGCCGCAGGCTGGCAGAATCCGCAAACCGCAGCCGCGCCCCCTGCGCAGCCTGCCGTAACGCCTGCTGCAGGATATCGACGTGCGCCACATGACCCGGCGCGGCAAACAGCACCTGCAGCAGGGCCCGCTCGGGCACTGAAAGCCGCATTTGGTGCCCCGCATGGCTGAGCCACCAGCCGTTTTCGCTGAGTTGCCAGCCATCGATCATTTGCGCATGCGACGCCGCCCGCGTACGGGTGGACATCTGTACGGCAAGCACGGCACCGAGCCAGTCGGGCCTGGCGTCGCGTGGCAGGATGCATGCGATGCCCACGCGCAGCAAGGCCTTGTACTCGCCCAGGTGACCGTGCTGCATGCCCGCGAGCAGGCACACATCAGCGCCCGCCGCCTGCAACTGGCCAGCCACGCAGCAGTTGGACACCACATCGGCCAGCAGCACCAGCGCATCGGCGCGGCTGGCGATGGCCAGCCAATCGGACGGTAGCGCCTGAACGGTCGGCCAGACCTGCGCCGCCTGCTGCGCCAAAAAAGGATAATGCACATTGCCGGGCGGGCAGAGCGCCAGGACAACGGGTGCATTCACACCAGGGACAGGATCTGGGCGGGCCTGTTCGTGCATGCATGGCTCCAAGAAACAGCCCGATCATATTACGAATGCAATATTGACAACACCCCTGTGGCACTGGTTTTTAGTCCAATGGCGGTGTGAATACCTTTGGCGAACGACTCCGATATGCGCGTGAGCTGCGCGGCATGTCCCAGAAGCAGCTGGCAGATGCCTGCGGCCTGTCCCAGAGTGCAATATCCAGCTACGAAAGCGGCAGTCGCAAGTCTGCCCAGAAGCTGCTGATCATCGCCAGCAAGCTGGAAGTGGATCTCTACTGGCTCAGCCGTGGCACGGGGCACGTGTTTCCAACCGGGCAGTCGCGCTTGGCCATGGGTGAATCATGGCCGTTTCCATCGGTACCACCGGATCAGATCATGGCCTTGTCGGAACATGATCGCCTGACTGTGGAAAAGACCCTCAAGACCTTGATCGACAGCCTGAGACTGCGCCAGGCTCACCGCGACTGAAGGCCCACCGTAAAATGCACCGACGCTGAAGGCCCACCGCACGATACGCCGGCACTGAATCCTCGCCGCAAAAAAGACCACCGGCAGGAAAACACCCCGGACAGCCCCTGCGTCTGTACGAGAGCCTGTCTGCCGAGTACCCGGCAGACAGGGTCGTGATCACTGCTGCACGGCGTACAGGTACAGTTCGACCCGGCGATTCAGGGCACGGCCTTCGGCCGTGGCGTTGTCGCCAATGGGGCTGGACGCCCCCATGCCTTCGGCAGACAGACGTGCGGGTGCCACGCCCTGCCCGATCAGATACTGGGTGACGGCGGCAGCGCGATCGCGCGACAGCGGCAGATTGATGGCATCCGTACCCGTGCTGTCGGTATAGCCCAACGCCCGGGCACGCAGTTCGGGGTGCTGGTTCATGGCCCGTGCCACGCTGTCAAGGACCGGCAGCAGCGCCGGCTGCAGGGTCGACTTGCCGGTGGCAAACGACACATTGCTGGGGATATTGACCCGCAAGGTGCCATCGGGCATTTCGGTGACCGATACGCCCAGATCGGTGGCCCCCGAGCTTTCGACATCCTGGCGGATGCGATCCCAGTTGTACCCGACCACGGCACCCACGGCCGAGCCGATGCCAGCCCCGATCAGCGCAGCCCGGCTGGAATCGCCGATGATGGCCCCCAGACCCGCACCGAGCGCCGCGCCGGCGCCAGCGCCCACGGCCGTATTCTGACCCTTGGGCGACACGTTGGCACAAGCGGCCACGGCCAGCACCAGACTGCCCACCAGCGCCCAGCGTACGGGCCGCGCGACCATTGCGTTCATGTGGATGCTCCTGTTATGGATATTGGAGACGATAGCGTACCAAAAAAAGCCCCGGCGCACTCAATGCAGGATCTGGCTCAGGAACAGGCGCGTGCGTTCGTTCCGAGGATGGTCGAAAAAGACATCGGGCGTATTTTGCTCGATGATCTCGCCGTGATCCATGAAAATCACCCGATTGGCCACCTGGCGTGCAAAACCCATCTCGTGCGTGACGCACAGCATGGTCATGCCTGTTTCCTCAGCCAGTTCGACCATCACGTCCAGAACCTCTTTCACCATTTCCGGGTCCAGTGCCGAGGTGGGCTCATCGAACAGCATGATCTTCGGATTCATGCACAGCGAACGGGCGATGGCCACACGCTGTTGCTGGCCCCCCGACAGTTGCCCCGGATATTTTTGCGCCTGATCGGGGATGCGCACGCGTTCGAGGTATTTCATGGCGGTGGCTTCGGCCTCGGCGCGTGGCCGCTTGAGCACCCAGACCGGCCCCAGCGTGAGGTTTTCGAGCACCGTCATGTGCGGGAACAGGTTGAAATGCTGGAACACCATGCCGACATCGCGGCGGATGGCCTCGATTTGCCTGAGATCGTTCGTGAGTTCGGTGCCATCGACAATGATCTGCCCTTCCTGATGCTCTTCGAGCCGGTTGATGCAGCGGATCATCGTCGATTTCCCTGAACCCGACGGCCCGCAGATCACGATGCGCTCGCTGGGGGCCACATCCAGATCGAGGTCTTTGAGGACGTGGAACTGCCCGTACCACTTGTTGACCTTCTTGAGCTGAATGATGGGTTCGGACATGGGATGCACTCCGGAATGCCGGGATGTTCATGCACCCCGGACACAGATTAGCGATGATGCCCCTGATCCAGCTGGCGCTCGAGCGCCAGGCTGTAGCGTGAGATCGAGAAGCAGAACACAAAGTAGATCACGGCAATGAACAGGTAGGATTCGGTACTGAAACCACGCCATACCGCGTCGGAGACCGCGGCCTTGGCCGCCATGGTCAGGTCGAACAGCCCGATGATCACCACCAGCGACGTGTCCTTGAACAGGGAGATGAAAATGCCCACCAGAGGGGGGATCACAATCTTCAGGGCCTGCGGCATGATGATCTTGCGCATCTGCTGCCAATAGCTCAGGCCAATCGAATCCGCCCCTTCGTATTGCCCCCTGGGTATGGCCTGCAGGCCGCCGCGCACCGTCTCGGCCACGTAAGCGGCGGCAAAGAGAATGATGGCGATCTGCGCGCGCAAGAGCTTGTCGATCGAAAACCCCTCGGGCAGAAACAAGGGCAGCATGACCGAGGACATGAACAGCAGGCTGACCAGCGGCACGCCACGTATGAGTTCGATGTAGATCACGCAGACCGCCTTGACCCCCGGCATGTGCGAACGGCGCCCCAGGGCCAGCACGACCCCGAAGGGGAAGGCAAAGGCGATACCGAACGTGGACAGGATCAGGGTCAGCGGCAGCCCACCCCACTTGGCGTTTTCGACGTAGGCCAGCCCGAAGAGGCCGCCCCACATGAGCACGCCCACTGCGGCCAGCCCCACCCCCCACAGCAATGCCAGCGAGGGCCGCCAGAACCGGCGCATGCAACTGCAGACAATCACGCCGACCAGAATCGCAGAAGCCAGCAGGGGACGCCATTGTTCATCGTAGGGATAGACGCCGAACAGGATGAGGCGGTGCTTCTCGCGCACGAACGCCCAGCAGTAGCCCCCTGTTTCGCGGCACTGCTCGGGCGTGGTGGCAGCGAAATCAGGCCGCACGAACAGGTAGTCGACCAATGCCGGGATCGCCAGCAGCAGCACCCAGATGGTCAGCAGGCTGAGCACCGCATTCAACGGGCTGGAGAACAATTGGGTGCGCAACCACCCCATTGGCCCGGCACTGGACCGGGGCGGCAGGCGATCAGGCAGGGGCTGGGCCATGTCTCAACGCTCCACCAGTTCGATGTGCTTGTTGTACCAGTTCATGAACAGCGAGATCGACAGGCTGACGACCAGATACGCCGCCATGATGATCATGATGCCTTCGATCGCCTGCCCCGTCTGGTTCAGGATGGTGTTGGTGACGGCCACGATGTCCGGATAGCCGATCGCTACGGCCAGTGAACTGTTCTTGGTGAGATTCAGATACTGGCTGGTCATGGGCGGCACGATGACCCGCATGGCCTGGGGCAGAATCACCTTGCGCAGGATGCGGGCACGCGACAGCCCCAGGGCAGACGCGGCTTCCCATTGCCCCTGGCTGACCGCCTGGATGCCTGAACGCACGACTTCGCCCACGAAGGCCGAGGTGTAGATCACCAGCCCCAAGAGCAGTGCCGTGAATTCGGGCGACATGGTCAGGCCGCCCTGGAAATTGAAGCCCTTGAGTTCGGGTCGGTCGAGCTCGAAGCTGCCCCCGCTGAGCCAGGCCGCGAGCGCCGGCACGACGACCAGCAGGCCCAGGGCCGACCAGCCGAGCGGGAAGATCCGCCCGGTGGCTTCCTGACGGCGCCGCGCCCAATGCGCCAGCAGCACGATGAGCACAATCGCCACGGCCAGGCCACCAAACAGCCAGTCGATGGCATTGCCGTGCACCCAGGGGATCTTGAAGCCCCGATTGGAGATGAACACATCCGGCAGGGGATTGAGCGCCTGGCGGGGGCCGGGCATGATCTCGGTGATCAGGGCATACCAGAAAAACAGCTGCAGCAGCAACGGAATGTTGCGCATCACCTCGATGTACAGGCCTGCCAGGTGCGAAATCAACCAGTTGCGCGACAGGCGCCCTATGCCCAGCAGGGTGCCGAACAACGTGGCCACGATGATGCCCACCACCGAGACCCGCAAGGTATTGACCAGCCCCACCAGCACGGCGCGCCCGTAGGTATCGGCCGGGGAATAGTCGATGATCGACTCGCCGATGGCAAACCCGGCTTCCTCGTGCAGGAAACCAAACCCGGTCGAGATGTTGCGCACCGCCAGATTATGCAGCGTATTCGATGTGAGATACCATACCCCCAGCGCGACCAGACCCAGGATGAGGATCTGATAGATCAGCGCCCGGGTGTCGGGGTCGTTCCATGACCACCGGCGGCGGGCGCGGCCCGGGGGAGAAGATCGGCGCGTTGATTGCGAAGAGACCATGCTGGAGTCATTTTTCACGGGTTTCCCGGATCGCACGCTGTTTCGGCCACAGCCGCACACAGAATACAATCCGGATGAACGGGCCGGGCCCGAAGCTGATGGTAGCGTGTCCAGGCCGAACCGATACATGCGGGATATCCCTGTCGAACCCAAAGCCGATGATCGAATTTCAGCACGTTTTCAAATCCTATGGCCGTGGCAGGAATATTCTGGCGGATGTCAACTTCAGCACTGAAGCCGGCGAATTCCTGTTCATCTCGGGGCCGTCGGGCGCAGGCAAATCCACCCTGCTCAAGCTGGTGGCCGGGCTCGAACCGGCCAGCCGGGGCGCCATCACGGTCAACCATCATCGCATCAACCGCCTGAACGCCCGCACCTTGCCCTACCTGCGGCGCACGGTGGGCCTGATCCTCCAGCACACCCATCTGCTGTTCGATCGGCGCGTCATCGACAACGTGCTGCTGCCATTGGCCGTGCTGGGTCTGGATGCCCGCACCGCAATCACCCGGGCCCGGGCCGCCATGGACAAGGTCGGCCTGCGCGGCAAGGAAGACTACTGGCCCATTGAACTCTCCGGGGGCGAGCAACAGCGGCTGGCCATCGCGCGCGCCATCGTCGGCCGCCCGGCCATCCTCATCGCCGACGAACCCACTGCGAATCTGGACGCCGCCAGTGCACTGCGCATCATGGACGTATTCCGCGACTTCAACCAGGTCGGCGTCACCACCCTGATCGCCTCGCACGACGCGCCGCTCATGGCGCGCTACGCACGTCGCACCCTGCATGTCGAAGCGGGGCGTTTCACGGATCTGCCGGGGGTTCCCACATGAGGCGCTGGCTGCGTCACCACCGCTATGCGCTGCAGGTGGCCTTGCGGCGCCTGCGCGGCCATGGCCTGTCTTCGCTCGCCAATATTCTGGTGATCGCGCTGATGCTGGTCGTCCCATTGCTGGGCGCGGCCGCCCTGCAGTCGGCCCAACCCCTGATGCGCCAGCTCGCCGTCAATCCCGAACTGACCCTGTTTCTCACACCCGGCCTGGACACGGCCGCGCAGCAGGCCCTGCAGGCCCGGATCCGCACCGAAGCCGACGAACAGGTCGCCCAGGTGCGCCTGATCCCCGCCGCCCAGGCCATGGACGAGTTGCGTGCCGATCCGGCCTGGGCCCAGGCCTTCGATGCGCTGCCCGCCAACCCGTTGCCCGATACGCTGGTCGTCACGCTCAAGGACACCGACGCCCCCACGCGCATCGCCGACACGCTGATGCAGGCCTGGCAGCACTGGCCGGGCGTGGACCGCATCCAGCTCGACAGTGACTGGGTCCGTCGGCTCGAATCCCTGCTGGCCCTGCTGCGCACCGGGCTGACCCTGCTGGCCGGGGCCGTGCTCATCGTGGTTCTGGCCACCGTCTTCAACACGGTACGGCTGCAGGCGCTGACCCAGCGTGAGGAAATCGCCGTAGCGCGCCTGGTAGGCGCAACCGAACCCTTCGTGCGCCGCCCCTTCCTGTATGTGGGTGCCCTCACCGGGCTGGCGGCCAGCCTGCTGGCCTGGCTGCTGGCCGGCCTTGCCCTGATCCCGCTGAACCGCATGCTGGAACGTTTCACGCACACCTACGATCTCGAATGGGTCCTGCACTTGCCACCCCCGGCAGACCTGCTTTCGGCCGGCGCCCTGACCGTGCTTCTGGGGGCCGTGGCCGCGCGCCTGTCGGTGACCCGGCATACCCGCTTCTGATGGCCCGATCCCGCGCACCGGCAGTGACACGGCCAGAGCTCGCCGGCCTGGCCGAGCGCGTCAGCACGTGGCAGTTGCAGCATGGGCGCCACGACCTGCCCTGGCAGGGCACGCGTGACCCCTACCGCATCTGGCTCTCGGAAATCATGCTGCAGCAGACCCAGGCCGCCACGGTCATACCCTGGTACCAGCGTTTCCTGCGCCGGTTCCCCGATCTCGCCACGCTCGCCAGTGCCTCGCTCGACGAGGTCCTGACACTCTGGGCCGGGCTGGGCTACTATGCACGCGCGCGCCACCTGCACCAGTGCGCGCAGATCGTGTACACCCGCTACGCCGGGCGGTTCCCGCAGACGGCGGCCGAGCTGGCGCGCCTGCCCGGCATCGGCCCGTCCACGGCGGCGGCGATCGCGGCCCTGTCCCATGGCGAGCGCACACCCATTCTGGATGGCAATGTACGGCGGGTGTTCATGCGCCTCGAGGCCCTGGATGCAGACCCCGCTGCGGCAAGCACCCTGCGCGCCCTGTGGGCCCTGGCGCAGCGCATCATCGAGGCCGCACCCGCGTCACTCGACATGACCGCCTACACCCAGGGCCTGATGGATCTGGGCGCCACGGTCTGTACCCGCCACCGGCCCGACTGCGCCCGCTGCCCGTTGGCCGGGGATTGCCTGGCGCACCGCCAGGGGCTGCAGAACGCATTGCCACGCCCGCGCAAGCGTCGCGATCGCCCGCTGCGCCAGAGCACGGTTCTGATCCTGCAGCATGAGGATCACGTGCTGCTGACCCGGCGCCCGGCACGGGGCATCTGGGGCGGGCTCTGGAGCCTGCCCGAGTTTGCCGATGCGCCCGCCCTGCAGGACTACTGCCTGCACCACGCCCAGGCCGGGCAGCCAGCCCGCGCACTGGCCACCTTCGAACATGACTTCACGCATTTCCGGCTGCAGATCCACCCGTGGTACCAGCCTGTCGAAGGCAGGCGGCCCGGCCCAGCGGCCGAACAGGCCTGGGTGAGCCTGCCCGCGCTGGCCCGCCATGGGTTGCCGGCACCTATTGCCCGCCTGCTGGCAGGCCTGCAGGCGGGCGCGGGCGCATGCGCCCTGCCAAGCGCTGGGCCTGCCCGCCAGTGACCCCATGCGGCAAGCCGCTGCGCCACGGGACGGCGCCCCGGCGATGGTTCTTCATTCGTGCTCGGCCTGTTGCGCACCGATGCCCATCAGCAGGCCGAACACGACGCCGAGGGTCATGAGCGCCGTGCCACCGTAGCTCATGAACGGCAAGGGTACGCCGACCACGGGCAGGATGCCCGACACCATGCCGATGTTGACGAATACATAGACGAAAAACATCATGGACATGGCGCCACCGAGCAGGCGGCCGAACTGTGTGGGCGCCCGTACCGCGATGGTCAGGCCCCGCAGGACCACCAGGCCGTACAGGATCAGCAGCGCCACCGCACCATACAGGCCGAACTCTTCGGCAAACACGGCAAAGATGAAATCGGTCGTGCGCTCGGGGATGAAATCCAGGTGCGATTGGGTCCCCTGCATGTACCCCTTGCCATACAGCCCGCCCGAACCCACGGCAATCATCGACTGTATCGTATGAAAACCCTTGCCCAGCGGATCGGTTCCCGGATTGAGCAGCACGCAGACCCGGTATTTCTGGTAATCGTGCAGCAGGACCCAGTCGACGTCCGGCTGACAGATCCGGTCTTCCAGGGACACCAGGACCGCAATCGCCACCACGATGATCAGCATCACGGGCGCCAGCAGTCGAAACGGAAACCCCGCAAAATAAATCACACAGACGCCCGAGGCCAGTACCAGCAGCGCGGTGCCCAGATCAGGCTGATCCATGATGAAGGCAGCCGGCACCAGCAACAGGACGCTGGCCACCAGAAAATCGCGCAGGCGGAATCCACCCGTACCCTGGCGCTGCAGATACCAGGCGAGCATCACGGGCACGGCGATCTTCATCATTTCGGAAGGCTGGATGCGGGTGATACCCAGATCGAGCCAGCGGGTCGCCCCCTTGCTGGTCACCCCGAAAAAAAACACCGCCAGCAGCAGAGCCAGCCCCACGGCATAGATGGCCGGCGCCCAGCGCCTGATCCAGCCGGGCGGCAGCAGCGCCACCGCCCACATGGCGACAAAGGCCAGCAGAAAATTGCGCAGCTGATCCGCAAACCGCCAGTCTGTATCACCCACCGCGGAATGCATGGTCGCCATGCCCACCAGCGCCAGCACCGCCAGCAGCAACAGCAAAGGCCAGTCGAGTACGGCAAACATGCGTCGCAAGGCCTGCACGATCAGACTCATGACACGTCTCCCGGATCCGGCCGCACAGGCAGGGCGAGCTGCGGTTCAGGCAAGGTCGGCGGCGCCGACGGGCCACCGGGCGCATGCCACTGGACAGGCACCGCAGGCGGTTCGTCGCGCTGCTGCAAGTGCCGTTTTTCGAGCCGCTCGGGATCGAGCCACCAGTCGAAGACCGAGCGCGCGATGGGCGCAGCCACGGACGCGCCCCAGCCACCGTTTTCAACGATCAGGGCGACGGCGATCTGCGGGTCGTCCACAGGCGCATAGGCCATGAACAGGGCGTGATCGCGCAGGCGCTCATCGACCGTCTGTGCCTTGTAGCGCCCGCCGCGCAGACTGAACACCTGCGCCGTGCCGGTCTTGCCAGCGGCCTGGTACGGCGCGCCCTCGAAGGCAAGCCGGGCCGTGCCCTTGCGCACGACATCCACCATCGCGTCCTGCACCACCTGCAGGTTCTCGGGGTTCAGGTCGATGGCGTACTGCGGCCCCACCACGGGATAGGTCGAATCGCCCGTATCCGGATCGATCACCCGGCGCACCAGATGGGGCTTCATGTAGACCCCCTTGTTGGCCAGCACGGCCGTGGCCTGGGCCAACTGCAGGAGGGTGAAGGCATTGGCGCCCTGACCGACCGCCACCGAAACCGTCTCACCCTGGTACCAGTGCTGCTGTTCGGCCGTCTTGTAGGCCTTGCGCTTCCAGGCGCGCGAAGGCAGCACCCCCTTGCGTTCGCCATCGAGATCCAGGCCTGTGATCTCGCCGAAGCCGAATTGCCTGTTGAAATCATGCAGGGCGTCCACGTCCATGAGCGCCCCCAGCGAGAAGAAATAGGTGTCGGACGACACCACAATAGCGCGATGCATGTCGGTGGGCCCGTATGCGGCCCCACCTGCGTTGCGAAAACGCTGGCCCGCGAGCTCGAAATAGCCCGGATCGGAGACCTTTTCGCGCGCCCCGCGCAAGCCCATCTCAAGCGCCGCGAGGCCAACGAAAGGCTTGTACGTGGAACCTATGGGATAGGTGCCATACAGAGGCCGATTGATCAGAGGATGATCCGGCGACTCATTGAGCTTGCGCCAGTTTTCGACGTCGATGCCATCGACGAACAGGTTCGGATCGAACGAGGGCGACGACACAAACGCCAGGATCTCGCCGGTGCGCGGCGCGATGGCGACCAGCGCGCCGCGCCGCCCCTCGAACTGGGCTTCGGCCATTTTCTGCAGGCCGATGTCCAGGGACAGTTCGAGATTGGCCCCCGGGATCGGATCATTGCGGCTCAGTTCGCGTACGGGCCGCCCACTGGCCGTTACCTCGAGTTCCTCGACCCCGGTCTGGCCATGCAGCGCGTGCTCCCAGGTTTTTTCGATGCCTTTCTTGCCCATCACCTGGGTGCCGCGGTAATTGCCCAACTGCCCGGATTCTTCGAGCATCTGTTCGTCGGCTTCGGAAATTCGCCCCACATAGCCGATCACATGCGCGGCCGACTCATTCTGCGGGTACTCGCGCACCCAGCGTGCCTGCAGGGTGACCCCGGGAAAGCGCCAAGCCTGGGCCGCAAACCAGGACGCTTCGAGATCGTTCAGGTTGTTGCGCAGCATGACCGGTACGTAGCGCCCGCTCTGCTCGTACTGGCGCAAGAATTTCTGCCGCGCCGAATCGCTGAAATACACCAGTTCGCGCAAGTCATCGAGCAAGGCCTCGATGGAGCCGCGCACCTGCGCCCGCGTGATCTGCAGGGTGTAGTCACGCAGATTGTCGGCCAGCACGGCGCCGTTTCGATCGAATACCAGGCCCCGGCGCGGCGGAATCGGGACAATCGTGATGCGGTTCTGTTCGGCGCGCGCGGCAAGACTGTCGTGGCGCTGGACCTGCAAATGCCACAGACGCCCCACCAGAAGCAGCAGGCACAGCAGCGCGAAGACGCCGGCCACCCATGCGCGCAACAGGGTCGTCTGGCGCTGATGGAGACCGGGCTTGCGAAATTCGAACATCATGCTTCTCAGACCGGACCCGCCTCACCGGCCCCCGACTGGCGTACCGGCAGCGACATCACGATGTCGAGCAGAGGCCACAGGGCCACCGTCATCAATACCGACCACAGCCACCCCCAGCCCGCCCAGGCCCCCTGCAACCAGGCACCCAGCAGGTGGGGCACCAGCATGGCCAGAACGAGCACCGGCAGGATGTGCAGCATCTGCACCACCGCTGGAAAGCGCAGCAGCCGCCTGCGCAGCAGTTCAACCCCGTATGCCGCCAGCACGTAGCCCAATGCCTGAAGCCCCAGCAACCCCGTGTCATGGACATCCATGAGCAGACCGAACACGAAGGCCGTGGTCAGCCCGACCCGGGAAGGCTCGTGCAGGCACCAATAGACCAGGAACAGCAGAAGCAGATCGGGCACCGGCTGCCAGAGACGCCAGGGCAGCAGCGACGCCATCCAGACCAGCAACAGCGTACCCCACACCACCCAGCCGGGCATGCTGCGGCCAAACGCGGCCTCATCCACCGGCTGCAGGCGTGCCAGCGATGACCTGTGACTCAGGTGTGCAGGCTTATTCTGCGGCATGTCCTGGCTCCTGGGAGGTGGGTGGGCTGGCCTTCTCTATGCTCAAGACCAGAAAATGCCGATAACGTTCCGGATGGGACAACGGCTCGGCGATCGCACGGCCAAACCCGGTGCCTGAATCCCGTTCGATCTTGAGAATGCGCCCGACCGACAGGCCGGCAGGAAACAGCCCGCCGATGCCGCTGGTAATGAGCATGTCACCCTCTTCGACATCGGCATGATCAGCCAGATAGCGGACCTCGATCCGGCCGGCCTCGTCGCTGCCGAAAGCGATGAGGCGCAGGCCGTTGCGCAGGACCTGCACGGGGATGGAGATGCTGTCGTCGATCAACAGGGCCGCTTCGGACGTGAATGGCGTGACGCGCACGATCTGGCCCACCACCCCGCCCTCGTCGATGACCGGCATGCCGGCCTCGATGCCATCGTCGGACCCCTTGTTGAAGATCAGCCGGTGGCTGAAGACGTTGGGCGGGACGTAGAAGACCTCGACCGCGATCGATTGCCGGGCCGTGGCTTCGGCGACCCCGAGCAGCCTGCGCAACTGCTCGTTCTCGGCGACCAGTTGGGCGGCGTGCGTGGACAGCTGGGCCATTTCGATACGCTGGCGACGTATGGCGTCCTGCTCGGCACGCACCGTACTGGCCGAATGTGACCAGCTGTCGAAGAAATCCAGTGCCTCGCGCGGCGCCATGACGGTACGCTGGAAGGGATAGATGGCCACCGAGATGGCATTGCGCAAGGGTGCCAGTACAGACCAATGGGCATCGACGATGACCAGAGCCAGGCTCAGGACGAGCAACAGCACCAGACGGACTTCTACACTGGGGCCCTGCCTGAACAGACGAAGGTTTCCGGGCTGTGGCATGACGTATACACGGCGGGCGGCGGATCAATCATAGATGAACACGCCCCCGAGACGTTCGAGATGCTCGAGCGCTTCGCCGCAGCCGCGCACCACGCAGGTGAGCGGGTCTTCGGCCACCACCACGGGCAGGCCGGTTTCTTCCTGCAGCAGGCGGTCGAGATCGTGCAGAAGGGCCCCGCCACCCGTGAGGGCGATGCCCTTGTCGGTGATGTCGGCCCCCAGTTCGGGGGGGGTTTGTTCGAGTGCCGTCTTGACGGCGGAAATGATTTGATTGAGCGGATCGGTGAGCGATTCGAGGATTTCGTTGGATGATACGGTGAAACTGCGCGGCACCCCTTCGGACAGGTTGCGCCCCTTGACTTCGATCTCGCGGATTTCAGACCCGGGGAACGCCGAACCGATTTCTTTCTTGATGAGTTCGGCCGTGGGTTCGCCGATGAGCATGCCGTAGTTGCGGCGGATGTAATTGATGATGGCTTCGTCGAATTTGTCGCCGCCCACCCGCACCGAACCCTTGTACACCACCCCGCCCAGAGAGATGATGGCGACCTCGGTGGTGCCCCCGCCGATGTCGACCACCATGGAGCCACTGGCATCGGATACAGCCAGGCCGGCGCCAATGGCTGCCGCCATGGGTTCCTCGATCAGGTAGACCTGGCTCGCGCCGGCGCCGAGTGCCGATTCGCGGATGGCGCGCCGCTCGACCTGCGTGGAGCCGCAGGGCACGCACACGATGATGCGCGGGCTGGGCGCCAGCATGCTGCGCGGGTGCACCATGCGGATGAACTGCTTGAGCATCTGCTCGGTTACGGTGAAGTCTGCAATCACCCCGTCTTTCATGGGTCGGATGGCTTCGATGTTGCCGGGCACACGCCCCAGCATCTGCTTGGCCTCGTGCCCCACCGCCTGAATGATTTTCTTGCCATTGGGCCCGCCATCGTGACGGATGGCCACGACCGAGGGCTCGTCGAGCACGATCCCCTTACTGCGAACATAAATGAGCGTGTTCGCAGTACCAAGGTCGATGGCCATGTCGCTCGAGAAGTAGCTGCGTAGGAATCCGAACATGAGAGCGCACGAATGGAAATTGAATCTGCAATGATAACTTATAATCGCAGTGACACTTCGGGGAATGACGCCCATGGCACTCACAGAACAGGACATCACACGGCTCGCCCAATTGGCCAGCCTGCAAATGGATCGCGCCAGCCTCGCGCAGGCCCAGACCGACTTCACCCGCATCCTCGGCCTGATCGAAACGCTCCAGTCGGTTGACACCACGGGCATCGAGCCCATGGCACACCCGCTCGAAGCCCGGCAATCGGTCACCCTGCGGCTCCAGAAAGACATCCCGGAGCCGCCACACACCCAGGCCGCGCTCGATGCCTGCCTGCGCAATGCGCCGGCCGCCCACGATGGCCTGTTCCTCGTCCCCACCGTCATCGAATGACACCATGACTCTGCCCACGCAATATCCCTCCATCGCCTCGCTGGGCAAGGCCCTGCGCGAGCGGCGCATCAGCGCGCTCGAGCTGGCGACCGACGCGCTGCAGGCGGCACGCAACGGCGCTGATCCGCACCTTTTCCTGCACATCGACGACGACCTGACACGCGCCCAGGCCCGGGCCGCCGATGCACTGCTCGAACGGGGCAATGCGGGTCCGCTCACCGGCATCCCCATTGCCCACAAAGACCTCTTCGTCACCCGTGGCTGGCGTACCACGGCAGCGAGCCGCATGCTCGCGGATTACGTCAGCCCTTTCGATGCAACGGTGGTCGAACGTCTCGAACAGGCCGGTACCGTTTCGCTGGGCAAGCTGTCCTGCGATGAGTTCGCCATGGGTTCGGGCAACGAAAACAGCGCCTTCGGCGCGCTGCAGAACCCGCATGACCCCGAACGCATTCCCGGGGGCTCATCGGGCGGTTCTGCCGCGGCCGTCGCTGCGGGTCTGGTGCTGGGTGCCACGGGCACCGACAGCGGCGGTTCGGTGCGCCAGCCTGCAGCGTACTGCGGCGTCAGTGGCATCAAGCCCACTTATGGCACGGTCTCGCGCCACGGCGTCATTGCCTACGCGTCCAGCCTCGATCAGGCCGGCGTGCTTGCCCACAGCGCCGCCGATCTGGTTCCGCTGCTCGACACGATGAGCGGTTTCGATGAGCGAGACTCCACCAGCCTCGAATCCTGCGATGGGGTGGCCAATGCCCCCGGGCGCATCGCGGCCGCCCATGACGCCTGGCGCCACCAATTCAGCCAGGCCGGCCGCCAGCCACTGGCCGGTCTGCGCATCGGTGTGCCACAGGAATTCTTCGGCAGCGGGCTGGCTGCAGAGGTGGCCGATGCCGTCGAGGCCGCCCTGCAGGTCTTCGAAGCCCTTGGCGCGCTGCGGGTCGACATCTCCCTGCCCCTGACACGCCTCGCCATTCCAGCCTATTACGTCATCGCGCCAGCCGAGGCATCGAGCAATCTGGCGCGCTTCGATGGCGTACATTTTGGCTACAGGGCGCCGCATTACCAGGATCTGGCCGACATGATCCGCCGCTCGCGCAGCGAAGCCCTGGGCCCGGAAGTCCGCAAGCGCATTCTGGTGGGCACCTACGTGCTGTCGCACGGCTATTACGATGCCTACTACCTGCAGGCCCAGCGTGTGCGCCGCATGGTGGCCAATGACTACCAGCAGGCACTCGATGAAGCCTGCGACATCATCATGGGCCCGGTCACGCCCGGTGTCGCCCGCCGCCGTGGTGACCACGACGATGACCCCATCGCCGACTGGCTGGGCGACATCTATACGCTGGGCGCCAACCTGGTGGGCCTGCCGGCCCTGTCCATTCCGTGCGGCCGGGGTGGCCCGGCGGCACGCCTGCCCATCGGCCTGCAGATCATCGGCCGCCACTTCGACGAAGGGCGCCTGCTGGCCCTGGCCGATTGCTTCCAGCAGCACACCGACTGGCATCAATACACCCCGAGGCAGACCTCATGAGTTGGGAAACCGTCATCGGGCTGGAGGTCCACGCCCAGCTGTCCACCCAGTCCAAGATCTTCTCGCGCAGCAGTACGCGCTTTGGCGCCGCACCCAACACCCAGGCCAGCGTGGTGGACATGGCCCTGCCGGGCACTTTGCCGGTCATGAATCACGGCGCAGTCGAGCGGGCCATCTGCTTTGGCCTGGCCGTGGGTGCCCGGGTGGCCGAACGCTCGATCTTTGCACGCAAGAATTATTTTTACCCGGATCTGCCCAAGAACTACCAGATCAGCCAGTTCGAGCACCCCATCGTGATCGGCGGCCAGCTGAAATTCCTGCTCGACGATCAAGAGCACGTGATCCGCCTGACCCGGGCCCACCTCGAGGAAGACGCCGGCAAGTCGCTGCACGAGCACTTTACCGGCCCACATGGTGAGTCCTCGTCCGGCATCGACCTGAATCGTGCCGGAACCCCCCTGCTCGAGATCGTCTCCGAACCCGAAATGCGTTCAGCAGCCCAGGCCGTGGCCTATGCGCGGGCCCTGCACGCCCTGGTCGTCTGGCTGGGCATCTGCGATGGCAACATGCAAGAGGGCTCGTTTCGCGTCGATGCCAACGTCTCGGTGCGCCCCAGGGGGCAGGCCGAATTCGGCACGCGCTGCGAAATCAAGAATCTCAATTCGTTTCGCTTTCTCGAACGCGCCATCCTGCACGAAGCCCGGCGCCAGATCGAACTCATCGAAGATGGCGGCACGGTGATCCAGGAAACCCGCCTGTATGATGCAGAGCTCGACGAAACGCGCAGCATGCGCAGCAAGGAAGACGCGCATGATTACCGCTACTTCCCCGACCCCGACCTGCCGCCGCTCGTGCTGTCGCCCGAATGGATCGCGGCCGTGCGCGCCACCATGCCCGAATTGCCGGCCAGCCGGCAGGCGCGTTTTCAGGCAGAGTTCGGCCTGGGCGCCTACGATGCGGCGCAACTGACCATGCACCGCTCCACGGCGGACTATTTCGAGTCCTGCGCGGCTGGCCTGCCAGCGGGGCAGGCGAAACAGGCGGCCAACTGGATCCTCGGTGAATTGGGCGCCGCGCTCAACCGGGCCGATATCGGCATCGCCGAATCCCCGGTCCCGCCCGATGCGCTGGCCGGCCTGATCCGGCGCATCACGGACGGCACCATATCGAACAAGCTCGCACGCGAGGTGTTCACGGCCATGTGGTCGGGCGAATGCAACGGCAGGGCCGACGACATCATCGCCGCCCGTGGCCTGCAGCAGATCACCGACAGCGGTGCCATCGAGACGCTGGTCGATCAGGTGCTCGAAGCTCACCCGCAGATCATCGAAGAATACCGTGCCGGCAAGGACAAGGCGTTCAATTCACTGGTCGGCCAGGTCATGAAGGCAGCCCGTGGCAAGGCCAACCCCCAGCAGGTGAACACCCTGCTGCGCCAGAAACTGGGCGGCTGAAGGCCCGCTGCCCAAGGCGCCCCGAGGCGCCGTGTGCGGCCCCTCGTGGCCCGCGCAGCCGCCGCATCGATGGCGCGCAGGTCTTGGGGCCGTCAGGCAACGCCGTAGCGCGCCCGGTAGGCCGCTACCGCTTCACGGTGGCTCGCCCAGGCGGGCTCATGCTCGAGCAGCGCCATGATGTCATCCAGCGTGGCAATGCTGATCACTGGAATGCCATGCACGCGGGTCACCTCGGACACGGCCGACCCGGCATCGAGCTGCCCCTGGGCACCGGCCCGTTCCATGCGATCCAGCGCGATGAGCACCGCCGCCGGTTGCGCGCCTGCCGCGCGGATCAGGGCCACCGACTCGCGTACCGACGTACCGGCCGTGATCACATCGTCGACGATCACCACCCGCCCGCGCAGCGGCGCCCCCACCAGCACCCCCCCCTCGCCATGATTCTTGGCTTCCTTGCGATTGAAGGCAAACGGCACCGCCCGCCCGCCCAACTCGGCGGCCGACAGGGCGATCGCCGTGGTGGTGACCAGCGGAATCCCCTTGTAGGCCGGACCGAACAGCATGTCGAAACCCACCCCGGAGCCGAGCAGTGCACGGGCATAGAAACGCCCCAGCTGCGCCACGCTGTCGCCCTGGTCGAACAGCCCGGCATTGAAGAAATAGGGGCTCAAGCGCCCCGACTTGGTCTGAAAACGGCCAAACCGGAGGACCTCGCGCGCGAGCGCGAAGCGGACGAATTCGTGGGCCTGCGAAGCGGACATGACGGGCCTCGATGAAAGAAAACCGACATTATCGGATAATTCGGGGCGTCAGTCGCAAGAACAGGAGCCCGATCGTGCTGCGCATCACCACCCTCAACGTCAATGGCATTCGTGCTGCATTTCGCAAAGGCCTGGACGGCTGGCTGGACAGGGCCGGGCCGGACATCGTCTGCCTGCAGGAAATCAAGATCCAGGACAGCGATCTGAAAGAGGCAATGCGCCACCCGGATGCCTACACGGGTCACTTCTTTCATGCCGAGAAAAAAGGCTACAGCGGCACTGGCCTGTACACGCGCAGCCCGGCCGATCGCGTCGCTGCGGGGATGGGCATACCCGAATTCGACGCCGAGGGCCGCATCCTGCGGGCCGACTGGCCCGGCCTGACGGTCATCAGCGCCTATCTGCCCTCGGGCACCAGCGGTGACATCCGCCAGGAGGCCAAATACCGCTTCCTGGACCATTTCGAACAATGGCTGGGCAGCCTGATGGCCGAGCACGAACGCGAAGGGCGTGAATTCGTGATCTGTGGCGACTGGAACATCGCCCACCAGGCAATCGACCTCAAGAACTGGCGCGGCAATCAGAAGAACAGCGGCTTCCTGCCCGAAGAACGGGCCTGGATGAGCAAGGTCTTCGATACGCTGGGCTGGGTGGATGTCTATCGGCGCCTGCACCCGGACACGACGGACGAGGCCTACACCTGGTGGAGCAACCGCGGCCAGGCCTGGGCAAAGAACGTGGGCTGGCGCATCGATTATCAGGTGGCCACGCCGGGGCTCGCGGCCCAGGCCCGGCGGGCTGAAATCTACAAGGACGAGCGCTTCAGCGACCACGCCCCGCTGAGCATCGACTATGACCGCCCCTGGCCGCATACGGCCGGCTGACGGCCCCCGCCCCGGGCGAACGCCGCTGGCTGCAAAAACCCCTGGCCGCGCCGGCCCGGCCCACCCGACCTGCCGACAGGGCCCCCACCCGCCGCACGTCAACCCGCGCATCAGGACGCTGTGACGGCCTGCACGTGCAGAGCCGGATCCGTACGCTGATAGTTCTGCGCCAGCACGGCGCACACCATCAGCTGGATCTGGTGGAAGATCATGAGCGGCAGGAGCGCGGGGCCGATGGCGGCGGCGCTGAAGAGCACACCGGCCATGGGCACCCCCGTGGCCATGCTCTTCTTCGAACCACAGAAGACGATGGTGATTTCATCGGCCCGATTGAACCCCAGCCTGCGCGTCGACCAGGTGTTGAGCACCAGCACCACGGCCAGCAACACACAGCACACCACCAGCAGCCACAGCAACGAGGCCGTGTCCACGGTCAGCCACAGGCCGCCAATCACCGACTCGCTGAACGCCGTATAAACCACCAGCAGGATCGAACTCTGATCGACATGGCCGACCAGCCTGCGATGCTGGTCTATCCAGGCACCGATCACCGGGCGCATCAGATGGCCGACCACGAAAGGCAGCAGGATCTGCACGCTGATGCGGCCGATGGCCTGCAGCATTGAACTGCCCCCCAGTGCCGACGTATCGGCATCCAGGAAAAACCGCAACAGGATGGGTGTGAGCACAATCCCCACGATGCTCGAGGCCGAGGCCGCACAGACCGCCGCGGGCACGTTGCCACGCGCGATGGAGGTGAAGGCGATGGCCGACTGTACCGTACCCGGCAGCACACAGAGATAGATGACACCCACATACAGGGGCTCGCCCAGCAGCGGCAGCAGGACGGGCCGGAACATCCACCCCAGGAGCGGAAAGAACACGAACGTCCAGAGAAAGACCAGCCCATGCAGACGCCAATGCGTTGCCCCCGCGATGATGGCCTGGCGGGACAGCTTGGCCCCATGCAGGAAGAACAGCAGGGCAATGGCCGCGGCGGTGAGCCATTCGAAGAACACCGCCCCCTGGCCTTGCGCCGGCAGCACGGTGGCGGCGGCAATGATGGCGATGAGAATCAGGGTGAACCGATCAAGAAGCAAACGTAGTCTGGATACCATGGGAATGAAAACCCCGGCAGCCCGGAGCGCTCGAAAATTGGATTGTGCGAATGGATTGAATTGGGCAAATGGAAATGGGCAGCCTGGCGGCAAGCGGCCGGCACGGCTCTTTGAACAGGCAACCGCTCATAGGGGCGCATCCAGGCCGCGGATGAGATCGCGCATCAGCCACAGCAGCCAGAGGCCGGGCAAGGCGATCAGCACGGTGCCCAGGAAGAATTCGGGCCAGCCCAGCCAGCCCACCATCACCGGCGTGAGCGGGCCCGCCAGATAGGTACGCCCCACGGCCGAAAGGGCCGACAGCAAGGCAAATTGCGTGGCCGAGAAACGCGCCTCGCACAGGCCCATCAGCAAGGCGACGAAGGCCGCAGTCCCCAGACCGCCACACAGGTTTTCAAGGGCTACGACGCTGGCCATGGAAATCAGGTAAGGCGGCGTGATGGCCAGGGCCCAATAACCCAGGTTGGACACCGCCTGCAGAACCCCGAACCACATCAGCGCCCGATACAGGCCCACACGCGCCATGAGCGCGCCCCCCGCCAGGGCGCCGATGATGGTGGCAGCCAGGCCAAACACCTTGTTCACCAGGCCCACCTCGGTGACATCGAACCCTGCACCACGCAGCAGGAACGTCGTCGACAGGGCCCCTGCGAAGGCATCACCCAGTTTGTAGAAGACGATCAGCAGCAGGATGAGCCAGGCGCCGCGGCGGCTGAAGAATTCGCGCAGGGGCTCGACCACGGCCTCACGCAGCCTGCGTGGCGCGACGGCTGCCTGCTCGGGCTCGGGCGACCACAGGGTGGCCAGCGAGGCCAGGGCCATCAGGCCGCCCATGAGCATATACATGGCGCCCCAGCCCAGCCACTGGTCGGCGATGATCAGGGCCAGGCCCCCGGACACCACCATCGCCAGACGGTAGCCCATCACTTTGAGTGCCGCCCCCGCCGCACGTTCGTCGTGCCGCAATACGTCTGTGCTGTAGGCGTCGAAGGCGATGTCCTGTGTGGCGGAGAGAAAGGCCACCCAGACGGCCAGAAGCGCGAGCACATGCAGTTCGGCCGAAGGCGAAAACAGCCCCATGGCCGCGATCGATGCGGCCAGCAGCCATTGCGTCAGGAACACCCAGCTGCGTCGCCGCCCCAGCCAGGGGGGTGCCCACCGGTCGATGAAGGGCGCCCAGAGAAATTTCAGGGTGTAGGCCGTACCCACCAGGGTCAGAAAGCCGATGTTCTGCAGGGACACCTGTTCGACCGTGGCCCAGGCCTGCAAGGTGCCGGAGGTCAGCGCCAATGGCAGCCCGCTGGCGAACCCCAGCACCAGCAACGGAAGGACCCGCTGGCTGCGGTAAATGGCCCAGTTGCCCTTCACGAGGCCGGCCTGTTCACGCAGCCGGCCTCGCGACCGGCGATTCGAAATGATAGACCGCCAGGGTACTGCGCCAGCCCCGCAAATGGCGGATCTCGTGATCCCCCCTGAAGGTGGCCAGATCGATGATGCGCAAGCCCAATTGCCGGGCCAGCGCTTCGAAGTCACGCAAGGTGCACAGATGGATGTTCGGTGTGTCGTACCACTGATACGGCATTTGCTCGCTCACCGGCATGCGCCCGCGCAATATCGACCAGCCGTGCGGCCAATAGCCGAAATTTGGAAAGGACACGACACCGTAGTGTGCGACCCGCGCCATTTCGCGCAGGATATGTTCGGTATGGTGCATCGACTGCAGGGTCTGTGACAGAACCACGGTATCGAACTGCTGGTCATCGAAGAGCGCGAGCCCTTCTTCGAGATTCTGCTGGATCACGCACACCCCTCGACGGATCGCGCTGATCACCCGATCATCGTCGATTTCGACCCCGGCGCCGCGGACATGCCGTGTCTCTTGCAGATGCAGCAGCAGACTGCCATCGCCGCAACCCAGATCCAGCACCCGGGTGGCCGGCTGGATCCACTGCGCAATGCGTTGCAGGTCGACGCGCAGGCCGCCGCGCTGCGCGGTGCCATACACCGGCGGGCCGATCACCGGCAGCCGGGATGAATTGGCCGCCCGACTCATGCGAGTACCCCCGTGGTGCGTGTGCGCCCCGGCAGTTCGAGCCGCCGGGCCATGTCATCGAAATAACCCTGCACGACGGCATGATAGCGCGTGTCATCCAGCAGGAACGCATCGTGCCCATGCGGCGCATCGATTTCAGCGTAGGACACCTGGCGCTGATTCTTGAGCAGGGCGCGCACGATTTCGCGTGAATGTTCGGGGGCAAAGCGCCAGTCGGTCGTGAAGGACACCAGCAGAAAACGTGCCTGCGCAGTGGCCAGGGCGCGCGCCAGATCACCCCCATGGGCGCGCGCCGGATCGAAGTAATCGAGCGCACGCGTCAGCAGCAGGTAGGTATTGGCGTCGAAATAGCGCGAGAATTTCTCGCCTTGATGGCGCAGATAGGATTCGATTTCGAATTCGATGTCGTAGTGGTAGCGATAGTCGCCGTTGGGGCCCGGTGCCCTCTGGGTGCGCCCGAAGCGGCTGGCCATGACGGCATCGGACTGATAGGTGATGTGCCCGACCATGCGCGCTACGGACAGGCCATGCGCGGGCACGACGCCATGCTCGTGGTAGCGCCCGCCATGGAAATCGGGGTCGGTCGTGATCGCGCGGCGCGCCACCTCGTTGAAGGCGATGTTCTGCGCCGAAAGCCGTGCCGTACTGGCGATCACGACACAATCGCCCACCCGCTGCGGCTGGGAAATGGCCCAGCTGAGCGCCTGCATGCCCCCCAATGAGCCCCCCATGACCGCCGCAAAGCGCTGGATGCCGAAATGATCGGCGACACGGGCCTGGGCATGCACCCAGTCTTCTACGGTGAGCAGCGGAAAATCGGCCCCCCATGGCGTACCCGTGCGGGGATTCAGGCTGGTCGGCCCGGTGGAGCCGAAGCAGGAACCCAGGTTGTTGATGCCCATGACGAAGAAGCGGTCGGTATCCACCGCCTTGCCGGGCCCCACCATGTTGTCCCACCAGCCGATCTGGCCGGGGTGCGCTGAATCCATGCCCGCCACGTGATGCGATGCATTCAGGGCATGACAGATGAGCACCGCATTGTTGCGTTCAGCGTTGAGTTCGCCATAGGTCTCGACCGCCAATGTGAATTCGGGCAGCACCTGGCCACTGGAGAGCACCAGCGGTTCGGAAAACTCGACGTATTCGGGCGCCACGAAACCGACGCTGCCAGTGGGCACATCGGGGCGGTCTTGGGTCTGCAAGGGGGCTTCGGGAGCGGAAACGGAATGGGTCATGGGACCTCTTTAGCTGGATTTATGGAGCGCCCGCAAGCGGATCAGGCAAATCGGCGCCATTGCCCCTCGATTCTAGCACTTCGACCCGCGCGGCCCCGGGGCCCGCGAGAACAGCAAATACCCCGGACAAATAGGCCCTGTTCTATTGATTCACAATATGGCACTAATGATACATTTACTAACGTCAAGCGGCACGATATCAATCAACATCATCCAGGAGACATCATGAAACCGACCCCGCGAGACGTCATGAAACTCACCCCGCGCGAGCTCGATTGCCTGCACTGGGCGTCACATGGCAAGACCAGTTGGGAAATCGGCCAGATTCTGGGCATTGCCGAGCGCACCGCGAACTTCCACCTGTCCAACACCTGCAGCAAGCTGGCGGTATGCAATCGCATGGCGGCCATCACCACCGCCCTGAAAATGGGCCTGTTACCGGGCGCGGGTTTACCCGGCGCTCATTTCGATAAAATGGAATCCCTTCAGACCCTCCCGGGACCCAACGACCATGAGCCTGGTCTCACATCGACGCGCCCAACTGGCAGCGCACCCAGAGCTGCTTCGCAGCATCCGCCGCGGCATCGAAAAGGAGGGCCTGCGCGTTGATGCGCGCGGCGGGCTTGCGCTCACACCGCACCCGGCGAGCCTGGGGTCGGCCCTCACCAATCCCGGCATTACCACGGATTACTCCGAGGCCCTGCTCGAGCTGATCACCGCCCCCCATACCAGCGTGCACGCGATGCTGGGTGAGCTCACGGACATCCACCGCTTCGTGGCACTGCGCAACCCGGCAGAAGCCATCTGGAACCAGTCCATGCCGGCCCACCTGCCGGCCGAAGACCAGATCCCCGTGGCGTGGTACGGGCCATCGAACAGCGGGATGCTCAAGCACGTCTACCGGCTTGGGTTGGCCGTGCGCTACGGCCGGATCATGCAGTGCATCGCAGGCGTCCACTACAATTTCTCGCTGCCCGAGGCCATCTGGGACCTGCTGCAGGACGGCCCGACCGCACGCGACCGGCGCGATGCCGGCTACATGGCGCTGATTCGCAATTTCATGCGCCATGCCTGGCTGCTCATGTACCTGTTCGGGGCGTCACCCGCCGTATCGCGCAGTTTCCTCGGGGGCATGGGGCAAGAGGCCAGGCTGCAGCGCCTCAGCCCCGACACCTACTGCCTGCCCTGGGCCACCAGCCTGCGCATGAGCGACCTGGGCTACAAAAGCCCGGTGCAATCCGAACTGCAACTGTGCTACAACGACCTCGATACGTTCACGGCCCGCATCCATTCGGCCGTCACGACACCATGGCCGCCCTACGAGGCCATCGGCACGCACCGTGATGGTCAGCGCATACAGCTCAATACCAACATCCTGCAGATCGAGAACGAATACTATTCGCCCATCCGGCCGAAACAGGCCACGGCCCGCTGTGAACGGCCCAACACCACGCTCAGGCAGCGCGGGATCCAATACGTGGAAGTGCGCTGCATGGATATCGATCCCTGGTCACCGGCGGGCATCAGCCCGGATACCGCCCGGTTCCTGGATGTTTTCCTGCTGCATTGCGCGCTGGATGACAGCCCGCTGTTCCCGGCGCCCGGCCATTGCCAGGAAAGCCAGGCGAACTTCAGCCTGGTGGCCCGCGAGGGCCGGCGACCCGGGCTTGTGCTGCAGCGCGATAACTGCATCAGCAGCCTGCGCGACTGGGCGACCGAAACGCTCGAAGCCCTGTCGGCCACGGCCGAACTGCTGGATACCCACAGCGGCGATGACCAGCACCAGGCCAGCGTGAGCCGGCAGCATGCGGTAATCGAAGACCCGCAGGCCACCCCTTCGGGGCGGCTGCTGGCCGATCTGCAAGACCGCGGCCAGGAGTTCCACGACTACACGCTGCAACAGAGCATGGCGCATTGGGCAGCCTTGCAGGCCAGCCCGCCCGAGACCCGCACCCTGGCACGCCTGGATCAGCTCGCGGCCACGTCGCTGGCCGAGCAGGCCGAACTCGAGGCATCGGATTCGATCAGTTTCGAAGACTATGTCGCGCAATTCGAGGCCGCGCTGAGCTGAACGCCGCAGGCCCTGAACTGGCGCGCCCGCCAGGAATCGAACCTGGATCAGAAGCTTCGGAGACTCCTATTCTATCCATTGAACTACGGGCGCCCTGCGCTGCTGCAGAAGCAGCGCATGCCGACTCCACGAGCCGACAGGAGCAACATTGTAGCGTGATTGCCGGCGCCACGCCGCAGCCCCTGCAAGTGCAGGGCCCTGTCGCTATAATCGTTGCTTCAGGCATGAAATCAGTTGCTGTGCTGCAAGCCGGCGGCCGACCACCCAGGAACCCGACATGAGTCACCCAGAACATCCCTCTGCCATCAAGTCACCGCTGCGGCTGCTGATCACCATCATCCTGGCGTTCCTCATCCCCATTGCGATCATCATCATCATGACCAACGTGCTCAGTCCGGTGATCCGTTCCGGGGCCGAGCCCGATCCCTATGCCATCGAGCAGGTCGCCAGCCGCATTCAGCCCGTGGCCGGCTTCAAACTGGTCGATGCCGACGCGCCTGTCAGCTACAAGACCGGCCAGCAGGTATTCGAATCCACCTGCTCGGCCTGTCATGGCAGCGGCGTGGCGGGGGCGCCCAAGTTCGGCGATGCCGGCGACTGGGGCAAATACATACAGCAAGGCTTCGACAGCCTGCTCAAGAACGCCATCGATGGCATCGGTGCCATGCCGCCACGGGGTGGCAATGCCGCCCTGTCCGACTTCGAAGTGGCCCGGGCCGTGGTCTACATGACCAACCATTCAGGGGCCGACTTCCCCGAACCCGCCGAGCCTGATGCAGACGGCGCCACCAGCGAAGGCCCGGCGCCCGACACGGCGGCGCAGGCCACGGCGCCCGAGGGCGATGCCGAACAACAGGCCCAGGCTGCTGCAGCCGAAACCGCTGCCGAGGATACTGCCGCTGGCGCAGAAACCGCCGCAACGACCCAGGCGGCCGCCGCCAGGCCCGCCTCCGAAATGAGTGTCGGTGAAAAGCTCTATCAGCAAATCTGCATCACCTGTCACGACACGGGTCTGGCTGGCGCGCCCAAATTCGGCGACCCGCAGGCCTGGGCACCCTATATCGAGACAGGGCTGGATGCGATGCTCAAGAATGCCATTTCCGGCGTCGGGGCCATGCCGCCACGCGGCGGCTCACAGGCCAGCGATGAAGAACTCAAGGCGGCAATCGAATACATGATCGCGGCAGCCCAGTAACCCCGGATCTGGCGGGCCGCCCAGCCTGCACGCCGCCGCACGTGCGCGAGCAGCCCTGATATCCCGGGGTCTTGCGCTGTCCGGCCCCCCGCCCGGCCCAATGGCCGGGCGGTGTGCATTCTGGCCACGAATCAGGGTTTACCCCTAGACTTAACCTAGGGTTTTCCCTATAATGAACTCCATTCAAATCTAAAGCTTCTGAAGCAGGAGTTCATCATGCATGCCAATACCCCACATCTCCAGATGTCCGACGCCCTCGAACGCGCCTATGGCAATTTTGCCCTCGATGCAACCCGGCCCCTGTGCCTGAAAAGCGGCCTGAGGAAGGTCGGTGCCTCATTGTGGCACGCCGGCAAGGCCGCTGGACGCTTCCTGGGTGACGCCATCAATGCACAGGCAGAGGCCCGGGCTCGCGACATGCGCTACAGCCGCACCCCCTGGTAAAAGCCGGATTCTCTGGCCCGGCCTCGGGCCGTCAGAATGAGGCTCTGCGCTGCAAGCCACCTGAAACAGGGCTTGCAGCGTTATTTTTTCAGCAACTGCCTGAGCCGGGCCAGGGTCGCCTGCGGGTCGGCAACGGCCACGGGCCGTTCGGGCTGCAACCCCATTTCTGCGATGAAGCGTGAGGGTTCGCACAGGACTTCGTCACGCCCGCGTCGGCGCCGACGGCACCAGCTGATCTGGAGTGTACGCTGGGCACGGGTCATGCCTACGTACATCAGGCGCCGCTCCTCCTCGAGACGCGACTGGTACGACGCATCGGCGCCGGGTTCGGTACCGCCGTCTTCTTCATTGCCACGATGCGGAAGCAGGCCCTCTTCGACGCCCACCAGATACACGTGCGGAAACTCCAGCCCCTTGGCCGCATGCAGGGTGGACAGCTTCACCGCATCGGGCGTCTCTTCATCCGAGCGTTCAAGCAGCGTGACCAGTGCGACCCGCTGCACCAGCTCGACCAGCGTCAAGCCCTCTTCATCGGCCTTGCGGACCAGCCATTCACGCAGTTCCAGCACGTGCCCCCAGCGCGTGCGTGCCTGCCGATCATCCAGCATGTCATACAGATACGCCTCATAGCCAATGGCCTGCAGCACGTCATCGAGCAGTTTCGCAGCCGCCTCACCGAGGCGCGCGCAGAAGCCCTGCACCAGTTGCACGAACTGGCCCAGCGCAAGTGCCTGGCGCGCGGTCGGGAAGGCCTCGGCGGGCAAGTGCAGGGCTGCGGCAAACAGCGAGCAGCCTTGACGCGCAGCCTCGCTGCCCAGGATGGCCAGAGTGCTCTGACCAATGCCGCGGCGCGGCGTACTGACGGCCCGAATGAACGCCGGATCTTCATCCACATTGGCGATCAGGCGCAACCAGGCCATGATGTCGCGGACCTCGGTCTTGTCGAAGAAACTTTGCCCGCCCGACACGGTGTAGGGAATGCGCAGGGCGCGCAGGGCCTGCTCGAGGATGCGCGCCTGGTGATTGCTGCGATAGAGCACCGCAAAATCCTTCCAGTGCGCCGCACGCCCGAACCGCTCGGCCGAAAGCCGCATCGCCACGGACTCGGCCTCGAGCTGATCGGTATCCATGGCCATCAGGCCGATGGGTGCCCCCGCGCCCAGATCGGACCACAGGGTCTTCTCGAAGTGCCGGGGATTGTGAGCAATGACACGATTGGCCGCCTGGAGAATGGTCTGCACCGACCGATAATTCTGCTCGAGCTTGATGACCCGCAGATCCGGGTAGTCGCGTGCCAGCTGAACCAGGTTCTCGCTGGTCGCGCCACGCCAGGCATAAATGGCCTGATCATCATCGCCCACTGCAGTGAACCGGGCCCGACTGCCGATCAGGTGCCTGAGCAGCTCGTACTGGCAGGTACTGGTATCCTGATATTCATCCACCAGCAGGTAATGGATGCGGGCCTGCCAGCGCGCCCTCATGTCGGTATCCTCGCCCAGCAACCGCGCCGGCCGATAGATCAGGTCATCGAAGTCCACGGACTGCCAGGCCTGCAGGGTCGCCTGGTAGCTTCGATAGACGCGCAAGGCCTCGGCCTGCCCCATGTCGCTTGCCCGTGCAGCGGCTTCGTCAGGCCCCAGAAGGGCATTCTTCCACAGCGAGATCTGTTGCTGTACGGCCCGCAGTCTGGCCCGGTCGGTCGTATCGAGCACATTCTGGACGATCGCCAGGGCATCGGCAGCATCCAGCACCGAGAAACCCGGTTTGAGCCCTGCCGGGCCATGCTCCTCGCGCAGAAATCTCAGGCCCAGTGAATGGAATGTGCCGACGGTGAGCCCTCGCAGCAGTCGCGCGCCAACCTGGGCGCGCACCCGTTCATTCATTTCGCGGGCCGCCTTGTTGGTGAAGGTCAGCGCCACCACGTGGCGCGCCTGGTAGCCGCATTCGCCCAGCAGGTAAGCCATTTTCCGGGTGATCACCCGGGTCTTTCCACTGCCCGCCCCGGCGAGCACCAGGCACGGCCCATCGAGATGGCGCACCGCCTCGCGTTGCCGCTCATTGAGGCCGCCCGGTGCGTCCTGCACCACAGTATCACGATCCATCGTCTCTCAGATCTCCAGTGGATCGATTTCTACCCCCCAGCGTACGCCCGAGCGTGCTCTGGACAGCGCATGGGCATGCGGCAGCAGGGCCTGCAGCAAACGATGCAGGCAAGGCCGGTGGTCCGCCTCGAGCAGCATCTGCGCCCGTTCGACGCGGTCGACCCGCATGATGCGCAGCGGCACGGCATCCAGCACCCGTACGCCCCCTGCACCGGGCAGTTCCAGAGCCTGCGCCCGCAATACCAGCAGGAAATCGAGCGCATCCTGCAGGTGACGGGCCCGTGCCGTGAGCAAGGCCTGGTGCGACCATGGGGGCAAGGCCAGTTCGCGGCGCTCTTCCAGTGTCAGCGCAGCAAAACCGGCATAGTCGTGAGCCACCAGAGACTGATAGACCGATTGCTGCGGATAGTCCGTCTGCACCAGCACGCGCCCACCCAGGCCATGCCGTCCGGCCCGCCCTGCCACCTGCATCAACTGTGCAAACAGGCGTTCGGGTGCCCGAAAGTCCTGGGCAAACAGCATGCTGTCCGAATTGAGAACCGTCACCAGGGCCAGGCGCGCAAAATCATGCCCTTTGGACACCATTTGAGTACCGACCAGAATATCCGCGGCGCCCGCATGAACCTGGGAAAACAGCGCTTCGGCACTGCCTTTGCGCCGGGTCGCATCGGCATCGATGCGCAGGATGCGAGCGCCCGGAAAACGCTCGGCCAGGAAGGTTTCGACGCGCTGCGTACCACTGCCCAGCGGCTGCAGGTCCTGATCGCCACACGCCGGACAGGCGTGCGGTACAGCCCTGCTGGCCCCACAATGATGGCACTGCAGTACGGCCCCCCGGCCGCCATCGCGCCGGTGCAGGACCATGTGCACCGAGCAGCGCTGACAGTCGCTGACCCAGGCACATGAGGGGCAGCGCAGCACAGGGGCATAGCCGCGCCGGTTGATGAAAACCAGGCTCTGCAAGCCGGACTGCAGCGTATCTTCGAGGGCCTGCAGGGCCACCGGTGAAAGGCCATGCTCCAGGGGTGCGCGACGCGTGTCGAGCAACTCGATCGTCGGCAGATCACGGCTGCGCGCGCGCTGCGGCAACGACAGCAACTGATAGCGCCCCTGCCGGGCGTGCAGCCAGCTTTCCAGAGACGGTGTCGCCGAACCCAGCACCACCGGGATGCCCAGATCATGGCCACGCCAGACCGCCAGATCCCGTGCCGAATAGCGCAAACCCTCCTGCTGCCGGTAGGAGGCATCGTGTTCTTCGTCGACGACGATCAGCCCGAGGCGCGGCAACGGGGTGAACAGCGCCAGCCGCGTGCCCAGGACAATATCCGCCTGCCCCCGCGACGCGCGCAGCCAGGCACGCAGCCGCTCGCCTTCGGACAGCCTGCTGTGCAGGACGGCCAGCGTCTGGCCCGGCAGAAGGCGCGCCCGTACCAGCTGCTCGAGTTGCGGCGTGAGATTGATTTCAGGCACCAGAATCAGAACCTGCTGGCCATGCGCCAGGCACAGGGCGGCCATGCGCAGATAAAGCTCGGTCTTGCCGCTGCCGGTGATGCCATGCAGAAGCGCGACCCGGGCCGCATCGCCATGGCCGGCGCATGCTGCCAGCATGGCCTGCAGAATGTTCAGGGCACGTGCCTGCGCCTCCGTGAGCACAGGCGTCTGGCCGGCCGGTGCGCCCAAGGGCACCGGCGGCGCGTCATTCTGGCCGGGGCTGGTTGCATCCCGTGGCGCCTTGCGGGCGCGCGGTCGACGATCTGCCCGTGCAACAGGCCCCCCCGAAGCCCGTGGCCCAGTGTACGCGGCTGGCCTGCGCAGGCTGGCCGGCAGTACGGGCAACAGGACTTCGCCGGGCGGACGGTGGTAATACGCCGCGGCAAACCGTGCCAGCCGCATCCAGTCGGCCGGCATGGGAGGCAGGTCATCGAGGACGGCTTCGATGGCATGCACGCGTGCAGGGTCGATGCCGGGGCGTTCGCGCACCTCGCAGACCATGCCCACCAGATGACGGTGTGCGAAGCGCACACGCACCCGAACCCCGGGGGAGACGATGTCATGGTGCGAGTAATCGAACAGCCCCGGCAAAGGTACATCGAGCGCCACGGCCAGATAGACCCGCGGTGACACGCCGCACTGGGATGCGCGTGCTGGATCCCCGGGCGCGCTCGCAGGCTGGGCACAGCCCGATTGCCCTGTATCGGCCCCTGATCCGCCTGGTGCTTCGTTCATGCGGCCGGCCAGTACGGCATGGCGCGCGGGAAAATCGATGACCGGATGCCCCCCGCCTGTGGATAACTTTGTGTAAAACTGCGGTACAAAGCCTGCCGAATAAAAGTCAATAGTCTGGCCATGCTGTGGAAACCTGGCAAATAGTGGCAAATATCATTTTTAAACAATGGCTTAATGAATTAACCAAGAATCCACTTCGTTCAATCCATGCAAACCCTGACATCACCCCAATTGTGCATAAGCACACCACCGGTACGGAATATGTGCAGCCCCGACAGCCGCCCATGCGCGGGCAATGCACCTGGCTGGCCTCGTGCACTGCAGCACAGTGCAGCACGATCATGGCACCCAATGAACCGGCCGCGCGGTTGCACGACCATGTATCCGGCTCAGTGATAGGCCGGGCTGGCCTGACCCACCGCATCGACCAGTATCGAAACCGCGTCGGGCGGCGTGTGTTGTGAAATGCCATGCCCCAGATTGAAGACATGCCCGCCACCGGCCACTGCACCGAAATCGGACAGCACCCGATCCACCTCGGCCCGGATGGCCCGTTCGCCCCCGAACAAAGCCATGGGATCCAGATTGCCCTGCAAGGCAACCGCATCACCTGTGCACCGGCGGGCCCGCGCAAGACTGACCGTCCAGTCTACACCCAGTGCATCCGCGCCACAGCGTGCGAGATCTTCAAGCCACAGGCCGCCCCCCTTGGTGAACACGATGGCCGGAATGCGCTGGCCTTCATGCTCGCGCGGCAGGCCTGCCAGAATGCGCTGCATGTAGTTCAGCGAGAATTCCTGGAAGAGGCCATGGGCCAGCACCCCACCCCAGCTGTCGAAGATCATGATCGCCTGGGCACCCGCCCGGATCTGTTCGTGCAGATAGACCTGCACCGCACGGGCATTGATGTCGAGCACCTGGTGCAGCAGGTCGGGGCGCTGGTACATGAGGGTCTTGATGCGGCGATAATCGGTGCCACCGGCGCCTTCGATCATGTAGCAGGCCAGCGTGAACGGGCTGCCTGCGAAACCGATCAGGGGCACGGCACCGGCCAGTTCGCGACGCACCAGGGAGACGGCGTCGAAAACATAGCGCAGATGCGCCATGTCGGGTACCTGCAGACGCCGGATTGCGGCTTCCGACTGCAGGGGATGTTCAAATTGCGGGCCTTCACCGGCCACGAACTGCAGCCCCAGCCCCATGGCATCCGGAATGGTCAGGATATCGGAGAACAGGATCGCGGCATCCAGTGCAAACCGCCGCAGGGGTTGCAAGGTGACCTCGCAGGCCAGTTCGGGGTTCTGTGCGAGCGCCATGAACGACCCTGCCTGTGCCCGCGTACGGCGGTATTCTTCCAGATAGCGGCCAGCCTGCCGCATCATCCACAAGGGCGTCCGAGGTACCGGCTGACGCAGCAGGGCACGCAGGAAAAGATCATTCTTGAGCGGAGACACGTTGCGATCCTGTAATGAAGCAAAGGCCACGGATACGGTGGCCGCCCAGATTTTACCAGCCTGTGCACCTGACCCGGGCCGACCGGGCCCGCACACGGCATCAGGTGCCGTTCCGGTAGGGCGCCGGGTCGATTTCGTGCTTGCGCATCAATGCCCAGAACGCGCGGCGATGCTTCTGGGCCATGCGGGCGGCCATGGTGACGTTGCCGCTGTATCTGCCCAGTGCGGCACAGATATAGGCCCGCTCGAAGCGGGCAATGATGTGCCCCTTGGCCGCCCGGAACGATTCGTTCGACGTGGCCCGCTGCATGGCCAGGGCAACCGCATAGGCTTCGAGCTCGCTGCCTGAACGTTCGAGGATGGACGCACACAGATCGGCCTCGGTGATGGCCTGCCTGACGGGCTGGCCCGTACTGGCTGGCTGGGACGCGCGCAAGGCCAGGCCCTGCACGCCATAGACCGGATCACTTTCGGCCACCCCCAGCGGGCGCAGCCGCCGCAGCGCGTGTTCGATACGCGCCCGCAATTCTTCGGGGCAGAATGGCGGGCGCGAAAAATCGCTGACCCCGAGCGTGAGCAGATCGCGCACCGCCTGGGCCCGCAGATCTGCCGCATAGACCAGGACGACAGCCGGCAGCCGCCCGATGCGACCGGCCAAAGCAGTGCGCCACACCCCCAGGCTGCGCTCATCCACGTGCACCAGGGCGGCATCATAGCGCCCGTGGGCCAGAGCGGGATCGGCCAGACGGGCTTCGGCACAGGCATGGCCGGGCTGGCCCGGCCTGTCACGGACCTGCAGAGGATGCAGGACCAGCCGGCCACCCGCGTGGGTACCGCGGCAGGTGTCGACCCAGTGATCCTGCTCGAGCGCCAGCAGGGCGCAGTCAAGTCGCTCACGCATGATGAGGTCTCCTTGTATCGGGTTGTATCATGCGTGCAGAGTAGCCATTCGAGTGCGGCTGTCACATTCGCAAACATACGGCAGGGATAACCCCGAATGCATGCTGGCGCCCCGGGTCCGGCCCTCGCGGACGGGTTCCGGGTCAGACCGTTTCATGGACCCCGGGCGCACGCACATCCACGGGTACATCCACGGGTACATCCACGGGTACATCCGCGGGTACATCCACGGGTACATCCGCGGACACATCCGCAGACACATCCGCAGACACATCCGCGGGCACATGCAGGCCGATGATCATCCAGCCCGCCTCTGGCTCCAGGCTCCGATCCAGCGTGAAGGGACGTGCATATCCCTTCGGATTGAGGGCGAACAGTGGAATGACGGCACCTGCATCGCTGCCCTTGCGATATTGGTTGAAGCCGAAGGTCTCGGACAGGCGGGTGGCCTTGATCTGCGCCCCGGCCGACAACAGGGCCGACAGTGTCCAGTACCCCAACTCTGGGGCAAACAGGGTACGACCTCGATACTCGGGGGTCAGCGCATGCTTCTCGGCCGTATCGGGCCCCCTGGAGCGCGGCAGGCTGAAGACCCGTTTCTTGCCATATTCGTCACGGCCGCGTACGGCAATCAGCTGGTTCACGTGATCGCGCATGCCCAGGGCCAGCAAACGGCCCAGCCCCGTGGTATCGAGATTGTGCCGTGCATGCTCGGACACGGGCATGCCGTGGTACGTGGGCAGGCCCAGCATGCGGGCCTTGGACAGGCTGTACCAGTCGCTGTCACAGAGCCGCACGGGAATCTTCTGCTCGTGCAGGGCAAGACCGATGGCGCGCGCCACGGGATTGGCACCGGCAATCAGGAACCCGACCCGTTCGGGCTCGGCCACCCCGAGCAGGCGCGCCACAGGACGGGCCGTCAGACTCTGCCAGACCACGGTGACGATGATCAGCAGAAAGGTCATGGGCAGCAATCGATCGCCGTAGGGCACCGAAATGGCCTCCAGGCGCAGGGCGAACAGGGCTGAAACAGCCGCGGCCACGATGCCCCGCGGCGCGATCCAGGCCAGCAGGCTGCGCTCGCGCCAATTGAGCGCCGAACCCCAGGTCGAGAACGCCACCTTGAGCGGACGCCCCACCCACAGCATGACCGCCAGCACCCCCAGCGCCGGCCAGCCCAGTTCGAGCATGCGATCGGGCGCCACGCGGGCAGCCAGCAGAATGAACAGGGCCGACAGCAGGATCTGGCTGAGCGTTTCCTTGAACTCGAGGATGTCGTCGAGCGGAATGCCGGGCCGATTGGCCAGCCAGATCCCCATGATGGTCACCGTCAGCAGGCCGGACTCGTGCTGCAGCATGTTGGAAAGCGAAAATGCAGCAAAGACGCTGGCCAGAACCGTCAGATTGAGCAGGGCATCGGGCACCCAGCCCCTGCGCAGCAAGGTGGACAGCAGGCTGCCGGCGATGACGCCCAGCACCAGGCCGGTGACCAGCGTGATGCTGAAATCCCACAAGGCAAAGCCCCAGTCCTGCGTCATGCGCAAGGCCACCACCAGATCGTAGGCCAGCACCGCCAGCAATGCACCAATGGGATCGATCAGGATGCCTTCCCAGCGCAGGGCATGGGCGACTGGCGCCACGGGCCGAACCGTGCGCAGCAGCGGGGCGATCACCGTGGGCCCGGTGACCACCGTGATCGCCCCGAACAGAATGGCCAGATCGGGTGGAAAATCAAGAAAGAAATGAACCGCCCACGCCGCAACGCCCCAACTGATCAGCGTGCCCACGCCAACCAGCCGGCGCACGACACGACGCAGACCGCGCAGCTGATGAAATTGCAGGGTCAGGCTGCCTTCGAACAGAATCACGGCCACCGACAGGGACACCAGAGGAAAGAGCAGGTCGCCGAACAGCGCATCGGGATCGAGCCAGCCCGCCACCGGACCCACTGCAATACCCGCAAGCAGCAGAAACAGGATGGCGGGCACACCGACCCGCCAGGCCAGCCACTGGGCGCCCATCGCCAGCACGCCGATACCAGCCAGTACGAGTTCAGGGTTGTCTATCATCGGATTGTCGGACGGAATCAGGGGAGGGTTCTTGACGCTGGCCACGCGACCGCGCCTGCCACAGCGACTGCCAGCCGTGCGCGCGCCACTGATGCCAGGCCCGCACCAGCCCCCAGGACAGGTGTATCTTTTCCTGCCCTACGGGAATATCGCTGCGCGCCCGCAGCCAGGACGATTTTGCATGGCCCACCCGCTGATCCGGATAGACACTGCGGTGGCCAATGATCAGGTAGGCGGCGATGGCCGCACCCGCTGCATACAGCGTGCCGGTTTCGGCACCAAAGAGCTCGACCCCCATCAGGATGGCGGCCAGAGGCGTATTGGAACACGCCGCGACGACCGACACCAGCCCGACCGCTGCCCCGAGCGCAGGATCGATACCGAACAGAAGCCCCAGGCTGTTGCCGGTCAGCGCGCCAATCACGAATTGTGGCGTGACGATGCCGCCATAGAAGCCGGAGCCCAGCGTGATGGCCACCAGCAGCGTTTTCCAGAAAAAACCGCTGCCCGCGACGCTGCCGCCTGCCAGGGCCTGATCCATGAGCGGCAGGCTCAACCCCAGATAATCCGTGGGCACCTGCAGCGTGACCAGCAGGGCCAGGACCACACCACCGGCCACCGGCATCAAGGGCGGCCAGATTGACCAGCGCGCCTGCACCCGCAGGCAGAAGCGGCGTACGGCCTGAACCATATCCACGAAAAACCGCGACACCAGACCGCACAGAATGCCGATCAGCAAGGTACGCAGGAACAGAGGTTCGGAAAACGGCCCCCGGACGGCGAGGGCATAGTCTTCGTAGGGAATGTCCAGGGCCTTGCTGACCTGGAACGCGGTGACCCCGGCAATCAGCGCAGGGAACAGGAAATCATGGCGGATGCGCCCGATCACCAGCATTTCGACCCCGTAGATCGCCCCCCCGATCGGCGTGCCGAACACACTGGCAAAACCGGCGCTGACGCCACAGGCGACGATGCGATGGCGCAGTTCGACATTGAGGCGGAACACCTGGCCCAGCCAGGCGCCCAGCGTGGCCCCCAGGTGTGAGCACGGCCCTTCCTTGCCCGCCGAGCCCCCGCTCGCCAGCGTGATGATCGCCGCCAGCGGCTTGATCCAGAAAATGCGCCAGGGCATGCGCCCGCCCTGCTCGTTGACGGCCGCAAAGATGGAATCACGCAGGCCCGCTGCCTGCTGGCAGCGCAGGCTCCAGCCCATGAGCAGGCCATTGGCCAGCCCTGCGGCCGGCAATAGCAGCCAGTAGGACCACAACGGCATGGATTGTGTCCGGCCCGTCATGAAGAACAGGGCGTGCAGGAAGGCGCTGGCCCCGGCCCCCACGACCAGGCCGGTGAGCGAGGCCAGTATCAGCCACTGCACCACCGTGGCCAACATGACGGTTGGCTCGAGAAGATCGATGCGGGGCATGAGAAAGTATAGCTCAGGGTGATTACGGGGTTGCCTTGAGACAGGCGGCTGTTACCATCTGTATATTCCACGGATTCAACAAGGAAACCCATCATGCGCAAGACCCACTGGCTCGCTGCGGCCATCGTGGCCATGGCGGCTGTGGCCGTCACACCGGCCCATGCAGCCACCCAATTCATCAATATCCTCACCGGCGGCCAAAGCGGCGTGTATTACCCATTGGGGGTCGCACTCTCGCAAATCTACAGCAAGCATATTCCCGATGCAAAATCCACGGCACAGGTCACCAAGGCTTCGGCCGAAAACATGAACCTGCTCGAGGCCGGTCGTGGCGAACTGGCCTTTGCGCTGGCCGACACGGTGGCCGACGCCTATACCGGCAACGCCGAAGCCGGCTTCAAGGCCCCGCTCACCAAGCTGCGCGGCATGACGGGCACCTACAACAACTACATCCAGATCGTGGCCAATGCCGATTCGGGCATCAAGACCCTGGCCGACCTCAAGGGCAAGCGCATCTCGGTGGGGGCGGCCCGTTCGGGCACCGAACTCAACGCCCGGGCCGTGCTCAAGGCCGCCGGCCTGAGCTACGACGACTTCTCCAAGGTCGAATACCTGCCGTTCGGCGAATCGGTCGAACTCATGAAAAATCGTCAACTCGATGTCACGCTGCAATCGGCCGGCCTGGGGGTGGCCTCCATCCGCGATCTGGCCACGTCCGTGAGCATCGTCATCGTGCCGATTCCGGTCGACGTGATCGAAAAAATCGGCAACGCCGCCTATCAGCCCGCCACGATCCCGGCCGACACCTACGAGGGTCAGACCACGGCCACACCCACCGTCGCGGTGCCCAACTTCCTGATCACGGCCGAAACCGTACCCGATGATCTGGTCTACGAAATGACCAAGGTCTTCTACGAACAGCTCGATACACTCAAGGCTGCGCACAATGCAGCCAAGGCCATCGATATCAAGAACGCCCTCAAGGGCATGCCCGTCCCGGTCCACCCGGGGGCGGAACGCTACTTCAAGGAAGTCGGCCTGATCCAGTGATCGGGCGCACGCCCGTCATCGCAGACTGCAGGCGGTCCGGCACCTCACAGGCCGGGCCGCCTCTGCGTGGAACCCCATGAGCGAATCTCACGACCTCCTGACCCGGCCCCTGCCACGCGCCATCTTCTGGGTCGCCGTGGTGTTCTCGGCATTCCAGATCTGGACGGCCGCCTACAGCCCGCTGTCCAGTCAGGTGATCCGCTCCATCCACGTGGGGTTCGTGCTGCTCATGATCTTCACGCTTTTTTCGCAGGGCCGCAGCCCATGGCGCGTGGGCCTGGGCTGGCTCCTCGGTCTCATCGGCTTCGTCACCAGTTTCTACCACTGGATCTTCGAAGCCGACCTCACCGCCCGGGCGGGCCAGATGACCGATGCCGACATGGTGGTGGGCATCCTCACCATCGTTCTGGTGTTCGAGGCCACCCGCCGCATGATGGGCTGGGCCCTGCCCATCATCTGCGGCCTCTTCCTCGCCTATGGCCTGTTTGGCCAGTACCTGCCCGATCCGCTCATGCACCGGGGCTACGGTCTGGACCAGATCGTCAGCACCATGAGTTTCGGGGTAGAAGGGATCTACGGCACGCCCACCTATGTGTCGTCCACCTATATCTACCTCTTCATCCTGTTCGGCGCGTTCCTGGAACAGGCCGGCATGATCACGCTGTTCAGCGACTTCGCCATGGGGCTCGTGGGGCATACGCGCGGCGGGCCGGCAAAGGTGTCGGTGGTCAGCTCGGGGCTGATGGGCACCATCAACGGTTCGGGCGTGGCCAACGTCGTCACCACGGGGCAGTTCACCATCCCGCTCATGAAGCGCTTTGGCTATTCACCGGCTTTCGCCGGCGGGGTCGAGGCCACCTCCAGCATGGGCGGGCAGATCATGCCGCCCGTCATGGGGGCGGTGGCGTTCATCATGGCCGAAACGCTCAACATTGCCTATGTCGAAGTCATCAAGGCCGCCATCATCCCTGCCGTTCTGTACTTTGCGACTGCATTCTGGACCGTGCACCTCGAAGCAGGCCGCCGGGGCCTGCATGGTCTGGCAAAAGAAGATTGCCCCAATCCGTGGCGAGCCCTGCGCCTGCGCTGGTACTTGCTGCTGCCCTTGATCGGGCTGGTCGCCCTGCTGTTTTCGGGTTACACACCGTTGTTCTCGGGCACGATCGGTCTGGGCCTGACCGTCATCCTGATCTTTGGCGCTGCGGTCATCCAGGGTGCTCGCCCGCTGGTGCTGCGCTATCTGTTCTGGTTCTTGATGGGGGTGGCCTGCGCAGGGTTCGTGCGCTTCGGCGTCACCGACTTTTTTGTGATCATTGCCGTACTGGCCATGATCCTGCTGTTGCGCCGTCATGGCCGCGAAGCACTGCGCCTGTCACTCAATGCACTGGCCGAGGGCGCGCGCAACGCGCTGTCGGTGGCCATCGCCTGCGCTCTGGTCGGGGTGATCATCGGCATCATCAACCTGACCGGCGTGGCGGCGGCCTTTGGCGGCGAGGTCATCGCCATTGGCGAGAACAACCTGCTGCTGGCCCTGTTCCTGACCATGATCACCTGTCTGGTGCTGGGCATGGGCATTCCCACCATCCCCAATTACATCATCACCAGTTCGCTCGCCGCCCCCATCCTGCTCAATCTCGGGGTGCCCCTGATCATCTCGCACATGTTCGTGTTCTATTTCGGCATCATGGCCGACCTGACACCCCCTGTCGCGCTGGCGGCCTTTGCAGCCGCCCCGATTGCCCGGGAAGACGGCCTGAAGATCAGCATCCAGGCCCTCAGGGTGGCCGTGGCCGGCTTCGTGGTGCCCTATATGGCGGTTTACACACCCGCCCTGATGCTCCAGGGTGGCGGGCCACTGGACGTGATCTACGTGATCTTCAAGGCCTTGCTGGCCATCGGCCTTTGGGGGGCGGGGGTCACCGGCTTTCTGCTCATGCGGCTCAATCCCCTGGAGCGCCTCTATGCGGTGCTGGCAGCTGCTCTGCTGGTGGCTGCACTGCCGATCAGCGATGAACTGGGCTTCGCCGCGTGCGCGCTGTTCCTGGTCTGGCACACGCTGGGCTGGCGCCGGCACAGGCAACCCGCGCAGGTGGCCTGATGCTGCTGGCCCTGGGCGCCTGCCTGACCCTGGCCGCACAGCCTGATCTGCCACCGCGCTACCTGCCTGGCGAGCACTTCACGCTGGCCTGGACCCATTCGATCGAAAAGCAGCGCTGGGAAGAAGACTACCGCATCGAACGCAACCCGCACGGACAGATCATGCTGATCCCCGGTCAGGCACGGATCCGCGGCTCCGGCGCCGGCATGGAGCCCCCCGCCGATGCGCAGTTGCTGGCCAACGGCTGGTATGCCTATCAGCCGCATACGGCCCCCCTGCAGGCCCTGCGGCTGACCCGCTCGCACTTCGTGCCCGATTACGACTGGTGCGTTCACGGCCAGTGCCGGCCACTGCGGGCACTCATGCCTTCGGACGGCGGCGTGACCGTACTGCGGCCCTGCGAAGCACCGCGCTGAAACTCGGTATCATCTTTCATTTGTTGCGCTTCATCTGTCACGCGTATTGTCCGCATGAGACACCCTGTCAACGGCACGCCTGATCCCGGTCCGGCGGCCCAACCCGCAATGGCCTGCTGGCTGGCCGAGGCCATCCGGCTGCACGAGGCCTACCAAGGGCCCCTGGATGACGCCCAGGCCAGCCGGGTGGCCTGCGCACAGGCCGACGACCTGCCAGGCCGCATCCTGTGGCGGGCCCACTGCCTGGCATCCGACAGCGGTCTGCGACAACACCTGCAGCACTGGGCACACGGCGCCCGCTGGGCCATGATCCTGCTGCTGGCCATGGCCTGCGCCACCGGCGCCGGCACGGCGGCCACCGTACTGGCGCAACAGGGCGGCCGCATCAACCTCGCGCTGGCGCTCACCGGTCTGCTCGGGCTGCATCTCCTGACGTACGCTCTGTGGCTGCTCAGCCGGCTGCCGGCGCTGTCCGGTGGTCACGGCCTCGCCTCACTGTGGCTCTGGCTGACCCGCCGCCTGGCGCGTGGCCCGGACGCGGCCCTGGCCGGCCAGGCCCTGCTCTCGCTGCTGGGCCGGGCCCGCGCCACCGCCGCAGCCATGGGGCTGATCAGTCATGCGCTGTGGTGTGCGGTGTTTCTGGGCATGCTGTCTACGCTCGTGCTTTTGCTCAGCACACGCCAATACCGCTTTCACTGGGAGACCACGCTGCTCTCGCCGGGGGCATTCACCCACCTGACCCATTGGCTGGGCGCGCTGCCCGCCTGGTTCGGATTTCCCATACCCTCCGCCGCAGGCATCGCAGCCAGCCTGAACGATGCCGCCGCATCCGCCACCGTGCAGGCAGACTGGTCGCTCTGGCTGGTCGGGTGCGTGCTCACGTGGGGCCTGTTGCCGCGCGTGCTCGCCCTGTTGGCCTGTGCGGTCGAATTGCGCCACCGCCTGCGCAGGCTGCGCATCGATCCGACCCTGCCGGGCTGGGTCGAGCTGCGCGAGCGCCTGGCCCCACGGCATGAGTCCCTGGGCACCGATCAGCCGGCCCCGACCCGCGCAGCACATCGGGCATCGAGGCCTCTGACCGATCCACTGAGTGGCAATACGGCCATACTGGCGCATGAACTGGGGCCCGATCTCGTCTGGCCGCCGCCCGGTCTGTCGGCAGGCATCCAGAATCTGGGCCGCAGCGATGACCGTGACGATCGCCAGCGCGTGCGCCACCTCCTGGATCCCCCGCCGGCGCGGCTGGTGCTTTTCTGCGATGCCCGCCTGACACCCGATCGGGGCACCCTCCACTGGTTCGAGGAACTTCACACCCTGTGCCCGGGCCTGCAGGTGACCTGTCTGGGTGGCGCCACGCCGGCGCGTCTGGCCATCTGGCAGCAGGCGCTGGCCGACCGGGGCATCCCCATGCTGGCGGACCCGTCGTCGCCGCTCAACGCCGCGGGGGGCCCAATGCATGACTGAACCGATCAAAGCCGTGGACCTGGCCGTTGTCGGACACACCAACACCGGCAAGACCTCACTGCTGCGCACCTTGTTGCGTGATGAACACTTCGGTGCCGTGGCGGACCAGCCCGGCACGACACGTCAGGTCGAAAGCGCCCGGCTGCTGGATGACCGGGGCCAGGCCCTGATGATCCTGCGCGACACCCCGGGGCTCGAGGACGCCATGGGCGCACTGGACTATCTGGATGCGCTGGTGCCGGCTGGTTCACGGCCCGATGGCCCCGAACGCATCCGCATGCTTCTCGAGAGCGCCCGGGCCCAGGACAGGTTCGAGCAGGAATGCCGCGTGCTGCGGGCCGTTCTGCAGGCCGACGCCGCACTCTATGTCATCGATGCACGGGATCCCGTCTTGCCCAAGCATCGCGACGAACTGGCCCTGCTGGCCATGTGCGGCCGCCCCCTGCTGCCCGTGCTCAATTTCACCCACACGTCGCAGGCTGATCCGACGGCCTGGCGCACCGCGCTGGCCCGACAGGGCCTGCACGTCAGCGTGGATTTCGACACGGTCGTGCCACCCGTGGATGGCGAAGCACACCTGCTGCAGCGCCTGGGCCTGCTGCTCGAGCGCCACGACACCACGCTGCAACGCCTGCAGGCACACCTGCAGGCCGAACAGGCTCAGCGCCGGCATGACGCATTGCACCTGATCGCCGAACTGCTGGTCGACAGCGCGGCCCTGCGCGTGTCCTGCACGGATGAACCCGCCGCCGTGGCCGCAGCCAGCCGTGCCTTGCGCCAGCAGGTCCGCAGCCGCGAGCAGCGCTGTGTGGACGCAATGCTGAAGCGGTACCAGTTCAGCAGAGCTGCATTTCCGCACCACGAACTGCCGCTCGAGGGCGAGCGTTGGGGGATGGATCTCTTTCATCCGCAGGCGTTGCGCCAGTTTGGCATTCAGGTCGGCAAAGGGCTGGCCACGGGCGCCATGGCCGGCGCCACCGTGGACGTCCTGACCGGCGGATTGAGCCTGGGTGCGGCCACATTGCTTGGCGCGGCCCTGGGCGGCACGTGGCAGGGCGCCGGGCAATGGGGCAGGCGGCTGGTGTCCCGGCTGTCAGGGCGGCGCGAGATGACCGTGGATGACCCTGTTCTGCAGCTGCTGGCGATCCGGCAACTGGCCCTGCTGCGGGCACTGGAGCGGCGTGGCCATGCAGCCACCCAGGCCATCGGATCCGAAACAGCCGGGGCTGCGGGCACCGCAGTGGCGCCCGACCTTGCCGAACCCCCGCAAGAGTCACGAGCAGCGGCACCCACGCTGCCTGCGCCAGCCGGGGATCTGCTGAAGGAAGCCCGCAGCCAGCCCGCCTGGTGTGCAATCGCGGGCCCCGCAGCGCCAGACGAGCGGCGCGATGCCGTGATCACCGCCCTGGTGCAGGCGCTGCAGGCCGACCTGTGATCGCGCGCAAGGCCCAGCCCGGCAGGCCGCAGCCCCGATAGCCCCGCTGCGCAATGCCAACCCGGGCCGGCACCGGATCACCAGCCTGGCATCACCAGATGGGGGCCGGTTCCCAAGTCACGTCCTCGCCCTCTTCGCGCGCCAGACGCAACATCGCCAACAGCGGCCAGGCGCGCCGGCGCATGCCCACCGGGCGTGAAATCGGATGCTCGGCAGAATCATCGTGGTCATCATCCGGATCGTCATGGCTGACATCGGCAGCCATCAGGCTTTCGATCCCTGCGATGGCGGCATCCAACTGCGCCCGGGTGATCACCCCGCGCTCGGGGAGCCCCGGCGTATCGAATACCTTGCCGGCCGCCTGCAGGATAGGCCGGGCGTGCTGGGCGAACATGAGCACCTCGGCGGCCGATTTCGACTGAAACACAACAAGCATGGTGATTTCCCGCAATGGACATATCCATACACTAACCCATCGCCCGCAGGCTGCCAAGATGAACAATCAGACCGTAATGGATCCCATCTCGCCAACAGCCCGGCCGTCAGGCCACCCAGGACATGCCCCACCCTGTTTCAGCATATGCGTCCCGGCTTGCATGCGTCATTCGACGGTGCCGCCAGCGCCTGGCGCGCGGCCGGATTGCGCGCTGCACCCTGCTGTCTGCCCTGGCCCTGATGCCCATGGCCGTGCAGGCCGCATTGACCTGTCAGGCGCCCGCCATACAGGCCCCGTGCGGGGCCAGCAGCCCACTGGGGCCGGCACACGAACCGGGTCCGGATTCCGGCCTCGGCAATCCCATCCACCTGCCCAGTGGCGAGAAATTCCTGCGCGAAATCGATGTGCCGCAGCCGACGTATGCCGGCCATCCGTCCTGGGTGCGGCTGTATCGCGCCGGGCGCCTGAATGACGGGCCATTGGGGCGCGGCTGGCAGCACGAGTACGATATCCGGCTGCACGCGCTCACCGACGGCTGGCGCCTCGATTTCCCTGATGGGCGCAGCCTGCGCTTCGACCCCGACGGCCGGGCCACCGGGCCGGCAGCCAGCGGCTGGCTGGATCTTGCCGACCCCGAACAGCCGCAATGGCACAATGCCTCCGCCATGGATCCCGAAGGCAGGGCACGCCATCTGGTGTTCGATCATCGTGGGCGCCTGAAGGCAATTGGCGGATCTGCCGGCCCACGCCTGCAGCTCGAATACCACAGCACGCAACCCGGTCCGGCCTCCAGCGATGCCGCACTGGAGGGCCTTCTGAAACGGGTAGGCAACCCGGCCGGGGCCCTCTTGCTGAATTACCGGATCATCGATGGCGCCGCCCGTCTGGTTGCCCTGGACACACCGCTGGGCCGTTTTTCATACACCTACGTCGGCCAGCCCGTGCGCCTGAAAGAGATCCAGCGCCCCGATGGCATGCGGCGCATCCTGCACTACGAGGCCCCGCTGCAGGCGGGGCAGCGCCGTCTGATCACCGGCATCAGCCTGCAACAGGCCGATGGCCGGGCCCTGCGCGTGCGCACGTGGGGTTATGACCCGGCAGGCCGTGTGGTGCAGGCCATCGCCGGCGAGCACGGTACGACCAGCCCGCTCAGGCTTCATTATGAGGCGCCTGAACGCCATCCCCCGGAAGGCACTGATCCTGGCCTTGGTCCTGGTCCTGGTCCTGGTCCTGTCACCCCGCCCGCACCCGCGACGCGCACGAGCCTCGAGGCGGGTTCGGCCCGGGCCGTGCTGCGCCACAGCGTGCGCGCCGGGCGCCCCACCCTGCAATATGCCCAGGGCCAGGCCTGCCCGATCTGCCCCACGTACGAGACCGTCTTCGAACACGACACACAGGGCCGGCTGGCACGCATCGGTGACCTGACGCTGGGCCGCGACCGGCGCGACCAGCTGCGCAGCCTGCGCCAGGCCTCTGGTGGCTGGCCCGGCCTGCAACTGCATCATGATGCCAAGGGCCTGCGCCACACATGGGCCAGCGTGCTCACCGGGCAGACCCGCCTGCACCATGACGCCGCTGGCCGTTTGCAACGCGTCGAATGGGCCGACGGCCGGCGCATGACCGTATTGCACGACGACACGCACCGGCCCACCCGGCTGCGCTATTCCGATCGCGAGGCACAGGCTGTGGACATCCATATCCAATGGCGCGGGCCATGGCCCGAACGCCTCGTGCACCCCATGGAAACCGAGGTGCTGGCACGCGACCAGCAGGGGCGGGTGCGTGTTCACCAGGTGCAGCGCCCCCTGCAGGGCAGCAGCACGCTGAGCTACCAGGAGCGCTTCGAACATGATGCCCGCGGCCGGCTGATGCGCCACGAACTGCCCGAAGGCGGCGTGCTTCATTACCGCTGGTCAGATCCAGCCACCTTGCGTAGCCTGAGCTGGGAAGACCCGCAAGGCCGCATTCATCCAGTCCTTGACACCCTCCCCGGCCTGGCCGGCTACCGCTACGGCAACGGCCTGCACCTGCAGGGGCGTGCCAATGGCGATGGCCAGGCCAGCCAGCTGGTGCTGTCGCGTGGTGACACGCCCTTGTGGGGCCAGCAGCTGGCCCTCGATCGCAAGGGTCGCATCACCCGGCATGGCCAATGGCACAAGCCGGGCGGGTTGCTGTTCGATCGTCATTACCCGCATGACGCACAGGATCGGCAAATCGGGCAATTCGAGGCCACGAAACGGCAGTGGTGGGCCTGGCGCCCGGACGGCAGCCTGCTGGCCCGGGCCGAGAACGGACGCACCACACCATTGCCGGCGATCATGCGCAACCCTGCGGGCCTGCCCCTGTCCATCGGTACGCGTTCATTGCGGTACAACACTCAGGGGCGCCTCGCCGAGGTGCGCCAGAACGGCCAACTGATCGCACGCCATGACTACAACGCCCGCGGTCACCAGATCCGCAGCCGGTATGCCGGCATGCACATCGAGCGCTATTATCTGGACAACCGTCTCGTCGGCCTGTGGCGGTATCCGGCGGACGCACCGCGGCCAGGCACATTCGGGATCAGCCAGCGCTATCTCTACGCCAATCAGGTGCCGGTCGGCCTTCTGCAGACGGATGCACAGGGCCGCACACGCCTGTATTTCATCCATGCCGATCTGCAGGGCACCCCCGTACGCATTACAGACGAGCACGGCGCAGTGCGCTGGCAGGCCGTGCATGACGGCTTCGGCCAGATCCTCCAGATGACGGGGGATCTGCAATTCCCTCTGCGCCGCCCGGGCCAGGTCGAAGACCCGGCCACCGGCTGGTACGACAACGTCTTTCGCACCTATCTGCCCGAGCGCGGCCATTATCTCGAGCCAGACCCGCTGGGTCCGCTCCCCGGGCAGCAGGCCCTGGGCCATGGCGCCCAGCAGTTTCTGCGCCATGCCGATCCGCTGGGGCTGATACTGCTGGCCTTTGACGGCACCCGGCAGAACGCGGCCGCCGGCAGCAACGTCTGGAAGCTGGCCCAGATCTACGCCGACGGGGCGGCGTACTATCATGCCGGCCCCGGCCGGGCCGGCTACCTCACCTGGGATGCCGTCACCGCCGCCAGCAGCCAGCAGATCCTGAAGAATCAATGGCAATCCCTGCTGAATGCCATGGAAACTGCCCGTGGCCTGCCGACCCCGCTGCCCATCGACATTCTGGGGTTTTCGCGCGGCGCAGCCCTGGCGCGCGAATTCGCCAACCGCATTGCCCGCAATACACAAGGGGGCTGGTTCTCCTACGACGACCCACTGCGTGGCACCATCGGCCTGTGCGTCGATCTGCGCTTCATGGGCCTGTTCGACACCGTCGCACAATTCGGCCTGTTGGGCTCGGCCAATGCCGGCTACGACCTGAGCATCGCAGGGGCCTGGCAATGGGTGGCCCATGCGGTCGCCACACACGAATACCGCGTGCTGTTTCCGCTGGTTTCGGTGCGCGACAGCGCCGCCGGGCACACCATCGAAGCGCCGTTCATCGGCGCGCACTCGGACATCGGCGGCGGCCTGTTCAGCGATCTGCCGGCATCCACCGATACCAGGGGCGACCTGTCCGACGTGGCCCTGAACTGGATGGTCTGGCAGGCCCTGGCGGCCGAGGTCCCACTGGCTGCGCTGTCAGCCGATGACCGCAATGTCAGCCAGCCGCTGCTGCACGACGAACGCGCCCCGCTGCTGCGCGGCCTGGCGCCCGGCGACCGCTTGATCCAGGATTCGGCGACCCGCTCGCTGGGCCTGCAAGGCACCGACCCGGTGCTGGGTCAGGCCCAGCGCCAGCTCTTCGAGGCTTTCATCGAACGCATCGATCAATCCGGCCAGGCCGGCAATGTGGTCGGTCAGGTCGACATGCAGGCCTATGCACGCTGGCTGCAGGCCCAATGGGGCTTGCCTGCACCTCTGGCCCAGCCACAGCCGCTTTGAAATCAGGCTATCATTTCGGGAGTCTTTCATGCACGGATACCATGCTGGATCAGCAACACGCCCAACTCATCGCCTTGTTTCACCAGGCCCTCGCCACGGTGCTGCCCGGCGTAGACGCAGACATCGCGCTCGAGCGTCCCAAGGTGGCCGCCCATGGCGATGTGGCCTGCAATGTCGCCATGCAACTGGCCCGCCTGGCGCAGCGCAAGCCGCGCGAACTCGCGCAGGGCATCGTCAGCGCGCTGGTGGCTCTCGACGGCGCCCGGGCGCTGATCGCCCACGCCGAGGTTGCCGGGCCCGGTTTCATCAACCTCCGCCTCAGCGCCGCAGCGCATCAGGCCGTGCTGGCAGAAATCGCCACACAGGGCACCTCGTTTGGCCACCGGCAGCCCCAGCCTGTCCGCATGCTGATCGAGTTCGTCTCGGCCAATCCCACTGGCCCGCTGCACGTGGGCCACGCACGCCAGGCGGCCCTGGGTGATTCGCTGTGCCGGCTGTTCGCAACCCAGGGGGTGCAGGTCACGCGCGAGTTCTACTATAACGATGCCGGCAATCAGATCCATAATCTGGCCGTCAGTGTACAGGCGCGTGCGCGTGGCCTGCAGCCCGAAGACCCCGGCTATCCCGCAGACGGCTACCGGGGCGAGTACATCGCCGATATCGCCCGCGCCTATCTGGCGCAAGGCACCGCACAGGCCAGCGACGGCACGCCCGTGCAGGCCAGCGGCGATGCAGATGATCTCGAAGCCATCCGCCGGTTCGCCGTGGCCAGCCTGCGCCACGAGCAGGATCTCGACTTGCAGGCCTTCGGTCTGCAATTCGACCACTACTATCTCGAAAGCTCACTCTATGCCGATGGCCGTGTCGAACAGACCGTCCAGGCGCTGATCGATGCCGGGCACACTTACGAGCACGAAGGCGCGCTCTGGCTGCGCACGACAGAACTCGGCACCGGAGACGACAAAGACCGGGTGATGCGCAAGTCCGATGGCAGCTACACGTATTTCGTGCCGGATGTCGCCTACCACGTCACCAAATGGGAACGCGGGTACCGACGCGCGATCAACATCCAGGGCAGCGACCATCACGGCACCGTGGCCCGGGTGCGGGCCGGCCTGCAGGGCCTGGGCCTGGGCATCCCGGCGGATTATCCAGCCTACGTGCTGCACAAGATGGTGCGCGTCATGCGCGACGGCGCCGAAGTCAAGATTTCCAAGCGCGCCGGCAGCTATGTCACGCTGCGCGACCTGATCGACTGGGTCGGGCGCGATGCCGTGCGGTTTTTCCTCGCCATGCGCCGCGCCGATGCCGAATTCGTCTTCGATATCGATCTTGCGCTATCGCACAGCGAAGAAAACCCGGTGTACTACATCCAGTATGCCCACGCCCGCATCCATTCGCTGCTGCGCCAGAACGCAGCGGCAAGCCGCCAGCAGGCCGACCTCAGCCGTCTTGTGTCGACGACCGAAATCACCCTTCTGAAACGCCTGGCCGAATATCCGGGGGTACTGACCCAGGCCGCCAATGAACTCGCCCCACACCAGCTGGCCTTCTGGCTGCGCGACTGCGCCGCCGACTTTCATGCCTGGTACAACGCCGAACGCATCCTGGTCGACGAGGCCCCGCTGGCCGCCGCACGGCTGGAACTGGCCCGATCCACGGCCCAGGTCATTGCCAATGGCCTGGGTCTGCTGGGCGTCAGTGCGCCGGAGCACATGTAGGCCATGGCGCGCAAAAAGAAATCCTCACCCCGCTCGGCCAACTGGCTCCTGCTCGTCGTGGGCATGGTGCTGGGCGTGGGGGCGGCCGTGGCCGTGGCGCTGTTCGTGACCCAGGCCCCCATGCCCTTCAAGGACAAGGCCAGCCGCAATCCGCCCGGTACACTCCTGCCGGACGTGGCCAATGCGCCCGATCCGAACATTGCCCTGTACGGCAAGAACGGGCCGGCGGGCAGCCGCAGCACTGCCCAGGGTGGCAGCGGGCTGGGCACACCCGCCCCCGATGGCCAGAGCACTGGGCCCGATGGCATCAGCAGCCTGATTGCAGGCCTGGGCAACCGCAGCGGCAATGATTCTGCGCCTGGCACCGATGCAACGCCCGGGCCCGCCGATGCCCGCCCGGCAGAACGCCGGCTGCCGCCACCGCCTCCGCCGCCCCCTGCGCCCGCAGGCGGCACGGCCGCCGGCACGCAGACCACGTATTATCTGCAAACGGGCGCCTTCCGTTCCGAAAACGAGGCCGAAACCATGCTGGCTCGCGTGGTGCTGCTCGGTTTCCCGGTGCGCATCGAAGCCGGCACCGCCAACGATGCCCCCATCCATCGTGTCCGCGTGGGCCCCTTCAAGGGCATCGACGAAATGAACCGCGCCCGCAGCCGCCTGGGCAACGAGAACATCGAATCGGCTGTCGTCCGGCCGTGACTGCAGCCAGGCCAGGTGCCGATCCTTCATTCATACTCTTGCAGGAATCCAGACCATGAAAGCCCTACTTTTCCGCATCGCAGCCACCGTCACGCTGGGCCTCAGTGCCCTGGCCCTGTCGCCGGCACACGCCGCCACCTTCGACACCCTGGATCCCGTCCAGCCCTCGGACACCCCGGGCAAGGTCGAAGTGCTCGAGTTCTTCTCATACTCGTGCCCCCACTGCGCCCGCATCGAACCCCTGCTCGAGACCTGGACAGCCACCCTGCCCGACAACGTGGTCTTCAAGGGGGTTCCGGTTGCCTTCAATGCCGGCATGCAGGATCTGCAGAAGCTGTTCTATGCCCTCGAGGCCATCGATCGCATGGACCTGCATGCCGCAGCCTTCAAGGCGATTCACGAAGAGCGCAAGCAGATCTTCAGCGCCGATGACATCATCGACTGGGTCGCGGCCCACGGGGTGGATCGCGATACGTTCGCGGACGTGTTCAATTCGTTCGGGGTGCAGGCCAAGATCCGGCGCGCAGACGAGCTGACCAAATCCTACAGGATCGACGGGACGCCGTCATTGGCCATTGCAGGCCGCTACGTGACGTCACCGTCTCACACGGGCAGCTACCAGGGCGCAGTCGATGAAGCCGACCGCCTCCTGAAGGAAGTTCTGGCCGGCTCCTGAGCCCGCCCTGATCGAGACCCCGCCCCGATACAGGATCCTGATGCGGCACCGAAGCGTCGGCGCCGCATCAGGATCCGTACGGACACTCAGGCGGCCACCGAATCCTGCACGCGGATCGGGTGGCCCGCCGCAGCATGGCGATTGATGGCGCTCAGGATCGCCATGAACGAAGACGTCACGATATCTTCGTGCACCCCGACCCCGAAACCGCTGGCCCCGCCATCGATACGCATTTCGACATACGACGCGGCCCGCGTATCGGTACCTGTGCCGATGGCATGTTCTTGATAGTCCATGACCCGGGCATCGATCCCCAGGGCCTGGATGAAGGCCGAGATCGCGCCATCACCCTGGCCTGACACATTGCGGATCTGGCCATCGACCGAGACCTCGAGTTCGATCATGAACTGCTTCTGCCCGGTGGCCTTCGGGCTGCCCGTGATACGGTGGCGAATCAACCGCACAGGCGCATCGAGATCCAGGTATTCTCTGCAGAAGATGTCATGCACATCCCTGGATGTGACCTCGCAGCCGGTTTCATCGGTGACCCGCTGAATCGCGCGGCTGAATTCGATCTGCAGGCGGCGCGGCAGGACCAGGCCGTGTTCCTGTTCGAGCAGATAGGACACCCCGCCCTTGCCTGACTGGCTGTTGACGCGTATGACGGCGTCATAGCTGCGGCCCAGATCGGCCGGATCGATGGGCAGATAGGGCACTTCCCAGACGGCATCCGCCTGCTGGACCGCAAAGCCCTTCTTGATGGCGTCCTGGTGCGAACCGGAAAACGCCGTGAAGACCAGATCCCCGGCATACGGGTGGCGCGGATGCACCGGCAACTGGTTGCAGTGCTCGACACAGCGCCGCACCTCGTCGATATCCGAGAAATCGAGCCCCGGATGCACCCCCTGCGTATACAGATTGAGCGCCAGCGTGACCAGGTCCACGTTGCCTGTGCGCTCGCCATTGCCGAACAGGCAGCCCTCGATCCGGTCGGCCCCGGCCATGACCGCAAATTCAGCCGCTGCAACGGCGGTACCGCGATCGTTGTGCGGATGCACGCTGAGCACGATCTTGTCGCGCTCGTTCAGGTGGGTGTGCATCCACTCGATCTGGTCGGCATACAGATTGGGCGTGGTCGCTTCGATGGTTGCCGGCAGGTTGAGGATGATCCTGTCTTCGACCGTGGGTTGCCAGGCCTGCACCACCGCGTTGCAGACATCCAGGGCAAACTCGGGCTCGGTGGTGCTGAATACTTCCGGAGAATACTCGTAGCGCCAGTGCGTTTCCGGATGTTTGGCCATTTCGGCCTTCACGACCCGCGTGCCTTCGACCGCGATGGCGCGCACTTCGTCGCGGCTCATGCGAAAGACGATCTTGCGAAAGGCCGGGGCACAGGCGTTGTACAAGTGAATGATGGCGTGGCGCGCGCCCGCACAGGACTCGACGGTGCGTGCGATCAGGTCGTCGCGCGACTGGGTGAGCGCGATGATGGTGACGTCATCCGGAATGTGTCCTTCATCGACCAGCGTGCGCACGAAATCGAAATCCGTCTGCGAGGCCGAGGGGAAGCCCACCTCGATCTCCTTGAAGCCGATCTTGACGAGCTGACGGAAGAACCGCAGCTTGCGCTCTACGCTCATGGGCTCGATGAGGGCCTGGTTGCCGTCGCGCAAATCGGTGCTCATCCAGATGGGTGGCGTCGTGATGCGGCGGCTGGGCCAGGTGCGTTCGGAGAAGTCATGCGCGAACGGCGCAAACGGGACGTATTTTGTGGCGGGATTCTTGATCATTGCTGTACCTGTCGGTGTCTGCCCGGATCACGGGCCAGGGAAAAAGTGGCGCATCAGGTTGCCGGACTGCCACGTGGCGCTAGGCCCGGCAACCGATCGTTAGCAGCAGCAGGCCCGACAGGGGCAGCAGAAGCGGGATGGCAGGCGCCACCCGGGCACACACACGCCCCGACACGGGCGTGTCGGCGGCTGGATCGGGGTGTGTGCAGGAAGTGTCCATAGCCGAAAGTCGAACACATTCTTGACGAAAATGCAAGCGCAAAACGCGGCCGAACCGGCCTGAGCAATGCACATGCTGCCATCCAATGCCGTTTCTGCGGCCCATCAGGGCTGCCCGCTCTGTCGTGCCTGCAGGGCATCCTGCAGGACACGACGCTGATGGCGGGCCGTCTGCAGGCGCGTGGCCCGGTGGGCAACCAGTTCCGCCGCTGCGTGTTGTACATCGCCAACACGCAGCGGTTCATCCGTGCTGGGCCAGGCCCATAAAAGTACATCGAGTGCGGGCGCGGACAACTGCCCCGCGAGCCTCTGAAAGGCCTCTGGGCGGACCCTGCGCAGGCGTGCGTGGGCCAGCAGGCTGCGCCCCAGGGCAAACAGAATGCGCAACACGATCAGTGTGAGCAGACCCACCAGAACCCACCAGAACCAGGGATTGATGCGCTCGAGCATCGACAGGGCTTCGGGGCCGGCCACATTGAAACGCCGAAAATCGAAATCCAGGCCGAATGCCAGCACGGCCTGTGCGAGCCGTGCCCAACCCCAGGCGATGAGCAGCACCAGAACCAGGATGAGCACCCAGATGCCCAGCAGGTGCGCCAGCACCGTACGACGCAACAGGCGGCGATCTTCGCGCGTGGGGGCGGGTTCGGTGGCCATGGGGTCAGTATGCATGATGTCGACAGGGTCCATCGGGGGGGATCATCGGAAGCCGGGAGCGCATCAGAAATCGGATTTCCTGGCAGGGCAGCCCTCGACCTTGCCCCAGGCTGCATTGGGCTCACAGTACTGGTTGCGCACCGCCCATGCGCAGGATGGGCGCGAGAAGAAGCCCACGTTTTCACAGGCCTTGAGCTCGGCACGGAACTCGGCCTGCCACGAGCCCCCACCAACCTGACCCGTACGGCCGACAGGGGGGCCATCGGGCGACATGGAGGGCTCGGTGACGTCGATCGGCTGCACGAAATGGCCGCCGCCAGGCACCCCGATGCCGGCCAGCGGGTCTGCCGGCGTGCCCCCCATCTGCCTGAGGGCAGCCTGCTCTATGGCCTGATCGAGGGTGATGGTCGTGGTGGCCAGCGCAATGGGGCCGGCCTGCTCCATGAGCGAAGTGGTCTCGATCGACCAATCGACGGGCGGCATCATACTGGGTACCCCCTGCCGGCCATTGGGCAGCAGCTGCGGGGCTGTGGCGACAAAGGGCCGGCCCTGTGCATCCAGGCTCGCGCTGCTGTCGAGCTCTGGGTGGTGGGCCGGCATCTGAATCTGTGTGGGACCGTGCGCAATCAGCCAATCGCCCAGTTGCAGGCCACCCCAGGCCGAAAAGCCTGCAGCCAGCAACAGGAAGGCAATGATCAGACGCCAGGACATGAAATGCTCGCCTCGAGGTCATGTGCAGAGGATATGAGCATTGTATCGAAAGCAGCGCGCCGGTCAGCCCGAGAAGAAATGGCCGGCATGCTCGCGCATGGCATGAAACTCGATCTCCGGATTGCGCTCCATGGCGATGCGCAGTTGCGCGCCCGACGTCGCCAGGAAAGCGGGCGCATCCACAACATCATGCGCCATGTTGGCTGCATTGGCGGCCATGAACTTGCGCAGCGCAGCGGGATCCTTGCTGGTCACCCAACGCGCCAGGCTGTAGCGTGAGGGGGCCATGCGGGCGTCTACGGCATACTCGGTCTTCAGCCGCTGCGCCACCACCTCGAACTGCAGCTGGCCCACGGCGCCGAGCAGGAGCGCGCCGCCCGCCATGTCCGGACGGAACACCTGGATGGCCCCCTCTTCCCCAAGCTGGGTCAGGCCGGTACGCAACTGCTTGGTACGCAGAGGATCGCGCACTTCGACCGACTGAAACAGCTCGGGGGCGAAAAACGGCAGGCCGGTGAACGTGAGCGTCTCGCCTTCGGTCAGCACGTCGCCCAGCTGCAGCATGCCATGGTTCGGTATGCCGATGATATCGCCCGCCCAGGCTTCATCCACGATCTCGCGCCGCTGGGACAGGAACGACACCACATTGTTCGGCCGGATTTCCTTGCCGGTGCGGGCCACTTTCAGGCGCATGCCGCGCTCGAAACGACCCGAGCTGACGCGCACGAATGCCACCCTGTCCCGGTGCGCGGGATCCATATTGGCCTGCACCTTGAAGACCATCCCCGTGAAACGCGGCTCTTCGGGCCGCACCTCACGCTGCAGCGCCTTGCGCGGCCCGGGTGGCGGCGCCTGCTCGACCAGCGCATCCAGCACTTCACGCACGCCAAAATTGTTGATGGCCGAACCGAAGAACACCGGCGTCTGGCGACCGGCCAGGAATGCCTCGCGGTCGAACGCAGGCACGGCCCCGGTGATCAGATCAATCTCTTCGCGGGCCTTGCGCCACGCATCGCCAAAGCGCGTCGACAAGACCGGATTATCGAGGCCGGACAGCGTTTCGTCATCATCGCGATGGCGCTCGGCGCCCGGCCTGAAAACCCGCATGTGATCATGGCGCAGGTCGAAGACCCCGCCAAAATGGCGCCCCATGCCGACCGGCCAGGAAAATGGCACGGCATCCATCTGGAGATGAGCCTCGATCTCGGAGAGCAGATCCAGGGGCTCGCGCACCTCGCGGTCCAGCTTGTTGATGAACGTGATGATGGGCGTGTTGCGCGCCCGGCACACCTGCAGCAGCCGTATCGTTTGCGGTTCGACCCCATTGGCGGCATCGATCACCATGAGGGCGGCATCCACGGCCGTCAGGACGCGGTAGGTGTCTTCGGAAAAATCCTGGTGGCCCGGCGTGTCCAGTAGGTTGATCACGCAATCGCGGTATTCCATCTGCATGACCGACGAGGCCACGGAAATGCCGCGCTGCTTTTCGATCTCCATCCAGTCGGACGCGGCGTGCCGGCTCGCCTTGCGCGCCTTCACGCTGCCGGCGATCTGGATGGCGCCAGCGAACAGCAGCAGTTTCTCGGTCAGCGTCGTCTTGCCGGCATCGGGGTGTGAAATGATGGCAAAAGTACGGCGGCGGCCGACTTCCTGGCGTGGATTCATGCGCGCCGGCCCGCCGTCGACGGCGTTCTGCCGCGTCGTGCCCGCTGGGTCCGGCCGGCGGGATTCTCCCGGTGGCCGCGTGGGCGCGCCGCCGCAGTGGCCACCTCGGAGTCGGACGCTTCGGCCGACGGCACCGGCGGCACCCAGCCGGCTATCGTGATCGGTTCGAGATTCTGCCGGGTGAGGCGCTCGATGGCACGCAACAGCTTGACTTCGGAATCATCCACCAGAGACAGGGCCGAACCCGGGCTGCCAGCCCGCCCCGTCCGGCCGATGCGGTGCACATAGTCTTCGGGCACGTTGGGCAGCTCGAAATTGACGACTTGCGGCAATTGCTCGATATCCAGGCCACGGGCGGCAATGTCGGTGGCCACGAGCACGGCCACCGTGCCATCCTTGAAGCCGCTCAGGGCCCTGGTGCGGGCAGACTGGCTCTTGTTGCCATGAATCGCGGCCGCCGACAGCCCATCCTTGACCAGTTTTTCTGCCAGACGATTGGCGCCATGCTTGGTGCGCGTGAATACCAGCACCTGATGCCAGCCGCTTTCGCGAATGATATGGCTCAGGAGATCGCGCTTGTCGCCCTGCCGGGCCATCACGACCTTCTGGCGTACCAGCCCGCTGGCGGCATTGCGGCGCGCCACGGATACTTCCTGGGGTTGATCGAGCATGCCCTGGGCCAGGGCACGGATTTCATCCGAGAAGGTGGCCGAGAACAGCAGGCTCTGGCGTGTCCGGGGCAGCAGACGCAGGATGCGGCGGACATCATGGATGAAGCCCATGTCCAGCATGCGATCCGCTTCGTCGAGCACCAGGATTTCCACACCTGACAGATCCAGCGTTTTCTGGCTGACATGATCGAGCAGGCGCCCCGGCGTGGCCACCAGAATATCCACGGGCTTTTTCAGGGCGGTGATCTGTGGGTTGATGTTCACCCCGCCAAAGATGACCAGCGACTGGATGCGCGTATGGTGCGCGTACAGGCGCACGGACTCCTCGACTTGCGCAGCCAGTTCGCGCGTGGGTGTCAGCACCAGCACGCGCGGCCGCCCGGACGCGCGCCCCTTTTGAGGATGGCGCAGCAGATGATCCAGAATGGGCAGCGTGAAACCGGCGGTCTTGCCAGTCCCGGTCTGTGCTGCGGCCAGCAGATCGGTACCGTGCAGCACGTGCGGAATCGCCTGTGCCTGGATGGGTGTAGGGTGCGTATAGCCCGCTTCGCGCACGGCGCGCAGCAAGGGTTCGGCCAGACCGAGATCGGCGAAGGAAAGTTCGGAATTCAAATCGAGTGGCTCCAGCGACGCCCATCACCCGGAGCGGGCGATGCCAATCGGGGCCGTCATGCAGAATGATTGTGTGACGCATGGGGCAGGCCCGTGCGCCGCAATGAGAACAGCGTGCAATGAATGGCAAACTGCACGAAGTCCGGTAGTATAGCGCGATGTTCTCGTACAGGACACGTTCAGGGGTACAGAATGCAACGGATATTTTCTCGTGTGCTGGTGGTGATGCTGGCATTGCTGCTTTCGGGCTGCGGCTACAACGAACTGCAGCGCCTCGACGAGCAGGTGGCGGCAAGCTGGTCCCAGGTGCTCAGCCAGTATGAACGGCGCGCCGAACTGGTGCCCAAGCTGGTGGCCTCGGTGAATGCCTACATGGTGCAGGAGCGCAGCGTGCTCGAGCAGGTGACCGAAGCCCGGGCACGGGTCGGGCAGATCAGCCTGCAGGCCAGCGATCTGGATGACCCAGCCATGCTGCAGCGCTTCGAAGAAGCCCAGGGGGCCTTGTCCGGCAGCCTGTCGCGCCTGCTCGCGGTCTCCGAGAACTATCCCCAACTCAAGAGCGATGGCCTGTTCCGCGACCTCATGACCCAGCTCGAGGGCACGGAAAACCGCATTGCCGTGGCCCGTGAACGCTATGTGGCCGCCGTACAGGCCTGGAATCAGACGATCAGGCAATTCCCCGAATTGATCGTTGCGCGCGTACTGGGCTACCAGCCCAGGCCGCAATACGGGCTCGACAAGGCCGACCAGGTACAGCGTGACCCCGAAGTGCGCTTCGATCTGCCCGCTGCGACACAATGACGACGGCACCTGCCTTGCACGGGGCACCTGTGTCGCAAACGATGCTGCACGCATCGCCGACCGCTCGACACCGTACTCCGCGCGCCGTGGGCCCCATGTGGCTCGCATGGCTCGCGTGGATCGGCTGCGCGCTGAGCCTCCTGGGTTCGCCACGCCCCTCGATGGCCGCCGATCCGGTGCCGGTACCTGCCTGGCAGGCCTGGGTCACCGATCTCGCAGGGGCCCTGGACGCGGCCGAACGCTCGGACCTGAACCAGCGCTTGCAGGCACTGGAGCAGGAACGCGGCACTCAGCTCTTCGTGCTGCTGGTACCCACCACGGGCCCGGACACCATCGAGCAGTATGCGCGGCGTGTGTTCGATACCTGGGCCGTGGGGCGCCGCAAGGTGGATGACGGGATCCTGCTGCTGGTCGCCCTGGATGACCGGACCGTGCGCATCGACGTGGGCTATGGGCTCGAGGGCGCGATCACCGATGTGCAGGCCGGGCGCATCATCCGTGAACGGATCACACCCCAGTTCGCACAGGGCCACATCGCGGCGGGCATCCAGGCCGGCGTACAGGCTCTCGAGGCTCTCGTGGCCGGCGAAGATCTGCCCGAACCGCCGTCACAGGAATCAGGCGAAAACGATGCCCCACCCTGGTTCTTTCTGCTGCCCGCGGCATTTTTTGTGCTGGTCATGCCCGTGGCCGTAGGGGCCGTGCTCTTTGGCACCCTGTGCTTCATGCTGACCGACAGCATGTTCTGGGGCCTGGCCGGGGCCGTGCTGGCCGTGGTGCTGGCCATGATCAGCCGCGGCCTGGGGATCACGCAACGCCTCAGGCAAGGGTCCGGCAGGCGCGGCAGGCGGGACTCCGGACCCTGGGGCGGGCCGGGCGGTGGCGGCGGATTCGGTGGCGGCGGATTCGGTGGCGGGGGCTCTGGTGGCGGGGGCGGCGGGGGCGGCGCGTCCGGCAGCTGGTGAACCGGGGATCCGCCTGGCGGGGCGTCCGGCAGCTGGTGAACCGCGGGTCCGGCCGATGGGGCCTGCCGACGCGCCCCGCCACGAGCGGCCACCCGCTGCGGACCGTGTCCTGTGCAGCGCCACCGTGGCCTGCGCAGGCATCATGCCGTCGTTACGCCGCCGCGAACGCCGATTCGAGATCCTGCAGCAGATCGGCGACGTCTTCCAGCCCCACGTGCAGGCGCAGCACCGAACCGGCCTGCAGGCCACTGGCGACCAGGCTGCGCCAATATGAATGCGCTTCGAGGGTTGCCGGGCTCACCAGCGAAACCAGGCTCTCGTAGCCCCCCCACGAATAGCCGATCCCGAACAGGCGCAGCGCATCGACCAGCCGGCGGGCCTGGTGCTGATCGAAACTCAGCGCCACTGCGAGCAGACCATTGGAGCCCGACGCATCGCGCTGCCACAGCCCATGGCCCGGATCCTGTGGCCAGGCCGGGAAAAACACCCGCTGTACCTGTGGTTGTGCCGCGAGCCATTCACAGACCTGCAGCGCGTGATCGCCGCTGGCCTCCATACGCAGCCCGAGCGTACGCGCGCCCCGCAGGGCGAGCCAGACGTCGTCTGCGCCGACCGTGCTGCCCAGCGCATTGTGCGTGTCTGCGAGCGCCCGGATGTGCTGGTGGTCACGAACCACTGCCGCGCCCAGCATCAGGTCGGAATGCCCGCCAAGGTACTTGGTGGCCGCCAGGACCGATATATCTGCGCCCAGGGCCAGTGGATGGTACACATAGCCCGAGCCCCAGGTGTTGTCGACCACGACCAGCAGGCCGTGCGCATGGGCCCAGCGCGTCAGGGCGGGTACATCCAGCATCTGCATCAGCAGGGATCCCGGCGATTCGAGATAGAGCATCCGCGTTTCAGGCCGCAGGGCGGCCTGCAGGCTTTCGATGTCCGGCGCGACGAAATCCATGGCCACCCCCAGGCGCGCCAGAACCGTCTTGTGGAAGGCTCGCACAGGCCCATAGACGCAGTCGGCCACCAGGGCGTGATCGCCGGCACTGAGGCAGGCCATGAGTGTCATGCTGATCGCCGCCATGCCCGACGGCGCGAGAAAGGCCCGCTGGCCGCCCTCGAGCTCGCACACCAGCGCCTCGAATGCCTCGTGGGTATCCAGACCCAGGCGTCCGTAGGTGGCCACACGATGCCCCGCATGCCGGGCCATCTGGGCCTGATCGTGGGCGGCCATGGAAACGAAGCGCACCGTGCTGGTGCGCACGGCCGGCAGGGATACCGGACCCGTACCGGTGATCGGATTCAACGGGGCCTGGCCCGCGTGCTGAAGTACGGTATCGACGTGATCGGCTGTTTTTGGCATGGTGGCTCAGAGTGTTTGAAAACGGTACACGCCATCATCCCCCAGTTGGCGCTTCAATTGTCCACGATAATACAATGTGTGCAGATGCGCGATCGCCTCGCCCATGGCAAAAGTCAATTGGTGCATGTCGAGCTTGCGGTTGAAGAGCACCGGCAGCAGATCATGGGCACTTTTTGGCGCCTTGCAGGCCGCCAGTACATCAGCCAGGCGTTCGGCATGGTGGGCCTGCTGCTGGGCAATGCGCGTGTGCAGCCCGCGGAAGGGCCGGCCATGCGAGGGCAGCACCAGCGTATCTTCGGGCAGGCCATCGTAGCGCTGCAGCGAATCCAGATACAGTGCCAGAGGATCCGCCTCGGGTTCGAAGTCGAAAACGCTCACGTTGGTCGAAATGCGCGGCAGGATCATGTCACCCGAGATCAGCACCTGCAGGTCGGGGCACCACAGGGACACGTGCTCCGGCGCATGGCCGTGGCCGACGATGACCTGCCAGCGGTGCGCGCCCACCTGCACCTGCTGCCCATGCATCAATCGGTGGAAGTTGCGCGGCATGTCGGGCACCAGGCCCGAATAGTAGGCATGCCGGTCACGCAGCATCTGCTGGGCGGCCGGGTCGAGCAGGCCGTGTCGCGCAAAATGCCGCGCCGCAGAATCCCCGGTGGGCCCGCTGCCTTCGGTCTGCGCTGCGCTTGCGGCCGGCCCGCCGCCCGACCACAGGCTGGCCAGCGCAAAATCGGTGGCCGACATCCACAAAGGGGCTTGCCAGCGCTCGCACAGCCAATGCGAGAGGCCGACGTGATCCGGATGCATGTGCGTGACAATCACTCGCAGGACCGGCAAACCTTCGAGCCGGGATTCGAACAGCGTCTCCCAGGCCTGACGGACCTCGGGCCGATCGATCCCGCAATCCACCACGGCCCAGCCGTCGCGCCCGTCCAGGTGGTCACGCAGCAGCCACAGGTTGATGTGATCCAGCGCAAACGGCAAGGGCATGCGCAGCCAGTGCACCCCCTCGGCCATGGCCTGGGTCTCGCCCGATGCCGGCAGGGCATCGCCCCACGGATAATTCAAAGCCTGTTCCTGCGGATTCATCCAGTTCTCCTCTGTATGATCTTTACATTGACGTAAGCGTCATGCATAATCGGACCCTCCATTGTATGCATGTTTTGGGCGCTGTCAGCATGAGTCAGGACACCTGGTCGATTTCCGAGATGGCCCGCGAGTTCGCCGTCACGCCACGTACCCTGCGCTTCTATGAAGACCAGGGCATCCTCGCCCCCACCCGCGAAGGCCGCAACCGCGTCTATGCCGCCCGGGATCGCACCCGCCTGAAGCTTGCCCTGCGCGGGCGGCGCCTGGGCCTGCAACTGTCAGAGATCCTCAGCCTGATCAATCTGTACGATCGCAGCAAGGCCAGCACGACCGCGCAACTGCAGTATTACGCCCGGGTTCTCGCCGATCACCGCTACAAGCTCGAGCAGCAGCGTCACGATCTCGACCAGACCCTCAAGGAAATTCGCGACCAGCAGGCCGAATGCGAGGCCCTGTTGCGCACCCGCCTTGCTTCATCATCCACCCCTCAGGAGACCTCCTCATGAATCAGCCTGGCCTGGACTTCAACCTCGGATCCGATCTGGACATGCTGCGCGACGCCGTGCGCGACTTTGCCCAGGCAGAGATCACCCCACGCGCGGCACAGGTCGATCACGACGACCAATTTCCCATGGATCTCTGGCGCAAGTTCGGTGATCTCGGGCTGCTGGGTGTCACGGTCGACGAAGCGTATGGCGGCAGCCAGCTTGGCTACCTGGCCCACATGATCGTGATGGAAGAGATCTCGCGCGCCAGCGCCTCGATTGCCCTGTCCTACGGCGCGCACTCGAACCTCTGCGTGAACCAGATCCACCGCAATGGCACCGAAGCACAGAAACGCAAGTACTTGCCGGGCCTGATCTCGGGCGCGCAAGTCGGGGCGCTGGCCATGAGCGAGCCGGGCGCGGGCTCGGATGTGGTCAGCATGCGCCTGCGGGCCGACAGGAAGGGCGACCATTACGTGCTCAACGGCAGCAAGATGTGGATCACCAACGGTCCGGACGCCGATACCCTGGTGGTCTATGCCAAGACCGACCCCGAGGCGCACCAGCGTGGCATCACGGCCTTCATCGTCGAAAAGTCCTTCGCGGGCTTTTCGGTGGCCCAGAAGCTCGACAAACTGGGCATGCGCGGCTCGCATACGGGCGAGCTGGTCTTCGAGAACTGCATGGTGCCCGCCGAAAACGTGCTGGGTGAAGTCAATGGCGGCGTGCGCGTACTCATGAGCGGGCTGGATTACGAACGTGCCGTGCTGGCTGCAGGGCCCCTGGGCATCATGCAGGCGGTGATGGACGTGGTGGTGCCCTACGTGCACGAGCGCAAGCAGTTCGGTCAGCCCATTGGCGAATTCCAGCTCATCCAGGGCAAGCTGGCCGACCTGTATGTCACCCTGCAGGCCAGCCGTGCGTTCTGTTACACGGTGGGGCGCAACCTCGACAGCCTGGGTTCGCGACACGTGCGCCAGGTACGCAAGGATTGTGCCGGCGTCATTCTGTACTGCGCCGAAAAGGCCACCTGGATGGCAGGTGAGGGCATCCAGATCCTGGGCGGCAATGGGTACATCAATGATTATCCCACAGGGCGGCTGTGGCGCGACGCCAAACTGTACGAAATCGGTGCCGGCACCAGCGAAATCCGGCGCATGCTGATCGGCCGCGAACTCTTTGCCGAGACGGCCTGACGCCTCATGCCGCGCCTTGCCGAACAGGCCTGTATCGAAACGCCACCGCCCCGCGGGCATGCGCCCGGATCGGTGGCCGGCATGATTCTGGCCGGTTTCGACCGCCACTATGCCCTGTTCCGCTACAGTGCCCAGCGGGCCAAGTCCCTGTTCGAGTCGGCCCAATGGCAGGGCATACAGCAATTGGCCCGGGAACGGATCGAGTATTACGACACCCGGGTGCGCGAATGCGCGGCCGCATTGTCGCAAGCCCTGCGCGATACGGCGCCGGCCCAGGCCAGCCCAGGCAAGGCGCTCAGTGCCGAGCAGATCGAATTCTGGCAGGCCGTCAAGTCCGCATACATCGGTCTGCTGGCAGGGCACGACCAGCCTGAATGCGCCGAAACCTTCTTCAATTCGGTCTCCTGCCGCATCCTGCATCGCAGCTATTTCAACAACGCCTTCCTCTTCGTGCGCCCCGCAGTGGCCACCGACTACATCGGCGGATCGCCCGCGGCCTACCGCAGCTATTACCCACTGACCACGCGGCTCCAGGAGGCGCTGGTACAGTTGTTTGCCGCCTATGGCCTGGCCACGCCCTGGGCGGACCTGCCGGCGGACGTGCGCCGTCTGGCCCGCATGGGCATACGGCACCTGCGCCGGAATCTGCCGCGCGGGCGCGGGCGCCGGCTGTCGGCCGACTGTCAGATCCAGGTCCTGGACAAGCTGTTTTTTCGCAACAAGGGAGCGTATGTGCTCGGCCGCCTGGTCAACCAGGGAGGCATCCATCCTTTTGCCGTGGCCCTGCTGCAGAATCCGGCCGGTCAGGTGCAGATCGACGCTCTGCTGATCGGCAGCGACGAGCTCAGCACCCTGTTCAGCTTCACACGCGCGTATTTTCTGGTCGACATGCAGGCCCCGGCCGCCTGTGTGGATTTTCTGTCAACCCTGTTTCCGCGCAAGCCACGGGCCGAGATCTATACCGCCATCGGTCTGCAGAAGCAGGGCAAGACCCTGTTCTACCGCGATTTTCTGCACCACCTGTCGCACTCGCACGACCACTTCGACTATGCCCCGGGCATCGAAGGCCTGGTGATGACCGTCTTCACCCTGCCCTCGTATCCCTACGTCTTCAAGATGATCCGCGACCGCATTGCCAAGGATGGCATGGATGCCGCAACCGTGCAGCGCAAGTACCAGATGGTCAAGCGCCACGATCGGGTCGGCCGCATGGCCGACACCTGGGAGTATTCCTCGGTGGCGCTGCCACGCGCCCGCTTCTCAGCGCGCCTGCTCGATGGCCTGCGACGCGAGGTACCCGCACAGATGGAAGAACTGGGCGATCAGGTCATTCTGCACCACGTCTACATCGAACGGCGCATGACACCGCTCAACCTGTTCCTGATGCAGGCCAACGACGAGGTGCTCGATGCCGCCATCCAGCAATACGGCCAGGCGATCCGCGAACTGGCGGCGGCGAATATCTTCCCGGGTGACATGCTGTACAAGAACTTCGGCGTCACGCGTCTGGGCCGGGTGGTCTTCTACGACTACGACGAAATCGAACGCATGACGGACATGAATTTCCGCCAGATCCCCCCAGCCCCCAACGAAGAGGCCGAACTGGCCAGCGAACCCTGGTATCCCGTCGGCCGGCACGATGTGTTCCCCGAGGAATTCAGCCGCTTCCTGCTGGGCAATGCCCGTGTGCGAGCCGCCTTCCTGCGGCACCACGCCGAGCTTTTGGGTGCACAATGGTGGCAAGAGTGCCGTGCCCGGGTGGCACTGGGGCGCCTGGAAGACATTTTCCCCTACCCCGGGGCACGCCGCCTTCACATCACACACGCCCGGCCTGCTGCGGCAGCGGGCAATCCGTAATATTCCAGGAGTACATCATGAGTGATTCCATCGTCATCGTATCGGCCGCCCGCACCCCCATGGGGGGCATGATGGGCAGTCTCTCGGGCCTCTCGGCCCATGAACTGGGCGCCACCGCCATCAAGGCCGCCGTCGAGCGCGCCGGCATCCCCGGCGAAGCAGTCAGCGAAGTCATCATGGGCAACGTCCTGCAGGCCGGCCAGGGTCAGGCACCGGCACGCCAGGCTGCCCTGGGGGCGGGCCTGCCCATCAGCGTCCCCTGCAGTACCCTGCACAAGGTCTGCGGTTCGGGCCTCAAGGCGGTCATGCTGGCCCACGACCTGATCAAGGCCGGCTCGGCCGAGGTGGTCGTGGCCGGTGGCCAGGAAAGCATGAGCAATGCCCCCTACCTGCTGCTGCGCGGCCGGCAGGGTTACCGCTACGGGCACTCCACCGTCTACGATCACATGGCCCTGGATGGCCTCGAAGACGCCTACCAGCGCGGGACGGCCATGGGGGTCTTCGCTGAAGACTGTGCCGCAAAGTACCACTTCACCCGTGAGCAGCAGGACGCGTTCTCGCTCGAATCCCTGCGCCGAGCCCGCCAGGCCTCGGAAGATGGCAGCTTCGCCTGGGAAATCACCCCGGTCACCATCCAGGGCCGCAAGGGTGATACGGTTGTCGAGCGCGACGAAGCCCCCTTCACCGCCAAGCCCGAAAAAATCCCCAGCCTCAAGCCCGCCTTCAAGAAGGACGGCACCGTCACGGCGGCCAATGCCTCATCCATCTCGGACGGTGCCGCAGCCCTGGTCGTCATGAGCAGCAGCCGCGCCGAAGCGCTTGGCGCCACCCCGCTCGCGCGCATCGTGGCGCATACGCAATTCTCGCAAGAGCCTGCATGGTTCACCACAGCCCCGGTGGGCGCCATCCGCAAGCTGTTCGAAAAAACCGGCTGGTCTGCCGAAGACGTCGATCTGTACGAAATCAACGAAGCCTTTGCCGTCGTCACCATGGCGGCCATGGCGGATCTGGATCTCCCCCATGATCGCGTCAACGTGCATGGCGGCGCCACAGCCCTGGGTCACCCCATCGGGGCCTCGGGCGCGCGTCTGCTCACCACCCTCATCGGCGCCCTGCGCAAGACCGGTGGCCAGCGCGGCATTGCCTCTCTGTGCATCGGCGGGGGCGAAGCGGTGGCTCTGGCCATCGAAATGCTCTGATCCACAGGACACGCCATGCCGGTCATTGAATCCCGTATCCAGACCCGTTCACCCGAGTTTCAGGACAACGCGCGTGCGATGCGCGCCCTGGTGGCCGACCTGCAGCAGCAACTGGCCCGTACGGCCAGGGGCGGCAGCGACGCCGCCCGCGAGCGCCATCTGGCCCGCGGAAAACTGCTGCCGCGCGAGCGGGTCGAACGTCTGCTCGACGTCGGCACGCCGTTTCTCGAGCTTTCGCCACTGGCGGCCCACGATGTCTATGACAATGCATCGCCCGGCGCGGGGCTCATCACCGGCATCGGCCGTGTCAGCGGCACCGAGTGCGTCATCGTGTGCAATGATGCCACGGTCAAGGGGGGCACGTATTTTCCGCTCACCGTCAAGAAGCACCTGCGCGCCCAGGAGATCGCCCGGCAGAATCACCTGCCCTGCCTGTACCTGGTGGATTCGGGCGGCGCCAACCTGCCCAACCAGGACGAAGTCTTCCCGGATCGGGATCATTTCGGGCGGATCTTCTTCAATCAGGCCGTGATGTCCTCGATGGGGATTGCCCAGCTGGCGGCCGTCATGGGCTCCTGCACGGCCGGTGGCGCCTACGTGCCGGCCATGAGCGACGAGGCGATCATCGTACGCAACCAGGGCACCATCTTTCTTGGCGGCCCGCCATTGGTCAAGGCGGCCACGGGCGAAGTGGTCTCGGCCGAAGACCTGGGTGGCGGTGACGTCCATACCCGCCTCTCGGGGGTGGCCGACCATCTGGCTGAGAATGATCTCCACGCCCTGCGCCTGCTGCGCGATGCCGTGGCACGCCTGAACCGTCCCGCCCTGCCGGATGCAGGCCCCTGGCAGGCGCCGGCCTACGACCCGGCCGAACTCGATGGCATCATTCCGGGCGACACCCGCAAGCCCTACGATGTGCGCGAGGTGATCGCCCGCATCGTCGACGGTTCCGAGTTCGACGAATTCAAGGCGCGCTTCGGCACCACGCTGGTCACGGGCTTTGCACATCTCTATGGCATGCCCGTGGGCATCGTGGCCAACAACGGCATCCTGTTTTCCGAAGCGGCCCAGAAAGGGACCCATTTCATCGAGCTGTGCTGCCAGCGCAATATCCCGCTCATTTTCCTGCAGAACATCAGCGGCTTCATGGTCGGGCGCAAGTACGAGAACGAGGGCATTGCCCGCCACGGCGCCAAGATGGTCACCGCGGTGTCGACGGCGGCCGTGCCCAAGTTCACGGTGATCATCGGCGGCTCGTTCGGGGCCGGCAACTACGGCATGTGCGGCCGGGCCTTCGACCCGCGTCTGCTGTTCCTGTGGCCCAATGCGCGCATTTCCGTGATGGGCGGCGAACAGGCAGCCAGTGTGCTGGCCACCGTGCGCCGCGACAACATCGAACGCCAGGGCGGCCACTGGTCGGCAGCCGACGAAGAAGCCTTCAAGGATCCCGTGCGCGCGCAATACGAGCACGAAGGCCATCCCTACTACGCCACGGCACGCCTGTGGGATGACGGCATCATCGCGCCCGCCGACACCCGCCGGGTCCTGGGCCTGGGGCTGGCCGCAGCCCGTCAGGCTCCGCAGCAGCCCACCCGCTTCGGCGTCTTCAGAATGTAAGGAGTTCCCACCGTGTTTCAGACCCTGCTGATCGCCAATCGGGGCGAAATCGCGTGCCGTATCGCAGCCACAGCCCGCCGCCTGGGCATGCGCACCATTGCGGTATATTCCGCTGCCGATGCCCAGGCGCGCCACGTACAGGCCTGTGACCAGGCCGTGCACATCGGCGGCGCGGCACCGGCCGACAGCTATCTGCGTGCCGACGCCATTCTGGAGGCGGCACGCCGTACAGGTGCCGAGGCCATCCACCCCGGCTATGGGTTCCTGTCCGAAAATGCCGATTTTGCCCGGGCCTGCGCGCAGGCCGGCCTGATCTTCGTCGGTCCGCCCGCAGACGCCATCGCGGCCATGGGCAGCAAGGCCGCAGCAAAGCGCATCATGGCAGAAGCCTCGGTGCCCCTGGTCCCTGGCTATCATGGCGAGCGGCAAGAGGCCGGATTCCTCCAGGAACGCGCACAGGAGATCGGCTTCCCCGTACTCATCAAGGCCAGCGCAGGCGGGGGCGGCAAGGGCATGCGCATCGTCCACGAAGAGGCGGCCTTCGCGGCCGCCCTGGCGTCCTGTCAGCGCGAAGCGGCCAGCAGTTTCGGCGATGCCCGGGTGCTCATCGAGCGCTATCTGCTCAAACCCCGGCACATCGAGATCCAGATCTTCGCCGACACGCACGATCATTGCGTGCACCTGTTCGAGCGCGACTGCTCGGTCCAGCGGCGCTACCAGAAAGTCATCGAAGAGGCCCCCGCACCGGGCCTGACGCCTGAGCGTCGCGCAGCCATGGGCGCTGCGGCCATCGCCGCAGCCCGGGCGGTGGGCTACGTGGGCGCCGGTACGGTCGAATTCATCGTCGAACCCGACGGGCGTTTCTACTTCATGGAGATGAACACCCGGCTGCAGGTCGAACACCCGGTCACCGAAGCGATCACCGGCCAGGATCTGGTCGAATGGCAGTTGCGCGTGGCGGCCGGCCAGCCGCTGCCGCTCACCCAGGAGCGCCTGAAGATCCACGGCCATGCGATCGAGGCGCGGATCTACGCCGAGAACCCCGACAATGACTTCCTGCCCAGCACGGGCCAGCTGGATGTACTGCGCTGGCCCGAACACACTGCGTTTCGAGTCGGCGCCTTGCGGGTCGATGGCGGGATACGCGAAGGCGACACCATCACTCCGTACTATGACCCCATGGTGGCCAAGCTCATCGTCCATGGTGCCGACCGTGCCCAGGCCTGCCAGCGCATGCGGCGTGCATTGCAGGCCATCCGCTGCACCGGGGTGCATACCAACATTGCCTTTCTCGACCGCCTGATCGCCAATCCGGCCTTTGCCGCGGCCGATCTCGATACGGGCCTGATCGTGCACGAACACGAGCGTCTCTTTCCAGGCGCCCGTCCGGCACCCGAACAGGCGCTGGCCCTGGCCACCGCGCGCATCCTGCAGCACACCGGCCAATCGATGCGCCCGGCCGCAGTACAGCCCGGTACCCCCTGGGCCGTGCTCGATGGCTGGCGTGTGGTGGGCGCACATGAACAATCCTTCGTCTTTGCCAGCGCCACGGGCGAACACACCGTCCATGTGCGGCATCGCGGGTCACACTGGGCATGGCAGGCCGACCAGGGCCCCGAACATGACTTCGAATGGCACGCCGATCCTGCAGGCGGGGCCGGGCTGCGTATCCGGCTGGGTGACGTCGTCAGTCAGGGGGAAGCCTGGCTGCACGGTGAGCGCCTGGACGTATTTTGCGATACGGGCCGCCACACCCTGAACTGGGTGGATCCCATCGCCCAGGCTGTGGGCACGCTGGATCAGGCCGCCGGTGGCCTGAGCGCGCCCATGCCCGGCAGGATTCTGTCGGTGTCGGTGGCTGAGGGCGACACCGTGACGCGTGGCGCGGCCCTGATGGTCATGGAAGCGATGAAGATGGAACACACCATCGAAGCGCCACATGATGGCATCGTGGGCCAGATCCTGTTTGCGGTGGGCGACCAGGTCCAGGAAGGCGATACCCTCATCGAACTGCAGGAATCGGAATCCGGTACACTGTAAGGTGTTTCAAGTGTGCCGCCGCCATGTACGACATTCTGGTTTACCTGTTCGAAAACTATCAGGCACCCCAGGCCTGCCCACGGGCCGAGATCCTGGCCAGCAAGCTGGCTGCCGAAGGCTTCGAACACGAGGACATCGACGATGCCCTGCGCTGGCTGCAGGGCCTGGCCATCACCACCGAGCACTGCCAGTTGCTGTCGGCCGAAGGCCGGCAGTCGGCGCAGGCCAGGCGCATCTACACCCACGAGGAATACCGTGACCTCGGCACCGAGGCCATTGGCTTCATTGCATTCCTCGAGCACTCGGGGGCACTGCCGCCCTCATTGCGCGAAATCCTTGTCGAATGCGCCTGCTCGGCCAACCACGGCCCGCTGTCGCTGTCCGAGATCAAGGTACTGGCTCTGATGGTACTCTGGAGCCAGCAGGCCGAAGTCGAACACCTCATCTTCGAAGAGCTGCTGGCCCACGAAGAAGACCCGCCGCTGCACTGATCGCCATGGCCTGCGGCCGCGCCCCGCAACACCAGCCATGCGCTGGCCAGGCCGGTGTCAACAGCCACCGGGGTCGGCCCATGGACATGGGGGCGGTGGGCACGTGGGTAACAGGCCTGTGGGCCGTGCCATGACACCTTACGTTGGCCGTTTCGCGCCCAGCCCCAGCGGCCCCCTGCATGCGGGTTCGTTGCGCGCGGCCCTGGCCAGCCATCTCGACGCCCGTGCCCATGGTGGACGCTGGCTGCTGCGCATCGAAGACATCGACGAACCCCGAACCGTGCCGGGCGCAGACCGCACCATCATGCAGCAGCTGCAGGCATTGGGCCTGCACTGGGACGCACCGCCGGTCTGGCAGAGCCAGCGCCACCCCCTGTATGCACACGCCTTTGCACAACTGCAGCAGGCCCGCCAGGTGTATCCCTGCCACTGCCACCGCAAGGACCTGCCGCCCGGGCCCTATCCCGGTACCTGCCGGCCCGGCCGACACAATGACCCGCGGCAGCGTGACCTGAAACAGCGGCCTGCCGCTGATCTTGCATCGGACACCCCGCCTGCGCTGCGCCGCGGCGAGTCCGGGCAAGCAGCCCAGGCCACCTGCAGCTGGCGCTTCCAGGCACCCCATGGCCAGGAATCCTTTGTCGACCGCTGGTATGGCCCATGCCACCAGGACGTGGCGGCCGAAGTGGGCGATTTCATCGTTCGTCGTGCCGATGACCTGTGGGCCTATCAGCTGGTGGTCGTGGTCGATGATGGCGCGCAGGGTGTGACCGATGTGGTGCGCGGCAAGGACCTGCTGCCGTCCACGGCACGCCAGCGATGCCTGGCCCGCGCGCTGGGCCTGCAACCGCCGCGCACCTTGCATGTCCCCCTGCTGTGCGACAGCCAGGGCCACAAATTGTCGAAACAGAACCACGCACCGGCGCTGACCATACAGCAGCCCCTGACCTGCCTGCAACAGGCCTGGCGGGGCCTGGGCTTTGCCCCGCTGGCGGGGGTGCGCTCGGTGCCCGGTTTTCTGGCCCAGGCCACGGCCATCTGGGCCAGACGGTTCGGCCCCCGGAGCCACGGCGGCCATCCGGGCCAGCAGGCTGACCCAAATGTACGGATCGGGTAGGCCACGCTCGACCAGACGGGCCGAGCCGCGGGCCGGCAAATCACCCACCAATGACCGGATTCATGCCCACCCTGGCCAATCTGACGGGGCGGACCGAGGCCCAGTGCGTCAGCCGTCGGCCGGCTCGCCGGCCGGTTCGGCCGCCCCGGCCCGGGTCGTGGCTTTTCTGGCCGTGGTCTTCGCCGTTGCCGCTTTCTTTGCCGTGGATTTCGTCGTGCCAGGCTTCGTTGCAGCAGATCTGGCCGAGGCCGTCCCGGTCGCTGCTGCTTTCGTAGCTGCTGCTTTCGTAGCTGCTGCTTTCGTCGCTTCTGCTTTCGTGGATGCCGCCTTCGTGGATGCCGCCTTCGTGGATGCTTTCGACGTGGCTGCTTTCGTCGTGGCCTTTTTGGCCGGCCGCGGTTCGAACTCGAAGCCGATCTTGCCATCGGCCTGGCGCACCAGAAAGGCCTTGAACTTGCGATGCGTACGGCTGGAGACGAAGCCATCGAGCAGATCGGTCTTGCCGTCAGCCAGGAGCTTGCGCATCTGGTCGGCGCTGATCGCCTGCTGGAGGATCACCTTGCCACTGCGGAAATCGCAGGTCTTTTCGGGGCCCACCGAGCGCTCGCAGACGTAGTTCATGCCGTGTTCGTAGACGCTGGCCTGGCAGCGCGGGCACGGTCCCAGGGACGTCTGGCCGGAAAAATCCACCGGCTCGGCATCGTCGTCGTCTTTCTGGCCGAAATCGAATTCCAGCTTGTACTCATCGTTGATGCGCAGCACCGCAGCGAATGGCCGGCCCATCTTGCTGATGAAACCGGTCAGTGGCCCGAGCACGCGATCCTTCAGCAGCGCCTCGACCTCGGCCACCTCGAACGTACGCCCACCGGGGTGCTTGCCTATCGAGAAATCGCAGGCAGTGCAGGCATAGCGCCGGTAGTTCTCGCGCACCACGCCGCCACACCGCGGGCACGGCGTCTGCAAGGTGACATAATCCCCCGGCACCGTATCACGCTCGTATTCCTTGGCACGCTTGACGATCACCTGCGTCATCTGCGCGATCTCGCGCATGAAACTGTCACGGTCCAGCTTGCGCTGCTCGATCAGTTTGAGCTGATGCTCCCATTCACCGGTCAGTTCGGGCGATGTCAATTCGCTGACCCCCAGGCCGGCCAGCAGCGTCATGAGTTGCCGGGCCTTGGCACTGGGCACCAGTTCGCGCCCTTCACGACGCAGATAGGCTTCGTTGAGCAGGCCTTCGATGATGGCGGCGCGGGTGGCCGGTGTCCCCAGGCCGCGCTCGGACATGGCCTCGCGCAAAGCCTCGTCATCGACCCGCTTGCCGGCACTTTCCATGGCCGACAGCAGCGTGGCTTCGGTATAGCGGGCCGGCGCACGGGTGGCCAGGCCACGCGCTTCCATGTCTTCGGTGCGGACCCGTTCGCCATCGGCCACGGCCACCAGCGAGCCCTCTTCGCCTTGCGCCTCGCGCCCGTAGATGGCCAGCCAGCCGGGAGCCACCAGCACCTTGCCTTCAGTCTTGAAGTGATGCCCTGCAACCTGGGTAATGCGCGTAGTGATCCGGAACTCCGCGGCTGGAAAAAAGACCGCCAGGAAGCGACGGGTCACCAACTCGTAGATCTTGAACTCCGCCTCGGACAGTTCGCGCGGAATCTGCAGCGTGGGAATGATGGCAAAGTGATCCGACACCTTGGCATCATCAAAGATACGCCGGTTCGGCCTGACCCACTGCTGCGCGACCACCTGGGCGGCAAAGGGCTGCACCGTGCGGGCCGTACCCGCCTCGCTGGCGGCCAGACCCGCCATGGTCTGCTGCACGGTCGACAGATAATCCTGGGGCAAGTACCGTGAATCGGTACGCGGGTAGGTCAGGGCCTTGTGGCGCTCGTACAGGGTCTGAGCGATGGACAGCGTGGTCTTGGCAGAAAACCCGAAGCGGGCATTGGCCTCGCGCTGCAGCGTGGTGAGATCGAACAGGGCCGGCGAGAGCTGGGTGCTGGGCCTGGACTCTTCCTGCACCGTGCCCGACTGCCCGCGACAGGCCGCCACGACGCTTTGCGCGGCAGCGGCCGACCACAGGCGGGATTCGCGGGCCTCGGGGTCGTTCTCGTTCTTCCTGAAGGCCGGATCGAACCAGCGCCCTTCGTAAAGGCCAGCCGCCGCAACGAATGTGGCATGCACCTCCCAGTAGTCGCGCGGCACGAAGCGGCGGATCTGCTCTTCACGCTCGTTCACGATCGCCAGCGTGGGGGTCTGCACCCGCCCGACCGGCGTCTTGAAGAAGCCGCCATCCTTGCTGTTGAAGGCCGTCATGGCCCGGGTGCCATTGATACCCACCAGCCAGTCCGCCTCGGCCCGTGAACGTGCAGCGGCCTCGAGCGGTTTCATGGCCTCGTCGTCGCGCAGGTTCTCGAAAGCCTCGCGGATTGCGGCCTGGGTCATGGAGCGCAGCCACAGGCGCCATACGGGCTTGTTGACCTTGGCATACTGCATGATGTAGCGAAAGATCAGCTCGCCCTCGCGCCCGGCATCGCAAGCGTTGATGACCGCAGTGACATCCTTGCGCCTGATCAGCTTGACCAGCAATTTCAGGCGCTCGGTCGAGCGCTTGTCGACAGGCCCCAGTTCGAACTGCTCGGGGATGACCGGCAAATGGGCAAAGCTCCACTTGCCGCGTACCGGGTCATTTGGGGCCACCAGGCCCAGCAGATGCCCGACACTGGAAGAGAGCACATATTGCTCGCTTTCGAAATAATCGCCCGTACGCGTGAAGCCGCCCAGGGCCCGGGAGATATCCAGGGCAACCGAAGGCTTTTCTGCAATGATGAGTGTTTTGGTCATGAAGTTCCACAGGCGGCACATGTGGGGCCGCATTGGCACGGATCATACGAGCCAGCCGGGCAGCGTGCAAGTTCGGCGGGTTCCGCGCGCCCTGCACGCCACCACCGCCCGTACTGGAAATTCATGCCGCTGGCCCGGCCCCGGCATGACCCGGCATGATCCCTGCCGGGGCGCCGGCGCGGGCCGCCCCGGCGATGCCCGCAAGGCCGGATGCACCAATGCGGAGCTGCTCAACGCGTGCCGCGCAAGGCGTCGATCAGTGCCTGGCCAAAAATATCGACATAGGCCGGGTACACGGCCTGCGTTGCGTGCACGAAGGCTGCGCGATCGACCTCATTGAGCTGCATGCCCTGGGCCTGCAGGGTCGTGGCGCCATCATGAATCTGGATCTTGCTGACGAAATCACGCATGTCCTGAGCGGCCTTGCCGGCCGCCTGGCGCATCTTGGCCTGGTCTGCGGGTGTGAGCCCGGCCCAGGTCTTGGCCGACATGACGATCAGCGCCGGTTCGTAGAACATATTGGTGGCAGACGCATATTTCTGCTCTTTCCAGATGCGTGTCGGCAGCAGCACGGCGTAGGGGTTGACTTCGCCATCGAGCGTGCCCGCGCGCAGATCGGCCACGATGCGCGGCCAGTCCTGTATCACGGGCTTCGCACCCAGGGCCTGCAGGGTCGCCTTGTGCAGCGGATTGTCGGCAATCCCCACCGTCATGCCCTGCATGTCGCCCGGCACCCGGACCGGACGCTGATTGTTGGTGACCTGGGTGAAGCCCTGATCACCCCACGCCAGGGCAACCAGATCGTGGTGGCCGAGCTCGGCCAGGATCTTCTGGCCAGTCTCGCCATCCAGCGCGCGGCGCGCGTGATCCAGGTCTGCGAACAGGTAGGGCAGGCTGAAGACTTCGATCTGCGGCACCATGTCACGGACTGCATTGCCCGGCACCACCGCCATGTCGAGCGTGCCATCCTGCAGGCTGCGCAGCATCGCGGAGGGATCGGCACCATCCGTGTTGGGACGCTGCTGTACGTGAAAACCCGAGTGCTGACCTTCCAGCGCGTCCTGGAAGGCCTGGGCCGCAATGCCGAAATGCGAGAAATTCGACAGCGGATAGGCAACGGACAGCGTTTTCTGCGCAAGTACCGGGGTACTGACGGTCAGACCGGCCAATGCCGCAGTGGCCAGCCAGGCCTTGATTCTATGACTCTGAAACATGGTGGAATCCTCCGGATGATAGCGTTCGGAACGCCGGGACAGGGGCTTGCGAGCCCGATGTTACATTTCTAGCATGAAGATACATCGAACCTCAACGAAAATATGCCCACTGTTTGATCTGCATCGAACCTGCATGCCGCGCGCAGGACACGGAAAAACTGCTAGAGTAGGCACCTGCTCCAATCAGGTGACCCTATGATGACACACAACATCGCCGTGATCCCGGGTGACGGGATCGGAATCGAAGTCATGCCCGAAGGCCTGCGCGTATTGCAGGCCGCGGGCACGCGTTTCGGCTTCGCCCTGCATTTCGAGACCTTCGACTGGGGCAGCGATCATTACATGCGCCACGGCAGCATGATGCCCGACGACTGGAAAGACCAGATCGGCGGGCATGATGCCATTTTCTTCGGCGCCGTGGGCGACCCCGGCCGCGTCCCCGATCACATTGCGGTCTGGCAGTCCATCCTCACCATCCGGCGGGAATTCGATCAATACATCAACCTGCGTCCGGCCCGCCTCATGCCGGGCGTGCCATGCCCCTTGGCCAACCGTGCCCCGGGCGACATCGACTTCCTGATCGTGCGCGAAAATACCGAGGGCGAATATTCGAACGCGGGCGGGCGCCTGTTCGCAGGTACCGAGCGCGAGATGGCCATCCAGGAATCCGTTTTCACCCGCACCGGCACGGACCGCGTGCTGCGCTACGCATTCGAACTGGCTTCGAAGCGGCCCCGCAAGCACCTGACCGCCGCCACGAAGTCAAACGGCATCTCGATCACGATGCCGTTCTGGGATGAGCGCGTGGCGGCCATTGCGGAAGAATTCCCGGATGTCACCTGGGACAAGTTCCACATCGACATTCTCTGTGCCCACATGGTACGGCACCCCGATCGCTTCGACGTCGTGGTCGCTTCCAACCTGTTCGGCGACATCCTGTCCGACCTGGGCCCCGCCTGCACCGGCACCATCGGTATCGCGCCATCGGCCAACCTCGATCCCGAACGCCGCCATCCGTCGCTGTTCGAACCCGTGCACGGCTCGGCGCCGGATATCGCCGGCCGGGGCATTGCCAATCCGGTCGGCCAGATCTGGTCAGCCGCCCTCATGCTCGACCACCTCGGGCACGCCGATGCGGCCTCGGCCATCGTGCAGGCGATCGAAGCCGTGCTGGCCCAAGGGCCCCGCACCCCCGACATGGGTGGCCAGGCCGTCACCACAGAGGTGGGCCAGGCCGTCACCCGTCAGGTGCTGGCGGGCTGAAATGCCTGCCGGCTGCGCCACAGCAGCCACAGGCTGGCGCCCGCCGGCACCACCAGCACGGCATAGGCCAGGACATAGCTGTGCAGGCCGCCCGCCACCAGCCCGAAGGCGGGCGGGCCGAGCACATTGCCCAGAAAGGTGATGGACAGCGTGCCGCCCGTGGCGATGCTGGCTTTTCCTGCCGGCGCCTGACGCGCCACTTCGGCCAGATAGACGCCATTCCAGCCGATGGCACAGAAGCCGAACACCAACAGCAGGGCCCCCAGCAACCAGAGCGGCCCTGATGGGCTGACCGGCATCAGGACAGCGCACAGGGCGACCAGCAGGGCAATGGCCCCCAGCGCACGCAGGGGGCCCAGAAAACGGTCGGATGCGTACCCCCAGAGAATGCGGCCTGCCACCCCCGCCATCTGCGACAGCGCCGCCAGCAGGCCGGCCGTCACCAGGTCGATGTCCATGTCCTCGTGCAGGCAGGTCACCAGATACGTCACCAGCGACAGCTGGGTGACCGAGAACAGAAAAGACACCGCGGCCAGCGCCCGCAGACTGCGTTGACCGAACACCAGGCGCAGCGGCCCGGCGAGATTGCCGATCAGCGACACCGGATGCGCCGGGTCCCGATCGGCATCCAGCGTACGGCACAGCGGCTGGATCAGCAGGGCACAGGCAAGGCTGCAGGCGGCCACCATGGCAAAGGCCATCTGCCAGGAGCCGAACTCGGCCAGCCCCGGCACCAATGCACCCGCCAGCACGCCTCCCAGCGGCACGCCGGTCTGCTTGATGGAAAAGACAAAGGACAGGCGATGCGCCGGCGTACTGCGGATCAGCAGGTGCGAACTGGCCGGTGTGATGGGGCCATAGCCCACGCCGATGAGCAGGGCCCCCAGCGCCGTGACGGCCACATGGGGCACCAGGCTGACCAGCAAGCCGCAGGCACACAGCACCAGACCCGCCTGGCTGGCGCGTATGGCTCCATAGCGCCGCACGAGGCCGCCCGAAACCAGACTGGAGGCCATGGCCGCGGCATAGGCCAGGGCGACATACAGGCCCACGTGCACCGGCGAGACCCCCAGCGAACGGGCCACCACCGGGGCCACCACGGGCAGCGTGAGCAGGCACATCGCCACCAGCGACTGCACGGCCAGCGTGGCCAGCAGAACAATGAGCCCCGAATCCGCCCGGGCACCCTGCGTTCGACGGCCGTGCACCCCGGGCATCTGCGGATCAGTCTTCGACGTACCAGGTGTCTTCGGACAGCATGACCTGCTGGTGTCCATAGCCCGCCGGCATCATGGGAAAGCAGTTCTGCAATGGCACCACGGCCACATCCAGAAAATAGGGCCCGTCATGCGCCAGGCAGGCCTCGAGGGCCGCATCGAGATCACGCGGGTGGGCGACGCGCGCCGCGCCCCAGCCAAAAGCACCGGCCAGGGCCACGAAGTCGGGGATGGATGCGTTGTAGCTGTGGCTGTAGCGCCCGCCGTGTATGAGTTCCTGCCACTGCCGTACCATGCCCATGTGCCCGTTGTTGCACACGATCACCTTCACCGGTGCCCGGTGCTGCATGGCCGTGGCCAGTTCCTGGATGTTCATCAATACCGAGGCATCGCCACTGATGCAGACCACGGTCTTGTCCGGATGGGCGATCTGCGCCCCGATGGCCGCCGGCAGGCCATAGCCCATGGTGCCGGCACCCCCCGAGGTCAGCCAGCGATTGGGCCGGTCGATCGAAAGGTACTGGGCAGCCCACATCTGGTGCTGCCCGACATCTGTGGACACCACGGCATCCTGCCCCTGCAGGCAGCGATCGATGCGCAGCATGAGATCCTGGGGCAGGATCACGTCTTCGGCTGGTGCCACCTTCAGGCAATCGCGCGCCTGCCACACCGCAATGCGCTGCCACCATTCATCCAGCCGCCCGCAGGCCAGCGGCCAGGCGCCCAGTTCCTTGTGCAGGGCGCGCAGCAGAGGGTAGCAATCACCCACCAGCGCCACATCGGCACGCACCACCTTGTCGATCGAGGCCGGGTCGATGTCGAGGTGGATTTTCTCGGCATGCGGGCAGAAATCGGACAGGCGGCCGGTGATGCGGTCATCGAACCGGGCCCCCACGCAGATGATGAGATCGGCATGGTGCATGGCCAGATTGGCCTGCAGGGTGCCGTGCATGCCCAGCATGCCCAGAAATTGCCCGTCGCCCGCCGGATAGGCCCCCAGGCCCATGAGCGTGAGCGTGCAGGGTGCCCCGGTGGCCTGCACCAGGCTGCGAAACGCATGGCAGGCATCCTGCCCCGAATTGATCAGCCCGCCGCCGCCATAGAACACCGGGCGGCGAGCACGGGCGATCAGGGCCGCCGCCCGCTTCAGGGCCGCCTCGGTACCCGGTGAAAACGGCTCGGGTGCATCGGCCTCGATCTGCACGACGGTGTGCTCTGGCTCGACGGCCGCCATCTGCAGATCTTTGGGAAAATCGAGCAGTACGGGCCCTGGCCGCCCGCTGTGGGTCAGGCGCAAGGCCTTGGCGGTCAGCTCGGCCACATCCTGTGCGCGCCGGACTTGCGCATTCCACTTGGTGACCGGACGGGAGATCGCCACGGCATCGCATTCCTGGAAGGCATCGGTGCCAATCGCACTGGTGGCCACCTGGCCGCTGATGCACAGCACGGGAATCGAGTCGCACAGCGCATCGAGCAGGCCGGTGGTGGTGTTGGACATGCCCGGCCCCGAAGTGACGAACACCACTCCGGTACGCCCAGTGCTGCGTGCGTAGCCTTCGGCCGCGTGCACGGCCGCCTGCTCATGGCGCACCAGTACGTGCCGCAGGCGGGGCTCGGCGTACAGCGCGTCATAGAGGGGCAGCACCGCGCCCCCAGGGTAGCCGAATACCGTATCGACGCCGTGGGCAATCAGGGTATCGAGCAGGACTTCAGCGCCGTTGCGCTGTGTTGGCGTACAGGGAGTCGCCGGCCGGGCCGGGGACAGGATCGAGGCAGTCTGGGGAGCATTCACGGTACGACCTGTTTCGGGTGTGGGCCCGCCACGACGACGTGCGGGCTTGTGGCCCGGCGGCGCCAGAACGGGCAGGACAATGGCGAAGGACGCGCTGACCACAGTGGATGCTGCGCGGCCAAGAGCGATCGCCCCAGTGTATCGCTTTTCAGGCCGCTGGTACGGGTAAACCCATGGCCGTGAAACCACCATCCACGGCAATCACCTGCCCCGTGACGTAGGAAGAACCGTCGGGGTCGAGCAGCCAGCAGACCGGCCCGACCAGTTCATGGTCTGCGCCGTAACGCCCCATCGCCACCACCCGGTTCCAGTTGTCGCGCGTGACCTGCGTATGGATTTTGCGGGTGAGCGGCGTATCGATGGGGCCCGGTGCCACCGTATTCACCCGCAGCCCGCTGTGCGCCCACTCGACCGCCATGATGCGCGTCATGTTCAGCAAGGCCGACTTGGATGACCCGTACGCGACCCGGCCATAATTGCCGCGCATGCCCGACACCGAGGAAATCAGCACGATGGAACCGCTGCCGCGTGGCTGCATGACACGTGCCACCGCGCGCGCCGTGATGAAGGCGCCCGTCACATTGACATCCAGTATGCGGCGGAACATGGCCACCTCGGTTTCCAGCGCCGGCACCTCGGCCGCAATGCCAGCCGAGTGCACCAGACCGTGCAAGGGCCCGAAATCGGCTTCGCAGTCGGCCACCACCTGCTCGATGCGCGCTTCGTCGGTGACATCGGCCTGGGCAAACTGCAGCTGCCCGGCAGAGGCCCCGGCCAGCGCCTGACGCGCAGCCTCGATCTGCCCGGCCTGCACATCCACCGCGAGCACCCGCCAGCCTTTGGCCAGCAGCCCCTGCACCAGGGCCAGGCCGATGCCCGACACCCCGCCCGTCACCATCACGACCCTGTCTTCACTGGTATTGCGCATCGTCTGAAAGCTCCATTCGTTGTTCCACACACCATTCCTCGAGCACGACCTCGATCGTCATGCACGCTGGATTGCGCCCGCGCACAAACCGGCCGGCATGAAATTTCCCCTGCAGGTCCATCACCACCCCGGCCAGCAAGGCCTGCGGCAGACCATCGGCTGCAGCGCGGACCTCGCCCTGCAGGCTCATGATCTCGAGGGCCGGACCCGGGAGGTCGAGGCGACGCCCGCCCGCCACCTCGAGACAGGCATGCGCGAGGCTGCCCACACTGCTGCGCACCATGGCCACCGCCAGACCCGCCTCGCGTGCCGTGTGCTCGACGCTGCGCAGGAGATCCTCATTGGGATGGATGCGCACGTAGAAAATGCGCCCGGGAGCGCCCTGCTCAATGATCGCCATGAAGATTGTCCTCGGACAGGATGGGGTGGAAGACGGGCGTGCAGATTTCAGGATCATCGCCAATGACCAGACGCATGTGATCCAGTGCCCATAGCCAGGCCACGCCGGTTTGAGCCAGCATGCAGGCCTGCGGCAACAGGTGCCCGCCCACGAAATGGCCTGCGCGGTCGACCGTGAGCGCATGGCAATGGATTGCGGGCTGCCCTGCGGCCGTCTGGCCCACCGTGGCCCCGGCGCAGATCAGTTCCAGCGGCCCGGTGCGATCCCGCGGCGTGGTGTAGTGGGCCACCGGCACGACATCCGGGCTGGTCGCGATCTCGAAGTAGCGCAGGTGCGAAAACACCGCCTGCTGCAGCCCCAGACCGGCCGTGGAGACCTTCAATTGGCGCATGGCCGCCAGCACCGAAGTCTGCAATGTCTGGCCGGCCACCAACGGAATACGCCAGACCTTCTGGCCATGCCCGGCCAGCACGTTGCGACGTACGGCATCGGGCGGCCCCGGGTGCTGCAGCACAGGCACGCCGGGATCGGGCCGGGTCGCGCTGTCGGGCCCGCCGGCCCAGGCACGGTTGCGATTGGCGGAATCAGCGATCATGATTCGATCAAGCTCAGGCAGCCGGGAACAGGCCGCGTTCCACGAGGGCCTCGCGCACGATCTTCTTGGTGATCTTGCCATAACCCGACTTGGGCAGCTCGGGCCAGATCACGCAGTGGCGCGGCTGCTTGTAGCGCGCGATGTGGGCATCCAGCCAGTGCTGGAAGGCGTCGGCATCCCAGGTGGCACCCTCTTCGAGCACCGCCACCATCACCCCGATTTCGCCCCAGACGGGATCCGGCATGCCCAGGATGCAGATCTCCTGCACCCACCCCGCTGCCAGGATCTTTTCTTCGATCTCGCGCGGGTAGATATTGGAGCCCCCCGAGATATACATGTCGGATTCGCGCCCGGTAATGGTCAGGTAGCCTTGCGCATCCAGATAGCCGATATCCCCCGTTCTGAACCAGCCATCGCGAAACGACTTGCGGTTGGCTTCCGGATTGTTGTAGTAGCCGGCAAACACCGCTGGCCCGGATACGCAGATCTCGCCTTGTTCGCCCGCAGGCAGATGGCGGCCGTCGGCATCCTGTATGCTGATTTCCATGCCCGTGCGCGGCCGGCCGCAGGACCCCGCATGCGGCATCAGGGCGTCATCGGCCGAGTGTTCCTCGGGCGGCAGCACCGTGATGTTGCCGGTGACCTCACCCAGGCCGAAATACTGCACGAGCACCGGCCCCAGCTTTTCGAGCGCCCGCTTCTGATCGGCACGGTACATGGGCGCGCCGGCATAAATGACATGACGCAGTGAGTCGTGGGCGTAGCGGTCCACACTTTCGTGTTCGACCATCATCTTGAGTATGGTCGGCACCGTGAAGAAATTGCTGATCCGGTGGCGTTCTATGGTGGCCCAGGCCGCCTCGGGTGAAAACCGCGCTTGCGTGCCAAACACCGTGGCCGCCCCGCGCGCCACCTGCGTCAGGTAGTGGATGCCGGCCCCGTGCGACAGCGGCGCCACCACCAGACTGCGGTCGCGATGCGTGGTGCCGGGCATGAGATCGGCCAGGTGGTTGGTGAGCACGAACGCCATCTGACCGTGGGTCAGCACCGCCGCCTTGGGTTTGCCCGTGGTGCCCGAGGTGAAGAAGAACCAGCACGGGTCGTCGTACTCTACGGCCTGGGTGGCCCGGGCCTGACCCGCAGCAAGGGCGGCATCGATACGCGCGCCAATGCCATCGGGGCCCGCCTGCGGGCCCAGGCCGGCCACCAGCCGCAGGCCATCGAGCGTGGAGGCCAGGGCGGCATGTTCGGGGTAGCCGGCATGACAGATGAAGGCCGCCACCCCCGCACTGCGCGCCAGATGATCGACCTCGTCGGGGGTGATGCGAAAATTCGTGGGCACCCACACGGCACCCAGGCGAAACGTGGCCAGCATGACCTCGATCTGCTCCACGCCGTTGGGAGAATGGGTCAGGATGCGATCGCCGCGCCCCAGGCCCGCCTGGGCAAACACCGCAGCCAGGGCGGCCACCCGCGACTCGAGGGTGCGCCAGGTGATCACCTGCTCGTCGACGATCAGGGCCGGTTCGTCGGGCAGGCGCGCCGCCGCCTGGCTGACGAACGTCGCCAGGTTCATGACCCGGCGCGATACGGGCACCAGGCCACCCAGTGGCGCTTTCGGGGCGTGTGCTGTCATTATTTGATCCGCTCGAGAATGCTCACGTAATTGGCGACGGCCGCCCCGCCCATGTTGAACACCCCGGCAAGGCGGGCGTCCGGGATCTGCATGTCGCCGGCCGTGCCAGCCAGCTGCATGCAGGCCAGCGCATGCATGGACACACCCGTGGCACCCACCGGATGCCCCTTGGCCTTGAGGCCGCCAGACGGATTGACGGGCAGGCGGCCATCCTTTTGCGTCAGGCCCTCGCGCACCACCTTCCAGCCCTCGCCGCGCGCGGCCAGGCCCATGGCCTCGTATTCGATCATTTCGGCAATCGTGAAGCAATCGTGGGTTTCGACGAAGCTCAGGTCATCGAGCGTGACACCGGCCTGTTGCAGCGCCTGGCGCCAGGCCCGTGCAGCGCCTTCGAAGGCGAGCGGATCGCGCCGGCTGAGGGGCAGGATGTCGTTGACCTGCTGGCGCGCCCTGAAGCGTATGGCGCGCGGAAACTGATCGATCAGCGAATCGGCCACCAGCACCAGCGCGGCCGCGCCGTCGGACACCAGCGAGCAGTCTGTGCGCCGCAGGGGCGGGGCCACATACGGATTCTTTTCGGACACCGTGTCGCAGAACTCGACGCCCAGATCCTTGCGGATCTGGGCGTAGGGATTGTCGACCCCGTTCTTGTGATTCTTGGCTGCAATGACGGCCAGCTCATGGCTGAAGTCACCGTAGCGCTCGAAATACTGCGCTGCGAGCTGGCCGAAGATGCCGGCAAACCCCCCCAGGATGTCGGCCTCTTCCTTGCGATAGCTGGCATTGAGCAACAGGTCGCCCACCTCGGGGGTGGAGCGCGCCGTCATTTTTTCGGCCCCCACCACCAGCGCGACCTGCCCACGGCCCGATTCGATGAAGTCCATGGCCGCATGAATGGCCGCGCTGCCCGTGGCACATGCGTTTTCCAGGCGATTGGCCGGGACATGGGTGAGATCGGGGTCGGCCAGCGCCACCAGGGCGCCCTGGAAGTCCTGCTTCTGGAAGCCGTTGTTCATGACCCCGACATAAATGCCATCGACCTGCCGGCCGCTGATGCCGGCGTGTGCCAGAGCCGGCCCGGTGACCCGGGCCATCAGGGATTCGGTATCCGGATCAGACAGTTTCCCGAAGGGGATGTGTGACCATCCGGCGATGACTGCTTGCGTCATGGTGATGCCTCTTGGATTGGGTGGCCGCGGCGGCGGCCGATGAGAAAAAGATCGGCGCCAGGCCGGGTGCGGATGCCCGCGCGCAGAGGATCTGTTCGAGCGCACGGGCTTCCTGTGCCAGCAGGTCACCCAGGAACTGTTCGCGTTCGGGCGTTACGCGGCTTTCCACCGTCGCGATGCTGTAGGCCCCGATGACCTGGCCTTCGGGGTTGCGTACCGGCACGCCGAAACCCCAGGAGCCTTTCAGCACCTGCCCGCGATTGACGGCAAAGCCCTGCCTGCGCGTGGCCGCCACTTGACCCAGCAGGGATTCGCGCGTGTAGCCGGGAAAGGCCAGGCGGATTTCATCCATGACCGCAGCCAGCACCTGATCGATCTCGGCATCGGCCAGTGCCGCCAGCATGGACAGGCTGCCCCCCCCGACACCCAGTGGATGGCGGTCTCCCGCCTGGAGCACATGCGACTTGAGCGGATAATTGCCTTCATGGCGCAGCAGGCACAGCGACCAGGCCCCCTGGCGCACGGAAAAGAACGCGGCATCGCCCGTATGCTGCGCAAGGCGGCGCACCGGCATGTCCACATCATGGTGCAGGCCAAAGCGCGCCGCCGCCACCAGACCCAGGGCATGGCATTCCACCCCCAGAAAATACAGGCGCGTCTGCGCGTCTTGCTCGACCATGCCAGCCGCCACCAGGGCCGAGGCCAGGCGATGCGCAGTGGACTTGTTGAGCCCCGACTGCTGGCAGATGGACGACAGCGCCACGCCCTGATCGCGCCCGCGGGCGATCACGTGCAGCACGCTGAGTGCACGGTGCACCGCCTGCGTGCCGGCCGTGCGGTTGGGATCAGGCTGGTCGCCTTGTTTCACAATATGGACCTATAAGATGCTTCAGATCGATTATTTACCAACAATCGCCAAAAATCAAACGCTCTCTTTCACTAATAGGTGTAAATCCCGATGAGATCAACCGTTCCACAAGATAAAACTAATGGTTAGAATCGATGATGTCCATATTGGCCGGAAACGGCGTTCAATCCCAAGGAGATCCCATGAAACTATCCCGCCTGCGCCTCATTGCCCTGGCTTCGGCCGTGGCCTGCCTGGGTATGGTCGGCACGGCCTCGGCCGAAACCCTGCGCCTGTCGCACAACACGTCGGACACCACCACATGGCAGAAGGGGTCCGAAAAATTTGCCGAACTGCTCGACCAGGCCACCGATGGCAAGTACAAGGTGCGCATATTCCCCAACGCCACCCTGGCGGGTGGCGACCAGATGAAACAGGCCGAAATGACCAGCCGGGGCGCCATCGATTTCGTGGTCACCTCGGCCATCAACGTGACACCCATGGTGCCCGAAATGGCCGTGTTCTCGCTGCCCTACCTGTATGCCGACTACGCCGAGGTCGATGCCACCACACAGGGTGACGCCGGCAGAAAAATGGCCGACATCATGGCCGACCATGACATCATCGTGCTCGCCTGGGGCGAAAACGGCTTTCGCGAAGTGACCAACAACGTGCATCCAATCAAGACCCCGGCCGACCTCAAGGGCCTGAAGATGCGCGTGGCCGGGCCCATGTACATCGACGTCATGAAAGACCTGGGCGCCAATCCGCAACAGATGCAATGGACGGAAACCTTCTCGGCCCTGCAGCAGAGGGTGGTCGATGGCCAGGAAAATCCCATTGGCGCCGTCATCATCCCCCAGCGCGTGAACGAAGTGCAGAAATACCTCAGCACCTGGCACTATTCGTACGACCCCATCTTCATCGGCATCAGCAAGAAGCGCTGGGATGCCCTCGATGCGGACACCCAGCAGAAGATGCGCAAGGCCGCTGAAGACGCCATGGAATATCAGGTCGACATCACCCGCAAGGCCACCGACGACGGCATTGCCTACCTGCGTGAAAAAGGCATGGAAATCCACGAATCCACGCCCGAAGAACTGCAGCAGTTCCGCGCGGCCACCCAGGGCGCATTCGACACCTGGGCGGCCAAGGTCGGTGCCGATCTGGTCAAGACCTTCCAGGACAGCATCGCCGCCAAGAAAGGCTCCTGAGCCTGAGCCGATTCTGAAGGCCCCTCTGCCCGGTTGCCGCCGCTGCGCCGGGCGCATGGGGCCCCACGGGCCCGCCCGACAGGGCCGGCCCGTGCCATGCCCCGGGAGATCCCCATGCATCTGCTGTTGCGCGACGCCGAGAAGATCATCTGCGCCGTCATCTTTTCGCTCATGACCATCCTGGGCTTCGTCAATGTGGTCGTGCGCTATGTCACCAATTACTCATTTGCCTCGACCGAAGAAATCCTTGTCAATGGCTTTCTCCTGCTGACGGTCTTTGGCGCCGCCATCGCCGCCCGGTCGGGCGAGCACCTGGCGGTGACGCTGGTCTACGATCTGCTGCCCGGCCGGCCGCGCAAGTTCGTGCTGGCGGTCTCCATCGTCCTGTCGTGCATCCTCCTGCTGCTGTCGGCGTGGTTCAGCGCCGAACTCGTCTTCAATCAGATCTCCAGCGGCATCCGGTCCTACGCCCTGCAGATTCCGGCCTGGTACTACAGCATCGGCGTCCCGTTCGCCTTCCTGCTCGTGCTGGTGCGCTTCCTCCAGCACAGCGTCGAAATGTGGCGGGCCCTGGATCAGGAGATCCAGCATGTTTGAGCTGGGCGCCGGCACGCAGATGATCATCCTGTTCTTCATCTTCCTGGCCCTGCGCGTGCCGGTTGCCTTCGCGCTGGGCCTGTCGGCCATGTATGCCATGTGGGACCTGGGCTTTGGCCTCGATCTGGTGGGCGACCTGATCGCCACCGGCGTGTCCAAGTTTTCCCTGCTGGCCATTCCCTTCTTCATCCTCGCCGGCGCGCTCATGGGCTCGCTGGGCATTGCCGAGCGCATGATCCGTTTCTTCCGCGTGCTCATCGGCCGCCTGCCCGGGGGCATGGGCGTGGTGGGCACCGTGGTGTGCCTGTTCTGGGGCGCCGTCAGCGGTTCGGGTCCGGCCTCGGTGGCCGCCATCGGCCCGTTGATCATCAAGAGCATGGAAGAAGACGGCTATAGTCGCGCCTTCGCCGCCGGCCTGGTGTGCACGGGGGCTGCGCTGTCCATCGTCATCCCACCATCCATCGGCCTCATCATCTATGGGGTGATCGCCGAAACCTCGATTGCCAAGCTGTTCATCGCGGCCATCATTCCGGGCCTCTTCATGGGGATGCTCATGCTGCTGACCCTGCCGCTGGCCAGAAGGCACCACGACGTCCATGGCACCCCCGCGCTCGATCGCCTGAGCCCCGACCCCTACCCGGGCCTGCCCTACCTTCAACGCCTCTGGTGCGCGTTCCGCGATTCGTTCTGGGGGCTGATGACCCCGGTCGTGATCCTGGGCGGCATCTACTCGGGCATGTTCACGCCCACCGAAGCCGCGCTGGTGGCCACGGTCTATGCCCTGTTCGTCGGCGGCCCCATCTATCGCACCATGGATCTCAAAGGCCTGTACAAGGCCCTGGTGGATGCCTCCTCGTCATCGGCCTTCGTCATGTTCGTGGTGGCCTATGCCAGCCTGTTCGGCTGGGTGGTCAACGTCGATGACCTCATCGGCCAGTATTCCACCCTGCTGCTGGGCATCAGCAGCAATGAGTGGGTGGTGCTGCTGGTCATCATGGTGATCCTGCTGATCGCCGGCATGTTCATGGACGCCATCACCATCATGTTCATCAGCCTGCCGATCTTCCTGCCGGTCGCCCATCAGCTGGGCTGGGATCCCATCTGGTTCGGCGTGGTGGTCACCATCAACCTGGCCATCGGGCTGATCACCCCTCCGGTGGGCATCAATCTGTATGTGGCCGCCAACATCACCCGGCTGCCCATCGAGACCGTGGCGCGCGGCGCACTGCCCTTCCTGCTCACCGCGCTGGTGGGCCTCGCCGCCGCAGCCGCGTGGCCCGAGATGTCGCTCTTCCTGGTGGGTCTGCTCGATTGAAGGCGGCCCCGTACCCTGGCCCGTACATGGGTGCGTGGCACCGGCCGGATCGGGGCAGCATACCCAGCGCAGCCTGGCCCCCGCAAGCCTCAATCTGGCCACTGCAAGCCTATTTGAAGGCCGTTTCGATGAAGCTGCGCAATTTGCGCGAATGCAGCCGGGCCGGCGGCATTTCGCGCAAGTGTT
>Ga0265293_10000192_pt1 | contig 151486 bp, 117 predicted proteins | sample Munlanlewell138R_FD_192505 | JGI IMG/M metagenome (GOLD analysis project Ga0265293, IMG submission 192505) | Leachate microbial communities from a municipal landfill in Southern Ontario, Canada - Leachate well 138R | ecosystem: Engineered > Solid waste > Landfill > Unclassified | place...
AAAAAAAGCTAACGGTGGATGAAGTACAAAATGTGAGTTAAAAGAAATATCAGGTGGTAATAAGTAGATTGAGCTAACTGTAAGATCAAGCGATGAGGCCGTGTTGATACTACGCCTTCATTGATAAGATTTTGAGTTATCTCGGGCGTTAGTGAGAAATCTTTTTATGTTGTATAGTCCTGTTTATTTATTCAGAAAAGCTTGCAGATGATCATATCTGCAAGCTTTTCTGTTGTTGTTATGTCTCTGCTCCTTTAAAGGTTTAGGTCATATATATAAATAGTGTTTGCATTGGCTACATAGTATAGTAGTCCGGCCAGATCGTCTACTTCGTACATTGGTTTTCTATCTTTTAATATCACTTCTTTTTCTATCTGGCTGGTATCTTTGTTAATCTTTACTAAACCAATTCCGTCATCCAATTTTGTGAGAATAAATTGTGCGTTTTCAGTTGCAGCTGTAGCACTGAATCGTTTGGTCATTTCGGCAAATGAGCTTCCGGCCATCTTCGCATACGAACTGGCCATCTCTTTTTGCATCTTTCCGGTCATGGTATAATCTCCAAGGGCATAGTGTCCACCACCTATATTGTTCACATCCCGATGAAGTTCGGCAGATACGGAGGATCCTACAGCCGCAGCTGTTGAGGCTACAACCATTGCTCCGGCCAATATGGCTCCTGCTGCGGTTTTACCCGGTGCCTGATAAAAAACATGAAACTTTTGGGTGCCATCAAAGTTAAGCAGTACCATATTTTGATCTGAGCTTAACAAGATACCCTCGTTGCGTATTTCTAATGAATTTGGATACTCACTGCCCTTGAATTTATATTCGGCTAAATGGTTGATTTCTCCTGTGTTTTCGTCAATAGAGATCAGTTCGGTACCCGTACTAATCAGGTAACGATGCCTATCGGGGTCGTAGGTGTCTGTAACTAGTTTAGCTCGCTTAAACTTGAGTTCTTTAGCCCATATCGATTCACCGGTCTTTAAATCCACTATGTTGCAATCGCTATCGGTGATATAGATCAGACCTTTGGGCGTGTTGGCCATGACATGTATATTATCGCCGGTTTTCATCGGCTTTTTGAAGAGTGGGGTTCCATTAAAATCTATTTTGTTGATGCCGCCACCTGAGAGCCCGAATAGGATGCCATCGTCCTGAATGTAGAAATGGGTAACATAATCTTTTATTTTGGGTGCCTTTTCCCATAGGTCAGTACCATCGGACGGACTCAGAAAAGATATTTTGGATTCTACCTTGCCATTTTTAGAAACGGTATTACTGACGCATGCCAACCCATTGGGAAGTATCTGAAACTGGTATATGTTTCCTTTTATCTTACGTTCTTTCTGCCATAGGAGGTTTCCCGTACTGCTTATTTTATGAATACGGGTACTTTCTCCTTTATTTTCAAAGGCATATATTTCTTTTCCACTTGGATCGGAGGTGAGCCAGCTGATTTTGCTAAGTTCTTTATTTTCCCATACTATATTCCCCTTTTCCAGATCAATCCGCATGAGTGATTTGTTGGAGCCTATGAGTAAGCCTCCGTCAATGATCACTGGTTTGGTGATAAATTGAGGGCTGTTAGCTTTAAAATGCATCAATTTGACCTCACTACCGTCAAGAAGGTCGTATACACCCAGGGCCGATTTTCTGTTGTTTGCACCGGTGATTACTAGTTTGTTTTGCGGTAAAAATATATCTGCACTATTGATGATGCTCCAGCCTTGTTCCTCAGTAGCAAAAAGCTTTTTGCCTGATACTACGTCTATCACTGTTTTTCTACTCTTCCCAAAGGCTCCTTCATCAATCATCACATAGGGCGACATGGGAATAAAAGTCAGTTCTTCTTCTTTTATCTTACCATATTCGGAAAAAGTGAAATGAGGCTTCTGTGCACCAGGCTTGATCCCAACAAGTCCGCCTGTCCCGCCTATGATGATAACGCCCGATTCGGTCTGTCGGATAAAGTTGATCTTGCCGTTGATTTCAAAGCTGTGCTGAGGTGTCTCAGCTTTTTGAGCTAACAGACTGCCAGTTAAGAACAACACCATAATGATAGTTTGAAAGGTTTTCATACGCGTAAATTTTAATGTTTTTTAGTCGATTGATAATTTGTTTTTTTAAGTATCAACGAATAGAGTTAATTGTTATTCAGATGTTTCCGGGCAGCCGAGCTATGTTAAAAACGATAATTGTGGATACTATAGCTCTTTTAAGTATAGATACTATCGTCTTTTTCAACAGCCTGTTTTGCCAGATAAAAATCCTGTATTGCAAACATACATCAATTATTCTGTACCGCTTATCCCCCTTTTGTTTGATTTTAGGTTCTGGGGTATATTTTGTTTAAGGCATCTGTTCGGCTTGAAACCTGTAGCTTCTCATAAATATTGTGTATATGTGATCGTACGGTCTCAAAGCTGATAAACAGTTGGGCACCTATCTCTTTGTACCTATAGCCTTTGGCAAGCAATTCCAAAATTTCGGATTCCCGTTTGGTTAGATTGTATTCTATCTTTTTGATTTGGGGGTTGTGAAAAGAAGCGATCACTTTGCGGGCTATGCTGCTGCTCATGGGCGAGCCACCCTGATAGAGCTCTGTTATGGCTTGTATGAGTTGAGTGATAGTAGCTGTTTTCAGTATATAACCGCTGGCTCCGACCTTTAATGCTTCAAAAATTTTTTCATTATCCTCAAAAGTAGTCCACATTAAAAATTGTGCCTGAGGGCGGGCTGCTTTGATAATTTTAATACATTCGATGCCACTCATTTTTGGCAGACCTATATCTACTAAAGCTATATCAAATTTCAGCTCATTTACTTCTTTTATAAAGTCTTCGGCATTTGAATAGGTAGCTTCAACAACTATATCAGCGCAATTGGAGAGTGTTCGGGTTATTCCTCTCAGCAATTCTTTATCGTCTTCTATAATGGCAATGTGTATCTTTTTCATCAGTGTATAGAATGTAAGCCCATCATATGGGGCAAATGAATTATATCGTACAAATATCGATCAATGTTTTCAAAAATTTTCTCATACTTTTGTATGAAATTGGAAAGGGATATTCTCAAGGCTGATAGCTAATCCATGTCCTATATGGTTTTGGATCACTAATTCTCCGCCGCACTCTTCTATTCTGGAGCGTATATTACGGAATCCGTTACCTGCTTTATACCGTGTCTCGTCTTTTACACCTTTTCCATTATCGGCCAACCTTAAAGAGAAAAAATTTTCTGTTATGTTCAATTCTACTACCACTTCTGTAGCTTCAGAATACTTCACTATATTATTCAGGGCTTCTTTGACGATCAGGAAGATATTTCTTCTAAGTTCCGGTTTTACTGCCTGTTCGGGTATCTCATCCGGAAAATGGAGTCTGCATTGGATCCGAGTATCTTCTAAGTATTCGTACATATAATTGCGCAGGTATGCACATAAAATATCGAAGCTGTCGTAATGGGGATTGAGTGACCAAATGATCTCGCCCATATTTTGGCTAAGCTGTCGGGCATCTTTTCCCATTTTTTCAAGAGTAGTGACTATATCACCTTCTATTTCCGGCTTACCCGAGACTTGTGATTTGATTTGCTCGCTTCTGAAAATCATACGAGTAAGCCCGGCACCTATTTCATCATGCATATCACGGGCAATACGAATTCGTTCAGTTTCTTTTTGTTGATAAAGTTCTCGTTCTTTTTTGATTTTTTGTTTTCGTCTGTAACGGTAGAACAGGAATATGGCTGTAACTATTAGAAGCAGTATGAATACAGCAGTAAACAATATGAGTAAGCGTTGATTCTGGATAGTTAAGCTATTGACCTGACCTTCAATTTGTAGCCTTTTAATCTGTTCTTCTTTTTGTTGGTTGGCATACTTCTGATCTAAATCAAGTATGAGTTGTTGCTTACCTAAACCTGCAAGTGAATCCTGATATGTTTCATATATCCTTCTGTATTTATAAGCTTTTTCGAACTGATTGGTATGAAAAAGTACCTGTGAATATGTTTTATACAATATAGATAAGGTGTATAAGTTGGTTATCTCGTCGTGTATTATCAATAGCTCTTCAAAAAGTTCAATGGCTGCCGCATAGTCTTCCAACGAACTATATGTAAGTGCTAAATTGAACTTTGAGATTGCGATACCATTCATATCGTTCACCTTAATCTGGTTCTCCAACAGTTCTTTATAGCATTGAATGCTTTTTTGCGGCTCTTGCTTATAATCAATACAACTACATAAATTATTCAAGGTGTTATTTATACTGAAAATATTGTTGAATTGTTTTTTTATTTCTAATGCTTGCTCAAAAAAATAAATAGCCGAGTCCATCAAAAGTATTTCATTATAAATCACACCAATTGAGTTGAGAATATTACCCAATATCAGTTGACCTTGATCTGTCTGAGTAATAAACTCAAGTCCTTTTTGTTGATATTGCTTGGCTAATTCCAGATTTTGGGTTTTAAAGTACACATTTCCAATGTCGCTCATTACACCGGCAATTGAGTTACTGTCATGCTCAGATAAATAGTAATTCAAATTTTGAAAATAAATCTGTAGCGCCTGATCGTATTTTCCTTGTCGGTCAAATGCAAGTCCCAGATTTTTGAGAATACGGATGAGATATGTTTCATCACCAGTCTGCTCGATGACTTTTATTGCTTCGAGTAGGAAAAACTCAGTATGTGCGATTTCACCCATATAATAATATGCAACACCCATATAATTCAGTGATTTGCCAACCAATACACGATCAGTAACTTGGGAGCTATCGCGAAGAGCCTCCTGAAGAAACTCTATAGTTTTCACAGGATCTGAGCTGAGGTACCGTGTTGCTATTTGAATAGCTAGATCAAATCTTTCATCAACTGAGTTGCTTTGCTCAAAATGTACTATCAAAGTGTCGGTCTGCCAATCGGATCGCATGGCAACAAAGAGAAAAAAAAGAGCCATTAACAATATCCTGTACATGAGGAAAGCTTAAAAAGTAATTAACACCTAATGATATGGTCTGATTGCTTATAAAAGATACTATGACTAAAGCGTATCATCATATTTAATTCAGACAACAGAGTATAAAAATAGATGTTTTTTTAAACATACAACCATATTATTTATATAGATCCAGTTTTTTTAAAAAATGATTGCAATAATTTTATTGCATACGAATCTGTAGCTAATGCTTCATGCTTTTTATATTTTTGCATGAATGATCGTTTGAGTTATATAAAATATGTTCTATGTCAGATTCAGATCACACCCTTAGACGCACTATATTAGAAACAGTATCCATAGCTGATGAGTACTGTAAATTTTTGAATAAGGTTAGCAAGCATCGTATGGATGATTTTTTCCGAACTCTGCGCGGACTTGTTCCTTTATTGTATGTGAGGGGGATGCTCTTGCCCGACATACAACCTGAACATCCCGAAGCCAATGAACGGTTTATGACCGAAGAAGAGTGGGATCAAATGTTCACTTCATTGAGAGTGTATCTGGCCGATCAGGATGAGTTTACGTACTTATCGAAAAATGAATACGGACAAGATGCCATACTCACCGGAAGCATAGCCGAGCATCTGACAGATGTGTATCAGGATTTAAGCGATTTTGTGTTGCTCTTTAAAAAACCTTCACTGAGTGCCCGAGAAAATGCGATACATGAGTGTAAGTCATTGTTTGAATCACATTGGGGAAACCGATTAGCTCAGTTGCTGCCGGTCTTGCATCACTTGCAGATACCTGATGAACAAGTCGGTTTGTTGAATGACTTTCTTGATTTTTTATAAGCTACTTATAACAAACAATAAGAAATTAGACCAGGGCGGTTACTCATTTTCCACGCTTTTATATGCGGTATAAATGGATGCAATTCCAAAGCTAAGTCGCTTTTCGGCCGGGTTGACAAAGCCCGCTTTTTCAAGTTCGTTTAAAAATTTTTTCCCATTCGGAAACTTGTCAACCGATTCAGGTAGATAGGTATATGCCGATGGGTCTTTGCTTATCCAGCGTCCTACAGCAGGTAGTAAGTATCTGAAATAGAAGCGATAAATCTGTTTTACCGGAAAGTGGCGTGGCATAGAGAACTCAAGGACGCCTATCATCCCGCCTGCGGATAGTATGCGATACATTTCTTGTAATCCCTTTTGCAGGTCTTCAAAATTCCGTACTCCAAAAGCCACCATAGCGGCATCAAAACTGGCTTCGGGAAAAGGAAGGTCTTCGCTGTCGGCAAGGCTAAGAGTGATCTGCCGATCCAGGCCTTTTTGTGCTACCTTCTCTATCCCAATTTCCAACATTTTTTGTGAGAGATCGATACCAGTGACAGGACTTGCAGTTCTTTTAGTTAACGCAATGGCAAGATCGGCCGTACCGGTAGCTACATCCAAAACAGAACCGGGTTTTTCTTTCGCTATCATTTTGACGATCTTTTTTCGCCATATTTTATCAATGCCAAACGATAAAAAATGATTGAGGAAATCATATCGACCGGCTATGCTGTCAAACATATGTCGTACCTGTTCTTTTTTCTCGAACCCGGTAGTATGGGTGGGTGTGGTCATTTTTTTTGTCGGATTTAATCGATCAGCCAGTTAGCTTATCTATTTCTTTAAACAATTTGGCCTTATCTATAGGTACTACTCCGACTTCTTCACAAACCAATCCGCCTGCCAGATTTGATACGGCTGCTATGACGGATGCATCGCATCCGGCTGCAAGGCAAAGACCTGCTACGCTGATCACTGTATCACCTGCTCCTGACACATCGGCTATCTTTCGCACATGAGCCGGACGATGCGTAAAAATTAAGACACCTTCTGAATTTGAATAGGCGATGAGCACACCCTTTTCCGATAAAGTCAGTAATACCTTCTCTGGCGACAGCTTTTCAAACAACTGGCGAACAGCTTCTTTAATCTCTGCTTCGGATGAGTGATCCACCGATACATTAAGCCCTTCGGTCAATTCTTTTAAATTGGGTTTAAACAGGCTTACCCCCTCATACAATAGAAAATTTCGCTTTTTAGGATCAACGGCAACAGCTATCTGCTGTTGATGTGCCAGCCCAATAATGCGTTTGATCAGTCCGGGTGTCAAAACACCTTTATCGTAATCCTGTATGATGATCAGATCAATCTGACCGGAATTTATGTGATGCAGTATTTGATCAAACAACAAATCCTCTATATCCTGATTGATTGAATGAGTAACCTCCTCATCCACTCTGAGCATTTGAATATTGTTGCCAATGATACGGAATTTAGTTGTTGTCATTCTGTCGGCATCCCGTATGATAGCCGATGTATCTAACTGTTGTTGTTGCATCAGCCGGATAAATATTTCTGATTTAGGATCGCTACCTAATACGGATACTAACAAAGGGGTAGCTCCAAGTGAATGCAGGTTCAAGGCTACATTAGCAGCGCCTCCCATGCGGTTTACACGTTTTGTTACCGAGACTACCGGCACTGGGGCTTCAGGTGAAATGCGATCTACTTTACCGAATAGGTATGCATCTACCATTACATCGCCTACTACTATGACTTTCATCCGGCCGAATGCCTTAAACAGCTCTTCCGTTGTCTGGGTTTTCAATATCATGCCTAAGGCTGTTGAAGCTTTTGTAATGCGCCGGCAATACGCGATACAGCTTCTTTTATCTGCGCTTTACCTGTAGCATATGAGAATCGGATGCAGTTGTCGTTCCCGAATGCATCGCCACTTACAAGGGCTACATGAGCTTCAGCCAATAGATACAAACACAAGTCCGAACTGTTGTTGATCGTTTGCTTGCCATCCGATTTGCCGTAAAAATAACTTAGATCGGGGAACAAATAGAAAGCGCCTAAGGGTTTGTTGGGGATTATTCCAGGAATTTCTGACAACAATCTAAAGAGCAGATCCCTACGCTCGCGGAACTGGGTGACCATTTCTGCTAATTCTTTTGATTCGGACGGAATAGTGTTGACAGCTTCAAGAGCTGCTTCCTGCGAGATAGAACAGCTTCCCGAGGTATATTGACCCTGGATAATATTACAGGCGTCGGCAATCCACTGTGGAGCAGCCATATAACCAACTCTCCAACCTGTCATGGCAAAGCCTTTCGACAAGCCATTGATCAGTATGACCCTTTCTTTGATGGCGTCAAACTGGGCAATACTCTCATGACTGCCTTCAAAAAGGATGTATTCGTATATCTCATCTGAGATGATGAATATATTTGGATACCGTTCAAACACATCAGCCAGGCCTTTGAGCTCTGCAGCCGAGTAAACCGACCCACTTGGATTGCATGGCGAGCTGAAGATAAACGCCTTGGTATGGGGCGTAATAGCGGATTCTAACTGTTGGGGACTGATCTTGAAATCATTTTCAACGGTAGAAGGAATAATGACTGGCGTACCTCCGGCCAATTTAACCATTTCAGGATACGACACCCAGTATGGAGCCGGGATGATCACTTCTTCCTCATCGTTTATTAAGCTGAACAAGGCGTTCATAATTGATTGCTTGGCTCCGTTCGACACGATGATTTGCGATGGCTTGTATTCTAAGCCATTGTCTCTTTGTAACTTATCGGATATAGCTTTACGCAGTGGCGCAATACCCGGAACCGGTGTATAATGAGTCTTGTTGTCGTCTATAGCAGCAATGGCAGCCTGTTTGACATGGTCGGGAGTGTTGAAGTCGGGCTCACCTATGCTGAGAGTGATCACATCTATACCCTGCTCACGAAGCTCACGGCTTTTACGAGTCATCTCAAGAGTAGCTGATTCTGATAACGACTGAACCCTTTTGGATAAATGCTTGGTTACGTCCATAGTTTGATGGTTTTAATGTGCAAATGTAGCTAATTCCATGCATAGTCAGGTACTTTTAAAGCCTGAAAGTAGCAGACAATTCAGCCAGTTGAAAAGAACAGCAGCTTGAACGACCAAAGGCTGATCACACTATAAACTCAAAAATATTAAAACTGTTTCATTTTGTCTGTTAAGTCATATTTTTGGTTCTGGTGCAAGCGGAGCAAAATAATCTTGTGATCTTGATCAAAAAGTATAGGTTGAAGGTGGTTTAACCGATTGATCGACAAAGCAAAAAGCTGTTTTATTTGATTGCCTATGAAATATCATTCATTTTCAAATATCTTTGTAAATGCATCTCGATTAGTATAAAAGACATATAATCAACACTCTAACAAAATATTTTCATGTTTTTAATTTTCGATACTGAAACAACTGGTCTTCCTCTTGACAAGCATGCCCCTTTAACTGATTTTGCAAACTGGCCCCGGATGGTTCAGCTTGCCTGGCAGTTGCATAATGACAAAGGGGAGTACATCAGCTCGGAAAACTTTATCATCAAACCAGAGGGATATACTATTCCATTCAATGCAGCACGGGTTCACGGCATCACAACCGATCATGCACTCCAGCATGGAATATCGATCAAGACAGTATTGGAAAAGTTTGATGCAGACTTAGCAAAGGCAGACTATATTATTGGACATAATATTGAGTTTGACCGAAACATATTGGGAGCTGAGTTTTTGCGTAATGAAACGACTACTACTTTTTTGGAAAAACCTCAGTTAGATACCTGTACTGAGCTGACAGCGAGCTTTTGCCAGATACCCGGAGGACGAGGTGGGAAATTCAAATTTCCAACCCTGGATGAATTGTATCATAAGCTGTTTCACGAAAGTTTCAGCCATGCCCATAACGCTATGGCCGACGTGGAAGCTACCGCAAGATGTTTTTTTGAGCTACTGCGACTTGAGGTGTTCCCGCCTGATCAGCATAAGTTAGACACAGCGTTTTTCAAAGAGTTCAGAATCAATAATCCAGATACTATCCGGTTAGCGGGACTGAATATAGAATCTAATTATTCGAGTGTAGCTCAGGTTGTTGTGGATGAAGCCGTACAACCCAAAACGGATATGCCGGAGAAAGATGCTAAGATGCCGGCAACGCAATCTTTCTCACATCTGCGTATCCATAGCACTTTTTCAATACTCAATTCAACTATTGAAATAGAAAGCCTTATCAAACGGGCTGTAGCCGAACAAATGCCGGCTATCGGTCTAACCGATACAGCTAATTTGATGAGTGCCTTTACTTTTATCGGTGCAGTTTATGATCACAACAAAAAAGAAAGGCAAGCCGTTAAGGAAGGGAAAAAAACTACTGCCTCACTATTGAAAGCAATATTGGGTAGCGAGTTGTATGTTTGCCGTGATCATACAAATAAAACCGTCAAAGACAATGGGTATTTGATTCCTTTTTTTGCTAAAAACAAACAGGGCTATCACAACCTTTCCAAGCTAAGTTCCGCTTCTTTCACCCAAGGATTTTACTATGTGCCGCGTGTGGATAAGGAGTTGATCATGAATTATAAGGAGCATTTGATAGTTACTACCGGATCGTTAAACGGTGAGGTGCCTTCGCTTTTGCTCAATATGGGTGAGCAGCAGGCCGAGCAAGCCTTGATCTGGTGGAAAGAGCAATTTGGTGACGACTTGTATATCGAGCTGAACCGCCACGGTCTGCCCGAAGAGGAGCATCTGAACGAATGGTTAGTATCCATGGCAGCCAAGCACCATATCAAATATTTCGCAGCTAATGATGTGTATTATTTAGATCAGGCAGAAGCCGACGTACAGGATTACCTTATCTGCATTCGTGAAAATGCGCATAAGGACGATCCTATAGGCAAAGGCTATGGCTATCGCTCGGGTTTGCCAAATGACGAGTATTATTTTAAGTCATCCGAACAGATGCACCAATTGTTTGCCGATTTACCTGATGCGATTCAAACTGTTGATGAGATAGTACATAAGGTAGAGGATTTTCGTTTACAGCGTGATATACTCTTGCCAGAGTTTGTTATACCTGAAGAATTTATTGACCCCGAAGATACTCTTGATCATGGCAAGCGTGGTGAGAATGCGTATTTGCGGCATTTAGCCTATGAGGGAGCAGGAAGTATTTTTGGAGATCTGTCGGAAGAAATTATTAGCCGCCTTGATTTTGAACTTGAAGTGATTGCTAATACCGGCTATCCGGGCTATTTCCTGATAGTACATGACTTGATACAAGCTGCACGTGAGATGGACGTTTGGGTTGGCCCCGGACGTGGTTCAGTAGCCGGATCATTAGTGGCATACTGCATTGGGATCACAAAAATCAATCCTCTGAAATATGGACTGTTGTTTGAGCGATTTCTTAATCCGGATCGTATATCTATGCCTGATATCGATATAGATTTCGACGATGAAGGACGGTCTAAAGTAATAGACTATGCCGTAAAAAAATATGGACAAAACAGGGTAGCACAGATCATTACATACGGAACCTTAGGAACTAAATCGGCTATACGTGATATCAGCCGGACACTGAACGCCGATCAGGATTTTGTAGATAGGATGGTAAGCGCTACACGCAATGTGAAGCTAAGTGATATAACCAGCTTGTCTGAGGAAAAACTATATAAAAAATATAAGCCGGAGCAAATTGAAGTAGGCCGTAAACTGATAGAAAAATCCATAGAACCGACGCTGGAAGGGAAGATACTTAAGAATGCCGTAGCAGTGGAAGGCCTCATACGTAATACTGGAGTACATGCCTGCGGACATGTGATAGCACCTTCAGACCTACGAGAGCATGTACCAGTCACCATTAGCAAAGAATCTAACTTATGGACTATACAGTACGATAACTCGGTAGCCGAAAAAGCAGGCCTGTTAAAGATTGATTTTTTAGGCCTGAAAACCCTGTCATTGATCAAAGAAACTATTGAGATCGTCAAACAACGAACCGGAAAAGTGGTAGACCCGGATAATATTCCATGGGACGATCCTAAAACTTTTGAGCTTTTTCAGAAAGGTGAGACCATTGGAATCTTTCAATACGAAAGTGTGGGTATGCGTAAATATCTGCGCGAACTCAAGCCGACTACCTTTACTGATCTGATCAATATGAATGCATTGTATCGACCAGGTCCTATGGCTTATATACCTGATTATATCAAACGGAAACATGGAAAAGAACCGGTAGTATATGACCTGGAAGACATGAGAGAGATACTGGAGGAAACCTATGGGATCACCGTGTTTCAGGAACAAGTTATGTTGCTTTCGCAAAAATTAGCCGGATTCACTAAGGGACTAGCAGATACTTTACGCAAGGCTATGGGGAAGAAACTGCATAATCTGCTGGCTGACCTATATTCCCAGTTCATAGATGGAACCAAAGGTAAAGGCTACCCCGAAGGAGCTTTGAAAAAGATTTGGAACGATTGGATGGCCTTTGCCGAATATGCCTTTAATAAATCGCATGCAACCAGCTATGCCTATATAGCTTTTCAAACAGCATATCTGAAAGCCAACTTCCCGGCCGAATACATGGCTTCAGTGCTGAATAACTCCATTGGAGATATAAAACAACTAACTTTTTTTATGGAGGAATGCAAGCGGATGAAAATCAATGTGCTTGGACCCGATATCAACGAATCAGAGTATAAATTTGCGGTAAACCACAAAGGCGAGATACGTTTTGGGTTAGGGGCTATAAAAAATATGGGGGAAGCAGCAGCCCAGAGCATATTGGAAGAGCGTCGAACAAACGGCCATTATCAGACTGTCTTCAACTTTTTAAGCCGCTCCAACTTTAAAAGCCTCAACAAAAGAAATATTGAAGCCCTGACTACTGCCGGAGCATTCGATTCGTTTGAAGGCATACATAGAGCTCAGTTTTTTTATCAGGAAGAAAACGAAAACCAGACATTCCTCGAAAAAGCTATCCGGTTTGCAATACAACAACAGGAAGCAAAAAAGTCGGCCCAGATCAATTTGTTTGGTGAACTGATGGAACAAGAATCTATGGACCCGAAATTCCCGGTTTGCGAACCTTGGTCTAAACTAAAAGAATTACAAATGGAAATGGATTCTATTGGGTTCTATCTTAGCGCACATCCATTGGATTCGTTTAAAGTAGCAATAGAGTATTTCACCAATACCGATCTGCAATACCTGAACCATAATATAGCTCAGTTGCAAGGCCATGAGATGAGGTTTGCAGGACAGATAGTGTATGTGTCGCATCAGGTCAGCCAGCAAGGCAGACCTTATGGAAGATTTAAAATAGAAGATCACAACGGAGCGCTTGAGCTTTCAGTATTTAATGAACAGTATCTGAAAGTCAAACACCTTCTTGAGAATGGAATATTTGTGTTGATAACAGCAAGCATACAACCAAGCTATAAAGATAAAACTAAGATGGAACCCAGATTGATTGATATGCAACTGCTTGATACAGTTGTAGAAAAATCACACAAAAAAGTGATATTGAGTTTGAATGTCAACAATATTGGAACCGATCAGATAGAGCAATTCATTGCTTTAATCAAACAGCATAGTGAAGGCAATCATTCATATGAAGTGCTGTTGTCTGATGAAGAAAGAAATATGAATTGCAGCCTTAGCGCTGGTAGCGGGAAAGTGAATGCAGCTACATTATTGCCTCAGTTAGACGACCTCGACTGGGTGAAGTACGGCCTTAAATAAATTCCAGTATCAGTACTGATTGTTTGTACAACTGATCAACAGAAATTGTTAAGATTATTGAACAATTTCCACCAGTCAGATGTATCATTTGATTAAGGCATGTCCTATGCAACCGGTTGAATTAGTGTCTATCTTTTTGCAATAAAGATCAGTTTTTAAGAATATCAGAGTATAGATCTCTTAACAGTTCATAAAATGCTATGGAATAGCTATAAAGGCATTGAAAATACAATTATTGTAGCTATTTTTGCCAAAAATAATTTGCCGTTGAATGACCAAGCAACCTACATAGTATGAGTTATATAGCTTTTGACAAAACACAGTTGATCAATCTTGAGTTTTCACTTGCCCGTGAGTTGTTGCGTTCCAACAGATCAGGATCTTATGCAAGTACCACTATTACAGGCTGTAATACCCGTAAATACCATGGCCTTCTGGTTTCGCCCCAGCCCTGGTTAGATCATAACAAGCATGTGCTGCTTTCGGCTATAGACGAGAGCATCATTCAACATGATGAGGTGTTTAATTTCGGCGTACGCATGTATCCTAACGGAGTATATAATCCGAAAGGACATAAATATTTACGTGAGTTTAAAGGCGAACCTATTCCTAAGATTGTCTATAGGGTAGGAGGGGTGTTGCTGAGCAAAGAGATGATCTTTACCGACAACGAAGCTCGCATATTGATCAAATATACGCTTGAAGATGCCCATTCTAAGACTATACTGCGGCTAAAGCCTTTTCTTGCATTTCGAAATGTCCATCAACTCACAACGGCCAATATACATGCCAATAACAAATATGAAGCATGTCCGGACGGCGTTTCATGGCAGATGTATCCCGGCTATTCACGGTTGTATATGCAGTTGAGCAAACAAAGCGAATACACCCATGTACCCGACTGGTATTATAATATCGAATATATACGTGATCGGGATATGGGGCTGCCGGCCACCGAAGATTTGTTTGTACCTGGATTTTTTGATGTGGAAATAAAAAAAGGCGAGAGCATTATCGTTTCAGCTTCTACCGAAGAAGCACGCCCCGAACAGCTCAAAAGTATGTTTCAAAAAGCTTTTAAAAAAAGAACTCCACGCGATAATTTTGAGAACTGCCTGATTAATGCTGCCGAACAATTTCTGATCAAACAACAGCAAAAGACAGAGATTATGGCCGGTTTCCCCTGGTTCAACACCTGGAGCAGGGATACGTTTATCGCATTACCGGGTATCACACTTAGCCGTAACGATGAAGCCAGTTTTAAAGCTGTGTTGGATACGAAACTGAGTACTATGCAAGGCCCATTGTTTCCAAATATCTCATGCGATAACCGACCCAATTTTGCTTCAGCCGATGCGCCGCTCTGGTTTTTCTGGACCTTGCAGCAATATACCGGTCGAAATGCTCAGCTAACCCAGGTATGGAAAAAATATAAAAAACCTATAATTACAATATTAGAAGGATACCGGCAAGGTAGCTCTTATAATATTCGCATGTTAGATAATTATCTGATCACTGCCGGTGAACCAGGTATGGCGCTGACATGGATGGATGTGTTCCATAATGGAAAACCTGTTACAGCCCGTACAGGTATGGCAGTAGAGATTAATGCCCTGTGGTATAATGCAATACAGTATGCCCTTGAGCTGGCCCAAGCTGCCAAAGACTATGAGTTCATTCAAGTCTGGAAGGATTATCCCGAAAACATACAAACATCCTTTATCAATGAGTTTTGGGATGAACAAAAAGCTTACCTGGCTGACTATATACATGGTGATGATAAAGACTGGACAGTACGTCCGAATATGTTGCTGGCTGCCTCTATGCCTTATTCCATGCTCACCGACGAGATGCAACAAAGGGTGTTGAATCGGGTCAAATCGGAGCTGCTTACCGAGCGAGGCCTTAGGTCGCTCACACCTACTCATCCCGATTATAAAGGTAATTATAAAGGTAATCAGGAAGAGCGCAATATGGCCTACCATCAGGGAACGGTTTTCCCTTGGCTGCTATCTCATTTTGCAGAAGCCTGGCTAAGATTATATGGGCAATCGGGTATAGGATTGGTAGAAGAGCTGTATTCCAATTTTGAGCCGGCTCTTTTTGAAGGCGGATTAGCAACCATCTCAGAAGTCTTTGATGGTGACCCGCCTCACGAATCGCGGGGAGCTATCTCACAAGCATGGAGCGTAGCAGCACTGATCAGGATAAAAGAGCTTATCGGGCAATTCAAAAACAATAAAAACAAAGGCACATGAAAGTAATGATGTTTGGATGGGAGTTTCCTCCCCATATCACCGGGGGCCTTGGAACAGCCTGCTTCGGGCTTACCAAAGGATTAGCCAAACATGGCGTAGAAGTGCTGTTTGTGGTGCCTAAAGCTTATGGCGATGAAAGTCAGGAAGCCGTCAGACTGCTCAATGCCAGCGATGTAACTATTGATATAGACAAAGAGGAAAATCGTACCTATTGGGAACGTGTGCAATATATGGAAATAGGCTCTAATATTATTCCTTATGTAGGTCCTGAACAATTTGAAAAGTTGAATGAGGAATCCTTTTTACAAAGTGAGTCAGATAGAAGCCCAGTGTTTTCACAGCATTACGAGTTTTCTGGTAAATATGGCAGCAATCTCATGGAAGAGGTGGCACGCTATGCATTAGTAGGATCAGCCCTTGCTACTCAACATGATTTTGATGTCATCCATGCCCACGATTGGCTGACCTACCCAGCTGGTGTTGCAGCCAAAGAATCCACAGGTAAACCATTGATAGTCCATATGCATGCTACCGAGTTCGACCGCTCGGGTGAAAACGTTAATACACAGGTGTATGCAATGGAGCGTCATGGGATGGAAATGGCCGACAGAGTGATTACGGTGAGCAACCTGACACGACGAACGGTTATTGAAAAATATGGCATAGACCCTCGCAAAGTGTTTACAGTACATAATGCCGTAGAACCGGTCGACAAATCAGATATCACTTTACCCGAAAAAGGGGTGACCGAAAAGGTAGTTACATTCTTAGGACGTATCACGTATCAGAAAGGCCCTGAATATTTTGTGGAAGCAGCCCGAAAAATACTCAACAAAGACCAGAATATTCGATTTGTGATGGCTGGTACAGGCGATCTGCTCAATAAAACAGTACAGCGGGTAGCCCAGCTGCGCATCGGACATAGGTTTCACTTTACCGGCTTCCTGAAAGGCGAAGATGTGGATAAAATGTTTGCAATGAGTGATGTGTTTGTGATGCCATCCATTTCCGAGCCTTTTGGCATAGTCCCTTTGGAAGCCATGCGGTCTAATGTGCCTGTGGTCATATCCAAACAATCGGGAGTAGCCGAAGTACTTAAACATGCCCTGAAAGTTGACTTTTGGGATGTGGATGGATTAGCAGATGCCATCTATGGGCTGTGCCATTACGATGCATTGTCGGATATATTTATTAAACACGGCAAAGAAGAAGTGGACAGCCTTAAATGGGAACATGCAGCAAAACTTGTGAAAAATGTATATGAATCCATCTTTTTGTAAGAGAGCGAGTTACAGAAAAAATTACACCATGACTTATGAGATCAATTTGTTTTTATTTTCAGGTTCATCAGCCATTCAGACTTAGGACATACCGGTTTTTTGATATAGGTAAGAACCAGTATTATTTCGATGAATACTATAATCGAACGATTATGCGTAGGATAGCTGAGAAGAGCTATCTCCCAATGAATGAGCTGCTTATGGAGCTTATTGAAGAATATGGTGCGCAGTTCAGGATAAGCTTGTCCTTTTCAGGCATTGCCATTGAGCAAATGGAAGTGTATGCACCTGAGGTATTAGATAGCTTTAAAAAGCTTATCGCAACTGGTCAGGTAGAGGTGTTGGGCGAGACATATGCACACTCACTAAGCGCATTGAAAGATATGACAGAGTTTAAAAAACAGATAAGCAGTCATATAGAAAAAATACAAAAAACCTTTGGAGTTAGTCCGGTCACTTTTCGCAATACAGAGCTGATCTACTCGGATGAGATAGGCGCCCAAGTAGCCGATATGGGTTTCTCACTCATGCTTACCGAAGGAGCTAAGCATGTGCTTGGATGGAAAAGCCCAAATTATATGTATGCCAATGCCATCAATCCAAAGCTTAAAGTGTTGCTACGTAATTTCCGGTTAAGTGATGATATCTCATTACGCTTCTCACAGCAAAACTGGTCGGAATGGCCTCTGACAACAGAGAAATTTGTTGGATGGCTGAACGAAATTAATCCTAAAGAAGAGGTGGTTAATATCTTTATGGATTACGAGACCTTTGGTGAATACCAATGGGCAGGCAGCGGTATTTTTGACTTTATGAAAGTGTTGCCAGCAGCCATATTGAGTAAGACAGACCTGAAGTTCGCCACACCTGGTCAATTGGTTCACACACTACAGCCAGTGTCGGCTATTCATGTGCCATATCCTATTTCCTGGACTGATGAAGAACGCGATCTGACAGCATGGATGGGTAATAATATGCAAAATGAAGCTTTGGAACGACTATACGATCTGACCTCCAAGGTGCAACATATTCATGATGAAGAACTCTTACGCGACTGGAACTATCTGCAAGCATCCGATCATTTTTATTTTATGAGTACCAAATGGTTCTCCGATGGAGGATTGCACGCACACTTCAACCATTATCCATCACCTTATGAAGCCTATATCAACTATATGAACGTGTTGGCCGACTTCAGCATACGGGTCGAAAATCAGTCAGCAGGTTTTCTTGAACGATCAGAAGAGCTGTTGGAAAAAGGTATAAAGTTAGGTAAGGAATTAGGGAAAAGTGCAATAAAAGGATTGGAGAAAACAAGGAAATCTGTACAGGATACACTGAAAAAAGGAGAAGAAACTGTTCAGCCTATATTCGAGGATCTACTTAATATGTCGAACGTCAAACTAAAACAATTACTCAGAGAACTTGAAACCGATGATCTTGTCGTAGCACTTAAGGAAGCCGGAGATGAACTAAGAAATAAAGTCATGCCTAATCTGACTGTAAAAACTAGAAAAGCAGTGGAAGAGGCTAGCTCAAAAATTGAGAAAGTAACCCGCCAACAAGTCAAAAAGGTGCGTAAAACCATAGACAATAAAATGCACCAGCTGTTTGGATGACCCTTTTTATTCTGAAATGTTTGTTGAAAAATAATTTATCTGCTCATCATAGAAAACTGTTGAGCAAGAGAAACGCATATCTTATTGTAAATAAAAAAAATTAAACCTGAATATATATGAGAAAACCATCTTATGTGTTTGAAGTCAGTTGGGAAGTAAGTAATATGGTTGGAGGGATTTATACCGTACTTTCCAGCAAAGCAAATGTGATGCGTAAAACCTGGGGTGATAATTATATCACCATAGGTCCGGATGTATGGATGGAAACGCGTACCAATCCCTATTTTACCGAAGATACCACCTTGTTTGAACAATGGAAGCAGAAGCTTGCCAACCAAGGTTTTAAGGTTCGTATTGGTCGATGGAATATTCCTGCCCGACCTATTGCAATATTGATTGACTTTACACCACTACTCAGCGAAAAAGATCGCATTTTTGCCGACTTGTGGGAGACCTATAAACTTGATTCTATCCATGGACAATGGGACTATATCGAGCCTGCCATGTTTGGATACGCTTCTGGAAAGTTAATAGAGAGCTTCTATAACTTCTTCCTGACCGGCTATGACGATGTGCTGGCACATTACCATGAATGGATGACTGGAACCGGGATACTTTATCTGAAGCAGCACTGCCCTCAAATAGCTACAGCCTTTACAACGCATGCGACATTTCTTGGACGCTCCTTAGCAGGAAATAACCTGCCTTTGTACAAAGATCTTGAAGCTTATAACCCATCGGCTATGGCCAACCGGTTTAATATCACCGCACAACAATCGCTTGAGAGCCTGTCGGCACAACAGACTGACGCATTTACCACTGTAAGCCAGATCACGGCAAAAGAATGTAAACAGTTCTTAGGACGACAGCCTGATGTGATCACAAATAACGGCTTCGATGATGAGTTTAGTGGAACTATTGAACAACAAGCATCAAAACGAAATGCCGCACGTGAAAAAATTCTCTCGGTAGCCTCAAAACTTTATGGAAGTACACTAAACGATGATACCATACTCATATTGAACAGCGGTCGCTATGAGTTTAAAAACAAAGGTATCGATTTGTATATAGATGCGTTAGCACAACTCAACAATGATAAAAACCTAAAAAAGGATATTTTAGCTGTGATAGCTGTACCGGCCAATAGCAGCGGCCCTAACCTGAAGCTACAGCAGTGCCTTAGCGATGATGAATGTCAGGCAGCTTACCCGGATAATATTGCAAGTCATCATTTGCACGATGCCGATCATGACCCTGTTTTAGTGCGCCTCAAAGAAAAAGGGCTGATCAATGGAAAAGGTAATCGGATAAAGATGATGTATGTACCCGTATATCTGAATGGGAACGACGGAATCTTTGACCTGAAATATTACGATTTTCTGGCCGGCTTTGATTTGACGGTTTTCCCTTCTTATTACGAGCCATGGGGCTACACACCTCTTGAAAGTATTGCCTTTGGAATACCTACCATAACAACTGATCTGGCAGGCTTCGGATTATGGGTTCAGTCGTTGCAACTGAAAACAAAAGCCGTGCAAGTCATTCCACGACAGGAAGATATACACGAAAAAGCAGTAGATGAACTGACAAAGGCGATCAACACTTTTATCCATCTCAATCCGACTGAGTTGCAACAGTGTGTATCCGATGCAAGAAATATTGCCTCAAAAGCTCAATGGACAGAATTGATATCCAACTATTTCGAGGCATGGGATATGGCGCTGTCTAAACTTGAACAACGGGAATCTGTCTTTGTAGCTCAAAAGACTGCCGAAACTCTGCGAACCATTACTCTTAGCAAGCAAGACCAGCCGACCTGGAAAAAAATACTCTTCCAACCGGTTTATACCCAAGAGCTTAATAAACTACACGAGATGGCACAAAACCTCTGGTGGTCGTGGAACACTGATGCTATCAGCTTGTTTGAGTCAATAGATGCAGAGGCATGGGAAAAGCACGAACAAAACCCTATCGCATTGATGGAAGAGCTTACTTCCGAACAGATGGAAGCCTTAGAAAACGATCAGGAATTTATTGCCCAACTTAATATGGTATATACTAAGTTTCAGGACTATATGACGGCTGAAGTTGCTGCCGACGATTTGATAGCTTATTTCAGCATGGAATATGGCCTGCACAAAAGTCTGAAGATATATTCCGGTGGCCTGGGAGTGTTGGCTGGCGACTATCTGAAAGAAGCCAGCGATTCACGTGTCAACCTGATTGCGATGGGCTTGCTGTATAGATACGGCTACTTCCAACAGGATATTTCTTTGATAGGTGATCAATTAGCACAATATATCCCTCAAAAATTTACCCATCTGCCGCTTGAACCTGTTCGGGATGCCGATGGTAACTGGGTTATCGTTCGTATTGCTTTTCCGGGCAGGGTGGTCACTGCCAAAGCCTGGAAAGTGAAAGTCGGCCGTATTTCCCTGTTTTTGTTGGATACGGATATTGAAGAAAATAGCATGGAAGACAGGCGTATCACACATCAGCTATACGGTGGAGATAGTGAAATGCGTTTCAAACAGGAGATGATACTTGGAATAGGCGGGATACGGCTGTTGAAAAAGCTGAATATCAATCCGGTCATCTATCACAGCAACGAAGGCCATTCGGCTTTTATCGGATTAGAACGCTTACGTATGCTGATTGAAAAGAAGCAGCTTAATTTTTCTCAGGCACAGGAAGTTGTCAGAGCTTCCACATTGTTTACAACGCACACACCTGTCCCCGCAGGGCATGATGCTTTTGAAGAGCATGTGCTGCGAACCTATATGCCACATTATGCCGAACGTCTGAATATCAGTTGGGAAGAGTTCATCGGTCTTGGACGCTTCCATCCCAACGATCCCAATGAAAAATTTTCTATGAGTGTGTTGGCAGCTAATCTCAGTCAGGAGGTCAATGGAGTAAGCCAGATACATGGCCGGGTATCGCGTGAGATGTTTCAGCAGCTTTATCCGGGATATTTTGCCAATGAGCTGCATATCAGTCATGTAACTAATGGAGTTCATTATTTTACCTGGACTAATCGCTTGTTTCAAGAGCTGTATGAGAATAATTTCCCAAAAAGTTTTCTAACCGATCAATCCAATCCGGCTCACTGGGAACAAATCCATCAGATCGATTCGGCTGCTATCTGGTCAATACGCAGGCAGCTTAAAAAAGAGCTGATCAGCTATTTGAAGAACAAGATCAGGAATGACCTTACCAAGCGTCAGGAAAGCCCGAAGCTTATCTTAAAAACTATTGATGCCTTGAACGATCATGCGTTGATAATCGGCTTTGCCCGTAGATTTGCTACCTATAAGCGAGCTCACCTGTTGTTCTCTAATTTAGAGCGTCTGTCCGAATTAGTGAATAAGACCGATCGCCAACTTATCTTCTTGTTTGCTGGCAAAGCACATCCGAATGATAAGGCTGGGCAAGACCTGATCAAACGAATTATTGAGATAAGCAAAACTCCTCCATTCATAGGTAAGATAGTGTTTGTCGAAAACTATGATATGGAACTTGGACATAAGCTTACCAGCAGCTGTGACATATGGCTGAACACGCCAACACGGCCTTTGGAGGCTTCGGGAACTAGCGGTGAGAAAGCGGTGATGAACGGAGTCTTGAACTTCTCTGTGTTAGACGGATGGTGGGCCGAAGGATACAAACCTAATGCTGGTTGGGCCATTGAAGAGCAGCGAATGTATCAAAATCAGTCCTTTCAGGATGAACTGGACGCTGAGACCATATACACACTGCTTGAAACAGAAATAATACCTGCCTTTTTCGATAGAAACTCGGAAGGTATACCGGAAAAGTGGATAGGATTTATTCGAAATAATATCGCCCAGATAGCACCGCACTTCACTATGAAACGGATGTTGGACGATTATTTTGAAAAGTTTTATCACAAATTGGCTGCTCGTACCAAAGCGTTAGTGGATAATCATTATGAAAAAGCTATCAGTCTGACGGCCTGGAAGCAAAAAGTCAGTGCAGCATGGGAACATATTGAAGTAGCTTCTATCAAAGTCCCTGATCCTACTATTCGTCCGTTGAATTTTGGAGAAAACTTTGTAGCCGAGATTACCTTGAAAACTCCTGGCTTGCTGCCGGGCGATATATGTATTGAACTGATGTTTGGCAGGAAATTATTCGACAAAATTGATGAGATCGTTTTTGTTGAACGCATGAGTATTATAGGTTCTGGCGAAGACTGGGTGCAATATCATGTGAATGTAGCTGTCAATCGGGCAGGAGTATATGATTATACATTCCGTATCAGTCCACAGCATGCCGAGCTACCTCATCGTCAGGATTTTCCTTTGGTAAAATGGATCTGAGGGTAGGTGGCAAGTCCTTTTAAACAATCAGGCGGATACAAAAAGTATCCGCCTGATTGTTATTGGCTTTTATTTTTCCGGGATATTTTTCAATATATCTAAGGTAAGGTCCCAGAATTTTTGTACCGTACTTATTTCGATGCGCTCATCTGGTGAGTGGGCACCTTTTATAGTAGGACCATAGGAGATCATATCCATCCCCGGGTATTTGTCTCCTATAAGACCACATTCAAGTCCGGCGTGTATGGCTTTTACTACAGGTTGTGTAGTAAACAGTTTATTGTAGGATGCTACGGTGATTTCGCGTATAACTGAATCAGGGTTTGGTTCCCAGCCCGGATATCCATTGCTGTGTTCGACTTGTGCTCCGGCTAACTCAAAGCAAGCACGTACCATATTAGCTACGTCTTCTTTAGCCGATTCAACCGAGCTACGCTGACTGGTAGTAATCAGAAAATGATCTGGCTCCATGCGTACTGCTGCTAAATTAGTTGAGGTCTCTACAAAATCAGGTATGCGTTGCGACCAGGCAATCACCCCATGTGGACAAGCGTATAAGCTGGAAAATAAACGCCCTTGAGCTGATCGGGAAACGATTTTGTCGATGGATTGCTCATGAACAGCATGGTGTATATGCAGATTGGGTTCGATAACAGCAAATTCATTGCGTATGTCATGAGCCAACTGCCGGACGAAAGCTTCAAAATCATTTTGATGCTGGAGTGGTACTAAAACAACAGCCTTAGCTTCTCTTGCGATGGCATTGCGCAAATTGCCCCCTTCCAGAAAAGCAAGCCGTATCTCAAAACTGTGATGAGCACCCCATAAAATTCTGGTGATAATTTTGTTGGCATTGCCTAATCCTTTGTGGATATCATCACCCGAATGACCGCCTTTTAAGCCTGATACAGTGATTTCAAATGCCTGATGATCAGTCGGAGGATACTCGAGAGTGTATGGCAGTTGGATCACCGTATCTTTTCCACCAGCACATCCAATAAATAGCTCGCCTTCATCTTCTGAATCTAAATTAAGTAAAATACGACCTTTCATAAACTCACTATCCAAACCGAAAGCACCTGTCAACCCCGTTTCTTCATCTACAGTAAAAAGCGCTTCGATGGGCCCATGAGCTATGTCATCCGCAGCCAAAATTGCAAGTTGTGCCGCCACACCTATACCGTCATCAGCGCCTAAGGTAGTGCCATTGGCTTTAACCCAGCCGCCCTCAATGAGTACTTCAATAGGATCGCGATCGAAATCATGAACCTTGTCGCTGTTTTTCTCACATACCATATCTACATGGCTCTGTAGGACAACCGTTTTACGGTTTTCCATGCCCGGTGTGGCAGGCTTTCGGATCAACACATTCCCTACCGTATCCTGCTCGTGATCCAACGAATGCTTCTGTGCAAAATCAAGCAGGTATTTAATGATTTGTTCTTCTTTTTTAGAAGGTCTGGGTATCAAAGTGATATCACGGAAATAAGTCCAAACCTCTTTAGGAGCTAATTCAAGCAAAATAGTATTCATAAGAGTTGTATTAAATAAGCTACAAATGTAATGAATGCGAATGAAAGACCAAACCTCTTACAATGGATTCTCAACAAGGATTTTCACAATAGCCCCTACTATATGAGAGATGACAGGCTCAACGGTATCGATGACTTGGTCTTACCGTACCAGTTTGTAGTCAAAGCTAAATGGAAATGATGCAGCTATACGCTTAGCTGGTATGGCAGTTTTTAAGTTGATGTATGATCTCCTGAGGATTATCAGCACTAAAAATGGCATTTCCGGCAACTAAAATATCAGCTCCGTGTCGTACTAATTTAGCTGCATTTTCAACATCTACACCTCCATCCACTTCTATAAGTGCTTGTGATCCCCGACCTATCAGCATCTCTTTTAACTCGCTTATCTTGCGGTAGCTATGCTCGATGAATTGTTGCCCGCCAAAGCCTGGGTTGACCGACATCAGCAAAATATAATCTACCTCTTCGACTATATATTCCAACAGCGAGAGAGCAGTATGCGGGTTAAGTACTATACCTGCCTTCATGCCAAGGCTACGAATCTGTTGCAGGCTTCTATGGGCATGTATGGATGCTTCTATATGTATGGAGAGCATATCGGCACCAGCATCGTGAAACGCAGCTATATAGCGTTCGGGTTCTACTATCATCAGATGCACGTCAAGTGGTTTTTGTGCCAGCTTTTTGATAGCTCTTATAACTGGTAACCCAAAGGAGATATTAGGTACAAATCTGCCGTCCATCACATCGCAATGGATCCAGTCGGCCTCACTTTGGTTGATCATATGAATAGCTTTTCCTAATTCTAAGAAATCAGCCGAAAGTAAAGAAGGTGCGATGAGTGGTTTCATTAGTTTTGATGTTGTTCATGCAAAAGTATGCGTTTTCAGCCGGTTTTGTATCTGTAAATAAAAAAACCTTACTAACTGCAAGGTTTTTTTAAGCTGTTTACAGATATGTCTTCAGGATTTTACTTCTGCTGGTATGTTTCAGGCGGCGTATAGCTTTTTCTTTGATCTGCCTTACCCGTTCACGGGTGAGATCGAATTGTTCGCCTATTTCTTCTAGTGTCATCGGATGGCCGCCATTCAATCCAAAATACAGTCTGATCACATTTGCTTCACGTTGGGTGAGGGTTGAGATGGCACGGTCTATCTCTTTTCTTAGTGATTCGTACAGCAGTTCGGTTTCCGGTGTGATGGCTTCTTCGCTTTTGAGCACATCGTACATAGTGTTGTCCTCGTCCTGAATAAGGGGTGCATCCATTGAGATATGTCTTCCCGCATTCTTCATAGACTCTTTGACTTCATTCTCGGTGATTTCGAGCAGACCAGCAATTTCTGTTGCATTGGGTTCGCGCTCGTATTCTTGTTCCAACTTAGCATAGGCTTTGTTGATCTTGTTGATCGACCCAATTTTGTTGAGTGGTAAACGCACTATGCGCGACTGCTCGGCCAGGGCTTGCAGGATAGACTGACGTATCCACCATACGGCATAAGAGATGAACTTAAAGCCACGTGTCTCATCAAATCGTTGAGCTGCTTTTATCAAGCCTAAATTCCCTTCATTAATCAGGTCGGGTAGGCTAAGCCCTTGATTTTGATATTGTTTGGAAACAGAAACCACAAAACGTAAGTTGGCTTTGGTTAGTTTTTCCAAAGCTGATTTATCGCCTTGTTTTATACGTTGAGCCAGCTCTACCTCTTCTTCTGCTGTGATCAGTTCAACCTTCCCTATCTCCTGAAGGTATTTATCCAGCGAAGCATTTTCACGATTTGTAACTTGTTTGGTGATCTTAAGTTGCCTCATGTACTCAAAATTTCGGTTTATGTATCTTTATTCTTTTCTTACGCAATTAGTTGAACAATTGTTGCATTATTTTTGACGGTTTTCGGGCTTTGGCAGTAAAACTTTACGCGAGAGCTTCATCTTATTGGTTTTGGCATCTACTCCAACTAACTTAACTTTCACTTTGTCGCCTACCTTTAACACACTCTCTACATTTTCCAGCCTTCTCCATTCGATTTCAGATATATGTAATAGCCCATCTTTTCCTGGAAATATCTCTACGAATGCTCCAAAAGGTACGATACTTTTTACGGTGCCCAGATATACTTCGCCTACTTCAGGTACGGCTACTATAGCCCGGATACGTGCTTTTGCCAATTCAATAGATTCTTTATTGGGCGACACTATATCGATCACTCCAAAGTCACCCTTTTCTTCAATAACGATCACTGTATTGGTTTCACGTTGCATTTCTTGTATGATCTTTCCGCCAGGTCCTATGATGGCACCAATAAACTCTTTATCAACCACCATCTTCTCGATGCGTGGTACTATGTCTTTATAGTCGGGGCGCGGATCGGTAATCGTCTTTGCCATCTCATCAAGTATGTGCAGACGTCCTTTTTTTGCCTGTTCTAATGCTATCTGAAGGACTTCGTAGGTCAGGCCGTCTACTTTAATATCCATCTGACAGGCTGTGATACCGTCTTTAGTGCCTGTAACCTTGAAGTCCATATCGCCTAAATGGTCTTCATCGCCTAAAATATCCGATAATACTGCATACTTTCCGTCACGACCTTCCGAGATGAGTCCCATTGCTATCCCGGCTACTGGTTTTTTAATCTTCACACCGGCGTCCAACAAAGCTAATGTGCCGCCACAAACCGAGGCCATAGACGATGATCCATTGGATTCGAGTATGTCGGATACCACACGTATGGTATATGGATTTTCGTCTCCGTTTGGTATCATAGGTTTGAGAGCTCTCTCAGCCAGGTTGCCATGGCCTACCTCTCTGCGGCTTACGCTACGCATTGGCTTAACCTCACCAGTGCTGAACCCCGGAAAGTTATAGTGAAGCATGAAGTTGGATGTGCCTTCTATCACTGCCCCGTCTATGGTTTGTTCATCCATTTTATTACCTAAAGTAACTGTCACTAATGATTGGGTCTCACCTCTTGTAAAGATAGCCGAGCCATGGGTAGAGGGTAAATAATCTACTTCGCACCATATAGGTCTTATTTCATCTAATTTTCTGCCATCTAGCCTTACTCGTTCGTTGAGTATGACATCGCGCACCGCTTTTTTCTCCACTTCATGGAAATAGCGTTTAACCAATGGCTCTTTTTCTTCCCTTTCTTCTTCTGCTATGCCTTCCATAAACTGTTCTCTTATAGCTTTAAAAGCATCGGAGCGCTCATGTTTGTTAGGATTGCCTTTCAATGCTAATTCGTAGCAAGGAGTATAAGCAAAAGCTACTACAGCAGCTTTTAGTTCTTCATCATTATCCTCATGGTTATACTCACGTTTAGGAGAAGCTTTCCCGACTTGAGATGCTAATTGAAGCTGTGCCTCACATTGTACTTTAATGGCATCGTGGGCAAACTTAAGTGCTTCTAACATCACTTCTTCCGAAACCTCTTTCGATTCGCCTTCTACCATCATAATATTATCTTTGGTAGCGGCTACCATCAGATCAAGATCGGCTTCTTCAAGTAAGGACATTGATGGATTGACAACAAACTCACCATTGATGCGGGCTACCCGTACTTCCGATATAGGGCCGCCAAACGGTATATCCGATACGGACAAGGCTGCTGATGCAGCTAATGCTACAAATGAATCGGGCAATACATCGTTTTCACCAGAAATAAGATTGATAATCACTTGGGTATCTGCATGATAATCATCAGGAAACAAAGGGCGCAGGGCCCGATCGGCTAGACGTGCTATGAGTACTTCATAGTCGGACGGACGTCCTTCACGTTTGAAAAAACCACCTGGAAATTTACCGGTAGCTGCATATTTTTCTTTGTACTCAACAGAAAGCGGCATGAAGTCGACATCAGCACGTGCTTCTTCTTCCGATACAACCGTAGCAAGCAGCATGGTTTTGCCAACTGTTACTACAACGGCACCGTCGGCCTGCTTTGCTAACCTGCCCGTTTCAAGAGTTACTATCCTTCCGTCAGGCAGTTCAAACGATTGTTTAATTCCTTGTGGACTCATAAATTCAGGTAATTGGATTTGTTCAGACCTTGCAAAATGCAAAAAAAAGGCAATTCAACTGATTGCCTTTTTTAGACGCTAAAGTCATTTGTTATCTTATTTGCGGATACCTAATTTCTTAATGATCTCGCGGTACCTTTCAATGTCTTTCTCCTTTAAATAATCAAGAAGCTTTCTTCTCTTACCTACTAAACGTACTAACGCACGCATGGTGGCCATATCCTTTTTGTGGGTCTTTAAGTGTTCGGTCAGATGTTTGATCCTGAAAGAAAACAGAGCAATCTGGCCTTCAGCAGAACCGGTATCAACAGCACTCTGACCATATTCAGTGAAAATTCCCGTCTTTTTTTCTGCGGTTAAATACATAGTATGTGTGTTACAAAATTTAAGCCTGCAAAAATAGTACTTTTTCTTAATCTATTGCAAAGCTAAAGCGTTTTTTTCAAAAACTTACTACTAATGCGGGTTTTATAAGGGCAAAAAAAGTTAAAAGATTGAAAACAAGGCAAAGATAGCAGTTTTATTGACAGCTAAGACTATTTTTGCCCGTATAAGCCAGAAATTATTTTGTTGATCAAGGCTTATGAATTACAACTTACTGCTAATTAAACAAAAAAAGTTATGGAGAAAGAATTTGTCGTCTTAGTTGATCCTCAAGATAATCCGATCGGATTAATGGAAAAAATGGAGGCTCATCAGAAAGCTGTGTTACACAGAGCTTTCTCGGTGTTTATTTTTAATGGCAAAGGTGAGATGTTGCTGCAACAGCGTGCCTTTAGCAAATATCATACACCCGGTCTGTGGACAAACGCCTGCTGCAGCCATCCCCGAAATGGCGAATCGTTGGAACAAGCTACCGCCCGTCGATTAAAAGAAGAAATGGGAATGCAATGCGAGATCACCAAGGCATTCGATTTTTTGTATAAAGCCGATGTAGGTCAGGGACTCATAGAACATGAAGTGGATCATGTGTTCTTAGGTATAACAGATCAGCAACCAACTATTAATCCTGATGAGGTAGCTTCATGGAAGTATATGCCTATGGATGAACTTAAAAAAGACATACAAACAAATCCAGAAAACTATACCGCATGGTTTAAAATTGCGTTCGACCGGCTTGTAGCTTTTTATGAGGAACAGCAAGCCAAATAGTAGGTAAATATACATCCGATTGAATGAGCCCTGCTGTATTTTTGTTAGGACTATATTGAAGTTCAGGCTTGAATAAATGAGATGTTTTTTATAAAAAAAAGCCCGCTTTTACAGCAGGCTTTCTCACAATAAACAAAATTTCAATCCTAAAACTTGAGTGTTAATCCTACGTTAAGTAATGAAATTCCGTATCCTAATTCGGCAAACAATCCAAAACTTTCGCCAAAGTGATATCTTGCTCCCACAAAGCCCGCATAGGCTAATCCCCCAACAGTGGGAAGCGGTAGATTAGATGAGCCATCTTCTTTTATCGAAGCGATGTTGTAGCCTAATAAAGCACCCCCATACGTGTCAATATTATCTACTAAGTCTAAATGATACGCACCACGAGCACCTACGATCATATAGGTGTAATTCCATGAATAGAAAACGGCATCAAGTTTTGAACTGGTATAGCCAAAATATCCGCCAATACTTATCTGATCGTTGATTCCCACGTCAAAAGATAAAGATATAGGTGGAATAGAGGCTTTACCGGCTATAAAACCGGAACCAAATCCTACACCAATATTGAGGTCCTTTTGACCTTTCTCATACTGCGCAAATGTGAAACTGGCAAAACCAAACACTAAAATTAAAATAAAGCTAATCTTTTTCATTTAATTCGTTTTTTAAAAATGCCTACTCTGAATGCTTTTCGGCTTCCGCAAAAGGATATACGGCAAAAATCAAGTGAAAAAGAGGGTGTGCATCTACGTAAAAAGTCGTATTTATCTACGACTTAACACTATAAAAAAGGCGTTAAAGGATTTATAATCAGGTAAAGACAAGTTAATTCATCTGCTATGAGATATCTGGCAGAAAATTCAGTGTTGAAGACTGTAAACCAAAAATAGTTTCTTATGGCACTATAAACCAATGTCCTAAAACTTTCAGCTGACGGCTGATACTGCTTTTACCAGGCTATATTTCACAATGTATGCGCTATTTCAATAAATCCAGGATAGGCTAATTGGGTTAGTCCTACCTGAATATATGGTTTCACTTTGAAGAGCAGATCAACCGGCTGACTGCTGCTACCGGTCAGCTTAAATCCTAAATTTGAGATCATGTCAATGCTCTGCCCTGACAAGACCTGAAATAATTCCGTCGTAATAGGGATATGTACCAAAGTTTGACCTTCTGGCTCAATCTCATATCGCTTTTCCATTTGACCTGAGATAAGCTCTAATCCGTCAATCAGCAGGCTATAGTCCATACGCGATAAGGCAGCCTTTTTATCATTAGGATTTTTTATACTGACTAACAAGTTTAGCTTTAATGGTAACTGTTTGCTGAACACTGCATTAGTCAATTGCATGATCTGGGCAGCGTTCAGGTCTTTACGTCCCATACCCTCATCTAAACTGATGCCGGCCAACTGAATATTGTCAACCCCTTGAACATCGAAAGTACATAACGACAAGCGCTTCATCTGAGCAGCCTGTTGTATGATGCTACAGGAAGGTAACAAAGCAAGCTGTATTCCTGCAATCAGAAAAAAGATTAAAAAACGTTTTGACTTCATATCTAATGATTTATAAAAAGTGAATCGATTAATTTTTACAATATAGTCTTTGACCGCTCAATGAAATAAAGTCTCATATTGTTTGGTGTGTCTTGGCTTGAATCAAAATAGTTTATGCACCGATCAAACTAAATACACAACTTTTCATCTTAAATGATGACCTTTTTCAAGCCAGTAAAGTTAGGCTTTTCCCTGAAGAAGTCCTTATAGAAAAACCTTTATTTTTGCGCCGATGTAAGTTAGGCACTAAACTATGATAGAGCTTGTTAAACCTGATACAGACCCTTGGTTCAATATTGCAGCCGAAGAATATGTAACCCACCATATGGAAGATGAGGTCTTTATGCTGTGGGAGAATACTGATTGTGTGGTGATAGGCAAACATCAGCATGCTTTATCAGAAGTGAATTTGATGTGGTTGGAAAATGCTGACATACCGGTTATACGACGGATTTCCGGAGGAGGAACGGTTTTTCAAGGTGTTGGAAATATTAACTATTCTTTTGTAACTAATCATCATACAAATAAAGACAGGGTAAGCTTCGAACGGGCTACAGCACCTATCAGAGCGTTCCTCAAGGCTAAGGATTTGGATGTGGAGCTGACCGGGAAAAGCAACCTTACCATAAAAGGTAAAAAAATATCAGGTAATGCAGCACATCTATATAAAAACCGGAGCCTTCATCATGGGACTCTCTTGTTTGATGCTCATTTGGAGACTATCCGACAGGCTCTTGACAGCCGGCCTGAGAACTATCTCACCAAGGCTATTCAATCGAACAGGGCAGAAATCATCAACCTGAACTCTTTACTTAGAGAGCAGATAAGTCGTGAAGAATTCTTATCTGAGCTGAGACAGTTTATCCGAGACCAACTCCAAATTTCAGATAGCCGTAGCTTTACTCAAGCTGAACTGAATGATATTGAGCAACTGGCAGAGCAGAAATACCGAAGTTGGGATTGGAATATAGGATATTCACCTGATTATCAACTAACCAGAACCATTGGATTCAATAGGGAAACAGTCGAAATATCATTGCATGTAAGCAAGGGAATGATAAAAGATATATGTGCTTCGAAGGATACGGATCCATCTCTGACACATTTGTTGCAAGAACATCTGATCGGATGCTACCACCGTAGAAATGACCTGATCCAACGATTGAAACATCAGGATTTTAGTCCCTATATTGCACAAGACCATTGCCAGAAAGTAGCCCAACTCTTGCTCTGACAGTTAGGCTGAAAACAGACTGTGCTTTATTGGTATTGAAATCATTCTTATTGATTAAGCTTGTATTTTTACATCTCGGATTACATCAGTCGGACCGAAAAGAATTTATGTATGAAAGCGAAGCTGTTTAACAGACCATCTCAATAGTGTCGGAACTCAATGTATATAGTGCGTTAGCAGACTTGCGGCAGGAGTTAGCCGGAGATTTATTGCTTGATGAAGCCAATCGTGTGTTTTATAGTACCGATGCATCGGTCTATCGCGAGAAGCCGTTAGCTGTAGCCCGACCATTTGATGAGCAGGATGTCATCCGGTTAGTCCGGTTTGCCAATGAGCGATCTGTATCCCTTATCCCGCGGGCAGCAGGTACTTCATTAGCAGGTCAGGTGGTGGGTAACGGAATAGTGGTAGATGTGTCACGCTATATGAACCGTATCTTAGAATTTAATGCAGCCGAGAGATGGGTGAAGGTTCAACCAGGTGTCATACTAAGCGAGCTCAACCAATATCTGTTAGCCTCCGGACTTTTCTTTGCACCCGAAACTTCTACCGCAGATTATTGCACTATAGGAGGCATGGTAGGTAATAATGCCTGCGGAGCTAACTCATTGATATATGGCAGTACACGCGACCACCTGATTGAGATGGAAATAGTTTTAAGTAATGGCAATCAGATTGTGGTCGGTCCTGTGTCAAAAAAAGCTTTTGATGAGAAATGCAAACTAGATAGCTTGGAAGGTGCACTTTATAGAAATATGCGTGATATCTTATCCGATCCTATCAATCAGACGGAAATCCGACGGGAATATCCCGATAAAGAACTCAAAAGGCGCAACACAGGCTATGCAATTGATTTACTGCTTGATTCGGAGGTTTTTTCACCCGAAGGGACCGCTTTTAATTTTTGTCAACTTTTGGCTGGTTCCGAAGGTACTTTAGCTTTCACTACAGCTATCAAGCTGAATTTGGTTCCATTACCTCCGGCTCATAACGCATTGGTTTGTGTGCATATAGAAAGTGTACAAGATGCATTACAAGCTAATCTCATCGCCTTAGAATTCAATCCGGTAGCTGTTGAACTGATGGATAAAACCTTATTGGATCTTTCCAAAAAGAATAGCAGTCAGCTTGCCAATCGTTTTTTTATTCAAGGTGATCCGGCAGCTTTGCTTGTCGTAGAATTTGCAGAAGAGCAAGCCGATCTGATCCTGGATAAAGTAGAAGCGATGAAACAGGCTTTGCAAGCTAAATCATTAGGCTATCATTTTCCTGTCGTAAAGGGATCAGACATACAAAAGGTATGGGCATTGCGTAAGGCCGGACTGGGAATATTGAATAATATGGTTGGCGATGCCAAGCCCGTAGCGGTTGTCGAAGACACAGCAGTACACCCCAAGCGATTGCCGGAATATATTACTGCTTTCGATACTATGCTTAGCCGGTTTGATAAAACTTGTGTGTATTACGGCCATGTATCTACAGGTGAGTTACATCTGAGACCAGTGATGAATCTCAAAGATCCCGCAGAGGTGGAGCTGTTTTATACTATTGCACATGAAACAGCCAGGATAGTGAAGCAGTTCAAAGGATCGCTCAGTGGCGAGCATGGTGATGGACGACTTAGAGGACAGTTTATCCCTTTGATGATAGGACAAACAAACTATTCACATCTGAAATCTATTAAGCAATGCTGGGATGCTGATGGCATATTTAATCCGCACAAAATAGTGGATACACTTCCAATGAACAGTTCATTGCGTTACCAAGCTGGTCAAAAGACAAGAGAGTTTGATACGGTCTTTGATTTTTCTGCAGATCAGGGCATACTGAGGGCTGCCGAGAAATGCAATGGTACGGCCGTATGCCGGACAACAGAACTGACTGGAAGAATGATGTGTCCGTCCTATATGGCAATGCGTGATGAACGTACTACTACTCGTGCACGGGCAAATCTGTTACGCGAAGTACTTACCTATTCCAATGCATCGAATCCATTCGATGATCAGGCATTGTTTGAAACTATGGAATTATGCCTTTCATGCAAAGCCTGTAAATCAGAGTGCCCCAGCTCGGTTGATGTAGCTAAACTGAAAGCCGAGTTTCTTCAACAGTATTACGATGCCAACCGTATCCCATTACGAACCCGTATGATAGCTCATATAGCTGATATTAACCATTTTGGAAGCTTTTTACCCGGGCTGACTAATTTTTTCCTGAGTAATAGATGGACAGCTACTATGCTGAAAAAAATACTTGGCATTGCGACTGAAAGAAACTTCCCTTTGTTGTACCATACAACTCTCGATAACTGGTTCAGAAAAAACAGCCCCAACATAAAGAGTACATATTCTGCCGGGAGCTTGCTGTTGTTTAATGACGAGTTTACCCGCTTTACTGATACCGGGATCGGGATTGAAGCCATACTGCTGTTGACTCATCTCGGGTTTGATGTGCAAATTCCACGGCATACACAAAGTGGTCGTGCCATGATCAGCAAGGGTTTGTTGCGTAAAGCCCGTAGTATGGCCGACGAAAATGTAGAACGTTTGTGGAGCATAGTGAGCAGCCATCGACCTTTGGTAGGGATAGAACCTTCGGCAGTGCTAAGCTTCAGAGATGAATATCCCGAATTGGTAAGCCCTAAGCTACGCACCAAAGCGAAGCAATTAGCTGAAAATTGCTTTACCATAGAAGAATTCCTATATCAAAAGGTTCAGGAAGGTAAGATCAACCGAGACCTGTTTACCAACCAGCCTGCTACTGTGTTTTATCATGGCCATTGCCATCAGAAGGCGCTGGCGTCAACAAAAGAAGCAGTAGGTATATTAGGCCTTCCAAAAAACTGGATAGTGAAAGAAATACAAGCCGGATGTTGCGGTATGGCAGGATCGTTTGGCTACGAAGCCGAATATTATAAGCTTTCGATGAAAATAGGAGAGCTAAAGCTGTTTCCTGCTGTCAGAAAATTGGAAGCGAACAATCTGATAGCTGCCTCTGGCACCTCCTGTCGGCAACAGATAGCTGATGGGACAGGCCGCATAGCTCTACATCCGATCAGCCTGCTGTACAGAGCTTTGAACGACCATCCCTTCCAATAACACCCCTTTTTATTGGAAGCCTCTTCTGATCCCACCAAAGAAAATTAAAGTTTTTTATGAAAAAAATAGTGGACAATCATGTCCATTATTCGATTTTATTTGTTTCTTTTGTGTGAGTGAATGAATTGTTACTATGTTTTCGAAAGCTTGTGAATATGGCATCAGGGCTACTGTGTATTTGGTAGGTCAATCTCTGGCAGACAAAAAGACCAATTTGAAAGACCTGGCTGAGGCTATTGACTCGCCGGCTGCCTACACATCGAAAATATTGCAGCAATTGGTTCGCAGCCGGCTTATTATATCTGAAAAGGGACCAGGTGGTGGATTTTCGGTAGAGAAATCCAGGATACAGACTCTCAAGCTCAGTCATGTGGTGCAGGCAATCGACAATGATGATATTTATCATGGCTGCGGCTTAGGATTTCCCAACTGCAGTGAAAGCCAGCCTTGCTTGATCCATCATCAGTTTAAAGCCATACGGAACGACTTGAAATATATGCTTGAGACCACAAGTTTAGTGGATCTGGCAAATGATATCGACAAGGGAATCTCATTTTTAAAACGTTAATAATAAATCAGGTATGAAACCATATACTAATCCTATAACAGAAGGTAAATCTTTAGAGATGAAAAAGCATCTTACCTTGGATGAAGAACGCATTCGTAAGATGATTGACATAAAGCTAAAGCTTTTCAACAAAGAGATCACTCTGGCTGAGGCAAAAGAGATAGTCAATGCGACTTTTGACCATATTACGGCTGAAGAGTTTGCGTATGGCGAGCAGCATTTGTTGGACGCCGGTATCACCGATGAGATCATGGCTCAAGGGATGGATGAGGTGTTAGATGTTTTCAGAGATGTATTGGCAGAAAACATATTGAACCTGCCAAAGGGGCATCCTATACAGACTTATGCCGATGAAGCTGCTGCTATCACTAAGATAGTGAATAAGATGGAGCAAAAACTCAAAGCAAGGTTTATCAAAAACGAATGGCTGGAGCTATATGATCAGCTTAGTCAGATCAACATACATTTTAGCCGCAAACAGCATCAACTATTCTCGGCTTTAGAGCGCAAAGGTTTTGACCGGCCTTCAAAGATCATGTGGACCTTCGATGATGGGGTTAGAGATACTATCAGAGCTTCTTTTGCCCTGCTTCAGGATGATAAAGATCAGGCTTTTTTGGATGCACAGCCAGAAGTGATCTTTTTAGTACGCGATATTTTGGTAAAAGAGCGGGATGTGCTTTATCCTACATCACTCAGGCTGCTTAGCGATGATGAGTTTGTGAAAATGCGTATCAGTGATGACGAGATAGGCTATTGCCTGATAGATAATCCGCCACCTTATCCAGGAAAAGAAACAACTACACCTGAGGTGGCTTCTGCTGGAAAAGAGGCTTTGCTGAGCGATATACAGGCAGTATTGGAAAAGCATGGGTTAGAAATTAAACAGGCTGATACCTTATTAGATGTTGCTACAGGAAAACTCACCTTAGAGCAGATCAATCTGTTGTATCAGCATATGCCTATTGACTTGTCGTTTGTAGATGAGAATAATGAGGTTCGCTTTTATACTGATACCAAACATCGTATTTTCCCACGTAGTGCTGGTGTCATAGGGCGTAAAGTACAAAACTGTCACCCGCGGGAAAGTCTTGATAAGGTTGAAGGGGTCATCAATGCTTTTCGTAGCGGCGAACAAGATACAGCAGAGTTTTGGCTCGACAAAGGGGAAAAGTTCATATATATTTTATTTACTGCAATTCGCGATGAGCAAGGCAACTACAGGGGTACTCTGGAATCTATGCAAGAGGTAGCCCATATTCGTAGTCTAAGCGGAAGCCGACGATTATTGACATGGGATAAATCCCCAAAACAATCTGCTCCAAAAACCGATAATCATTTGGAGATAACACCCAAAACATTGATTGCTAAGCTGATATTACAATATCCGCCATTGAAGGAATTTATGATCTCGCTTTCACCTGCCTATCATAACTTGAACAATCCAACCATATTCAATACGATGAAAGATGTGGCTACACTAGAAATAGTCAGTCAGATAGGCGGCTTTGAGGTGAAAGAACTGATACAAAAAATAACACAATTTATTAACTCTAACTCCTAAATATGAAACAGTATATCTTGAAAGTTATCTCAGTAGAAAAAGTTACCCATGATGTTTTACAGATCAGGCTTGAGAAGCCGGCGCATTTTCAATTCAGGCCTGGTCAGGCTACTGATTTGGCAATTAATAAGGAGGGCTGGAAAAACGAGATACGGCCATTCACCTTTACCGCATTGCCAAGCGCTGACTATCTGGAGTTTAACATCAAAACCTACCCACAGCATCAAGGTGTGACCAACCAATTGCTACAGCTAAAACCTGATGACGAGCTGATTATCAGTCAGCCATGGGGTACAATAGCATATAAAGGACCCGGCGTCTTTATTGCAGGAGGAGCAGGGATCACTCCATTTCTGGCTATCTTAAGGCTGCTGAACAGCGAAAATAAATTGGCCGATAATAAATTGATCTTTGCCAACAAAACGGCTAATGATATTATTCACAAAGAAGAGTTTGAGAATCTCTTAGGTGCTAATTTTATCAATATACTGTCGGATGAAGAGCATGCAACCTATGCACATGGGTTTATTAGCAAAGATTTCCTGCAGCAACATTTGGCCGGCCCAACACATTATTACTATGTATGCGGACCGCGACCGATGATGAATAGTGTGCTTAATCAATTGCATGAGTTGGGCGTGAAAGATGAGTGGATTGTAAAAGAAGAGTTTTAAGTTATGAATGCATAATCTCAAAAATAAAAGATCATATCACCGAAGAATACAATAGTTTTGTATTTTGCAAGGCGAGATGACAGAAACCTGTGATTGAATTGTCGTAACCGTTTTTTTTAAGTATTCATTATTTAATTTTTAGTTATTATGGATCATTCTTTATATCCAAAGGCATCCAAGGAGTTGGCTGATCAACGTGCGGCTTTATCTCCCGAGATGACTGAAGCATGGACGCAATTCAGTCGTACTGTTTTCAAAGAAGGTGTATTACCGGAGAAGACCAAGCAACTGATTGCTGTTGCTGTTGCACATGTTACCCAATGTCCGTATTGTATCCGATCGCATACTAAACAAGCTTTGCGTAAGGGTGCCAGCAAAGCCGAGATTATGGAGGCTGTGTGGGTAGCTGCAGAAATGCGCTCCGGAGCTGCTATGGCACACTCGGCTATCGCACTTGACGAAATGAATAATATATAAAAATGAAGGATGTTTCTTTTAGTATGGGGCTGTTTACCGACCACTATGAACTGACAATGGCCGAAGGCTATTTTCATGCAGGGCAGAATGGAGGTACAGCAAATTTCGATTATTTCTTCAGAAAAAATCCTTTTGGTTCGGGATATACCGTGTTTGCCGGATTAGACGAACTGCTGGAAATGGTACTAGAGTTCAACTACGACCATAATGCCATTGATTACCTATCAACACGAGGCTTTTCGGATGATTTTTTAGAGTATCTGAAGACTTTCCGGTTTCAAGGCGATATATATGCACCTAAAGAAGGAGAAATAGTTTTCCCTAACGAGCCAATATTGAGAGTTACGGGTGATATTATCGAAACTCAACTTTTGGAAACACTGATACTGAATGTGTTGAATTTTCAATCGCTCATAGCAACCAAAGCTAACCGTATCCGGCAGTCGGCCGGTAATCGTTTGTTAATGGAGTTTGGTATGCGCAGGGCACAAGGTTGGGCTGCTGTAGCAGCCAGCAGAGCTGCTATCATAGGCGGAATTGACAGCACATCAAATGTGGTGAGTGCCTACAGCTACGGAATACCTTCTACCGGAACTATGGCGCATTCATGGATACAAAGCTTTGAAGATGAGCTGACAGCTTTCAGGGCTTATGCCAAAACACATCCCGACGACTGCATATTATTAGTAGATACTTATCATACCCTGAAAAGTGGAATACCCAACGCAATAATTGTCGCAAAGGAGTTGGAAAAGACAGGCCATAAACTCAAAGGGATCAGATTGGATAGCGGCGACCTGGCCTACCTATCCAAACAAGCCAGAAAACGACTTGATGAAAATGGCCTGGACTATGTGAAAATAGTAGCTTCCAATCAGTTAGATGAATATATCATCAAAAGCCTTATCGAGCAGGGAGCACCTATTGAGTCATTTGGAGTAGGAACTAATTTGATCACCGGTAGAAATGATGCGGCACTTGATGGAGTATATAAGCTTAGTCTGATACACGATCGACCTACATTAAAACTATCGGACGACCTGATCAAGCTTACATTACCAGGCGAGAAAAAAGTACTTCGCTATTTCAACGGCCAAAATAAATTTTATGCCGATGCCATTGCATTAGCCCATGAGAACCTTAACGAGATAACAACTATTTATCATCCGCACGATGCCGAAAAAAATACCTCAGTGATTGAATTGACCAGCGAGGCTATACAATCAAAAGTCATGGATAAAGGTAAGAGACTATCTGAGAGAACTTCAATACAGCAAAGTTCGGACTACAGAAAACTACGCATCTCGCAATTGCCCGACGAACATAAGCGCTTTGAATATCCACACTTATATAAAGTAGGTATTAGTGAAAAACTTATGCAAATACGCGATACATTAGTACGAAATATTAAAAAAGAAACATAAATCAGACACAAGACTTTTTATTCCTATCCTGATATGGTAGGATAAAGAAATTATATTGAAAATGATGCTGTTATACTCTATAAAAATGTTAAAACAGCTTCACACATAAAATTTAACCTTTGAATAAGATGAAAGCATTATTATTAGTTGACGTACAAAATGATTTTTGCCCTGGCGGCGCACTGCCTGCACCTTTTGGAGATGAGGTAGTGCCAGTGATTAACAGCCTGTTGGACTCTTTTGATTTGGTTGTCGCTTCCAAAGACTGGCATCCGCCACAGACAGTACATTTCGAGAAGTGGCCTCCGCATTGTGTGCGTGATACCCATGGGGCTGAGTTTCACCCCGGGCTGAAGGCAGAAAAGATAGACAAAATCTTTTTGAAAGGCACAGACGATAAAGATGATGGATACTCAGCTTTTGAGGCAACCAATGCCGATCTGACGGATTATCTACGTGGGAAAGGCATCAAACAGTTGTTTGTGACCGGCCTGACGACCGAATACTGTGTCAAGGAAAGCGTTATGGAAGCATTGCGACAAGGGTTTGAAACCTTTATGATAGAAGATGCAGTGAAGGGAATAGGTGTACATCCGGATGATATACCCAACGCCATAAGCGACATGCAAAAAGCTGGGGCCAAAATGATAAGCTCGTATGACCTTTTGAAACCAAATTGAATCAAACAACCGATATTACACTATATATGTACTAGTAAACAAATTTATTAATCTATAAAAACAACAACATAATGAATGCTAGATTGAACTATGCCGGCGTTTCGCCCGAAGCATTACGTGCCATGTTGCACCTTGAAAAATACATGGCCGGTAGCGGTTTAGAACGTCCTTTATATGAATTGATTAAAATAAGGGCTTCACAGATCAACGGCTGTGCCTATTGTTTGGATATGCATACCAAAGATGCACGTCATGCCGGCGAGACAGAACAACGTATCTATGCGTTGAATGCCTGGCGTGATACACCTTTTTATACCGATCGTGAGAGAGCTGCTCTGGAATGGACAGAAGCTCTCACACTGATTTCCCAAAATAGGGTTGAAGACCAGTTGTATGAAGCCGTGAGCAAACATTTTAACGAAAAAGAGCTTGTAGCAATAACTATGGCAGTCATAGCTATAAATGGATGGAACCGGTTAGCTATCAGCTTTAGGACGCCAGCAGGAAGTTATCAGCCGGGCGACCACGACCATGCTCCCCATTAACAAAAGGCTGAACAACTCAATAAAAAACAGATAAATACTTTTTTAATGATATCCATATGATTATGGCTACAAGAGGAAATGGTATATCAAAACAACTCAGTAGTATAATGATATTGGAATTACAACAAACGCTAAAATTATAAATCAATGAAACGATGGTTGATATTCCTGTTTATCACAGGTTTAGCAGCGGCTTGTTCGCATCCGGTTGAGCGGCTGCCCGTGTATGGTAAAACGACCATAGTAGGCGAAGATACCCTGCATTCGGTGGTACGTCCATTTTCGTTTATCAATCAGGATAGCATAGAGATAACGAATCACAGCTTCGAATCGAGGATATATGTGACTGATTTTATTTTCTTGTCCTGCCCGAGTATATGTCCAATAATGACCCAGCAATTGAAAAGAGTGTATGAGATGTACCGGACTGATCCAAATGTGTTCTTTCTTTCGCATACTATAGATCCTGAGAATGATACTATCCCCCGGCTCAAAGCTTATACAGAAGATTTGGGAATAGATTCGGATAAATGGTTTTTCGTTACCGGTGATAAAGACAGCATTTTTTCTATTGCCAACGATAGCTATTTTGCAACTGCATTTGCCGACAGTACAGCACCGGGCGGGTTTATACATAGTGGAGCCTTTCTGCTTATAGACACACACCGACAAATACGAGGAGCTTATGATGGAACCGATCCGGTAGAGGCTGAAAGACTGATGGATGACATACAAATTTTGCTTGCCGAAGAGTTTCCCCAACAATATAAATAACCTGTAAATCAATGAATCATTAACTAAAAATTTAAACGACCATGCACCAAAATTCTATTCTACTGCTTTTTTTCTTTTTAATGGGTATTGCTTTGATTGTCTTCACCTACATTTTCTTCTCATCGAAGAAAGCTGATCAGGGCATGTCGAACCCTTTGAAGAAGCGATTCTGGTTTTTTCTTATTTTAGTTTTCATACTAGGTATTTTTGCTTCGGTAACCATTCCCAATTCACCTTATTTTGCTCATGCAGGCGAGACACCTGCTAAGGTAGTCCATGTGGCTGCTGCCCAGTTTATTTTTTATATGTCTGAGCAGGCTATTGATCCGGCTAAGCCAAGTGGCCATCCTATTGAGTTGCCTGCGAATGAAGTGGTTGAGTTTCGTGTTACCAGCCTGGATGTAAATCATGGCTTTGCAATTTACGATGAAACGGGCAGACTTATCACACAAACACAGGCGATGCCAGGTTACGTGAACCGGTTGCGATACAAATTCGACCAGCCGGGTAAATACCATGTCCTTTGCTTAGAATATTGTGGCATTGCCCACCAGATCATGCGTACTTCATTTACTGTTAATTAGCCAACTAAAACTGTATTATCATGGAATCCATAAAAATAAAAAAGATTACCTCGGTGTGGATCATCACCGTACTAGTGTTGTTTGTTGCCTCTATTGTATTGGGTATTTTGATGCGACTCAATCAGGGTGGAGCCTTAAATCAGGCTCCTATAAATTTTTATTCTAATATGACTATTCATGGGCTTACTATGATAGGTATCTGGTTTGTAGCCGGTATGGCAGGTATTAATTTCCTGATGGAGCGTTATGTAAAAACCAGTTATAAAGCCAATCTTACTGCATTTATCCTCACAGTGATAGGTGTAGTGATGCTTTGGGTCATCACCCTTGTTGGGAAATTTCACGTAGCCTGGACTTTTCTGTATCCGATGCCGTTCAAAATAATGTGGGCTAAATGGGCAACACCAGCTTTTTTAGTTGCAATGTCGATATTATCAATAGGATGGCTGATTTGGAGTATCAGCATGATGACACAGATACTGAAAAAATATTCTATTGCACAAGCGTTTGCCTGGCAGCATTTCACTAAAGACCCATCCGTAAAGACCCCGCCTTTCATCCTGATATCTATGATCACCTTAGTTGGGGTGATCACTTGTCTGTTTGTAGCAGTAGTATTGATGGCGCTTTATTTTGCCGAGTTTTTGTCCAAAGGTAGTTTTGTGAATGATGCATTATTAATGAAAAACCTCACCTATTTTTTTGGTCATACTATTGCTAATGAAATGCTGTATCTGGGCCTTGCCGTATTGTATGAGTTATTTGCCGAAGTAGGTGGCAAAGCAAAGTGGCAGACAAGCTGGTATGTGGCACTGGCCTGGAACTTTACCCTTATTTTCATTCTGACAGCCTTTTTCCATCATTTGTATATGGACTTTGTACAGCCTGAAGGGTTTCAGATCATCGGACAGTTGGCCTCGTATATGGCCAGTTTGCCGGCAGCGGCAGTAACTGTGTTCAGTGTGTGGGTAGCGGTATATCGAACAAAGATCAAGTGGTCGCTGACTAATCTGTTATTCTTTATTGGAGTGGCAGGCTGGGTGATAGGTGGTTTCGGAGCTGTGATTGATGCAACTATCTCCAATAATGTAGTCTTACACAACACCTTATGGGTGCCTGCACATTTTCATTCTTATAATGTGATGGGAAATGTGTTGTTCAGTCTGGCCTTCTTCTATTGGTTTTCTATACAATTCACCGAAAAAGTGGTGAACGAACGACTTTCAAAGCTTGTCTTAAGTCTGCTGATCATCGGTGGTGCTGGTTTTCTGTTGGCTTTTTATCTCGGTGGTGCCGATTCTATCCCCCGCCGATACAGCAATTATCCGGCAGAGTTCACATCAGCTAAGCCATTGGCATTAGTCGGGGCAGCCTTTGCAACCGTATATCTGATTCCGATTCTGATTTTGTTTGTTACTATTACCAAACGATGTATAAAAGTTTTGTTTTCTTCGCGCTGATAGTTTTGCTAACTCACTCATCATCGGCTCAGAGCTTTTCCGATGCGATGAAAGAGGAGATCAATATCTATCAGAAAATTTATGATGCACCCTTGCAGGTGGCTGGAAAGCCACCTGCAAGTTTTAAAGAGTTTTATTCGCAGCAACCGTTTGTACTAGCTTTAGTTTTTACCCGATGCGTAGGAATATGTAGCCCGTTTTTGGTGAACCTGAAGGAAACTATACAACTACAGCCTTTTGAGAAAGATTTTAAAATAATTGTAGTCAGTTTCGATCCATGGGATACGGCAGACGAAATGGAACTGCTTGCCCGCAACTTAGGATTGAAATCCGACCCAAAATGGATATTTGCCGTTACAGACAGCATTGACCAAATGAATCGTTCGCTTGGTTTTGATCCTGTTTGGGATAGTGTACGCATGCAGTTCGACCACGATGCCCTTTTAGTTGGAATCAATGGTGACGGCTATATCACTAAAAAACTTATTGGACTTAGAGAGCGAAACGAGTTGAACCAATTAGTAGCAAGCATACATAATGTGTTTTCGCCTACTTATCGCCTGCCAAACCCTAATATTCTATTCTCCTGTTTTAATTATGATCCGATAAGTGGTAAAAACAAACCCGGATTAGGCCTTGCCTTTCTTGCGTTACCAGCAGTGATGGCAGTAGGAGTGCTATTGATAGTCAGTATGTCTGTCAGAAAAAGAAAAATACTCTGATTTTGGTATGTCTAATTAGCTTTGTACTTCACCGTAAAGCGACATAATTGCATGAGTTTACAGAAAAGGCTGTTTTGATTACACTACTCACGCAAATAGCTAAAGACTATTAGCTTTTTAATTGCAATCCAAATTCAGTATGATGTCTGACAAGCAGATAGATTCAATCAAGCCAATATCAAATTATTTTTTTGGGAGTTTTCTGTTCACCTTTTCTGAAGACAAATTTTTTTAATCATCAGCCTTTATAGAATGGCAGTTTGACGATGGTAGCCGGCATCAGCTTTTCCCGTATCTTGATATAGATACGGTCTCCTAACTTGCTGTGTTCTTTGGCTATGTAGCCCATTCCTATTCCTTTTTTCAGCATAGGCGACATAGTTCCTGAGGTTACTTCGCCAATTCGGGTTCCATCTTCTAAGCATATCTCGTGATGCTGGCGCGGAATGCCGCGTTCTAATTCAAAAGCTTTTAGCAACCGTTTAGTGCCATTGGTTTTATGTTCAAAATTCAGCTCACGGTCGATAAAGTCATTCCCGTCAGTAAACTTGGTGATCCAACCTAATCCTGCTTCGATAGGGGAAGTGGTTTCATCTATATCATTTCCGTAGAGGCAGTATCCCATCTCCAATCGGAGGGTGTCGCGTGCTGCCAGTCCTATAGGCTTGATTCCGTATGGTTCACCTGCTTTTAATATGGCTTTATATACCTTTTCAGCATCTTTATTATCAAGGTATATCTCACATCCACCTTCACCTGTATAGCCAGTTGTGGAGAAGAGTACATCAGATACTCCGGCAAATTCTATGTTGGTGAAGCTGTAGTGTTCCATTTCTGTGATTGGTGTATCGGTAAGCTCTTGCATAGCTTTCAAAGCCAAAGGCCCTTGAATGGCAAACACAGAAGTGCTGTCAGAAGTGTTGGAAAGCTTAGCACCTGTATCGTTATGTTGTTCTATCCAAGCCCAGTCCTTGTCGATATTGCTGGCATTGACTACCAATAAAAACCTGTTGTTCTCAAACCGATAAACTAAAAAATCGTCAACGATACCGCCTTTCCCATTAGGGAAACAACTATATTGTATTTTTCCTGGCTTTAACAGATTGATATCGTTAGAGCTTACTTTTTGAATTAACTCTATGGCACCTGATCCTTCTATCCATATTTGTCCCATATGTGATACGTCGAAAACGCCAAGAGCTTTGCGTACGGTTTCGTGTTCAAGATTGATGCCTTCAAACTGTATAGGCATTTCAAAACCTGCGAAAGGTACCATTTTAGCGCCCATTTCATGATGCAGGTGATTCAGAGCAGTCTTTTTCATTTTGTGTATTTTATTGATTTATCGTTAAATTCATGATTATACGGTTTCACTGAGTTTTTGTTTAAAGTAATGGCTTTAGTTGTATGCAGTTACCTATCACTGTGTTTGGTCAAGGCTTTAAAACACTGATTTTCCGAGATAGGTTGTAAATCGTTCTAAGGCTTCAAATCCTACTACCGAGTTTCCCATGCTGTTGAGCGGAGGCGACCACACTACCATACTCAGCAGATCGGGTATCAATGCTGCTATACCTCCTCCGACACCACTTTTGCCTGGCATACCCACCCTGAAAGCAAACTCGCTGGATTCATTATACAAGCCTGTAGTCAGCATCAGGGCTTTGAGGCGCTTAGCCCGGCTTGAATCTAGTATCTGAACGCCATCCTGAGGGTTAATGCCGTTATTGGCTAAATACAAAAAAGCTGTAGCCAATTGTGAGCTCGTCATTTCAATAGCACATTGGTGAAAATAGATTTCCAACACCTGATCCACATCATGGTGAATATTCCCAAAGCTCTTCATGAAATGAGCCAATGCCAGATTCCTATGACCGTATATACGCTCTGAAGCAGCTACCACAGGATTGTAATGAATAGTAGCATCACCGGCAAGCTGCCTGACAAATCTCAGCATCTCTTGTAGCGGATCGGGAAATATGTCTAACAAAATGTCGGCAACCACTATAGCACCGGCATTGATGAATGGATTACGAGGAATGCCGTTTTCGTATTCAAGCTGTATCAACGAATTAAAAGCCGTTCCTGAAGATTCTTTGCCTATCCTGTTCCAAATATCATCTCCTCTGTGTTTATAGGCCAAAGTAAAACTGAACACTTTGGAAATACTTTGAATAGAAAATGGAATATGTGCGTCGCCTATATGGTAAGCCGACTGGTCTATACTAACCACGCTGATGCCATAACGACTCGGATCAATACTTGCCAGGGCAGGTATATAATCAGCTACTTTTCCCTGAGTGAACATAGGTCTGGTCTCATAAAAAATACGCTGAAGTATCGCTTGGTAATCCATCTTCCGGTTTTCTTGCAAAGGTAGAAAATGTATTTGCATAATGCCTCAGGCAGCTAAATATTGGTGTTGTATTAGATGTGAAGAAAAAACTGATGTATAAGCTTACTTGATTGCTTACACACAGATTATCGCATATATTTGCATAAACTAATTGAACCTTTGAAGGCATAATACCTGTTTATCATGGCAAAGAAAAAACCTGCGAAGAAGAAAAAACCGGTTCGACGCTCTACTGCACCTAAGAAAAAAACAAGTGACAGATATTTACGTCTGATTCTTCGTTTTTTGGTAGTCGTATTGATACTTGTGTTCATAGCTTATGTGGCAAGCTATGTCTTTTTGCGTTCCTCATCAACCGTACCACCTGTCAAAAAAGAGCTGAGGGCTGACGATACCTCAAATGCTGATATGTCAAGTGAATCCCGTACTCCTATTAATAATCAGTTTGTAGTTTCCGTTTTAGACGGTACCTGGGTAAGTACCGAAAATGGTGCCTTGTTTACTATTGACAGAGGGGGCTATACTTTGGAAGTTCCTTCGGTGGAGAATACCGATCCTCTCAAAGGGAATATCCTTGTCACAGATTCCCGGATCGAATTAGTAGGAGCGTCTACTTCTGTATGTGCCGGTATTTCGGGTATCTATTCATTTCAGTTGCATGACGATGAGATAATGCTTGCACTTCAAGCAGATAGCTGTATTAGACGATCGCAGCTACTAGAAGGTAAATGGTTTAAGCTTTGATCAGTCAATTTGTGCGACTATCCATTCGCGTGCATTTACAAAGGCTTCCATCCATGGGCTGACTTCATCCTGCCTTCTTTGCTCCGGGTAGTATGGCCATTGCCAAGGCAGGAATGCGCGTTCTATATGAGGCATCATCGCCAGATGGCGTCCGTTATTTGAACAAAGGGCGGCAGTACCCCAGTCGCTTCCGTTTGGATTGCCCGGGTAATCCTCATAGCCATAAGTCATAGCAATATTGTATTTATCTCTGTAACAAGGGAAGCTGAACTTGCCCTCGCCATGCGAGACCCAAACACCTAACCGTTTGCCGGCCAAACTGCTTAACATGATGCTATTGTTAGACGGTATCTCAACAGTCAGAAAAGCAGATTCAAATTTCTGCGAATCATTGGGCAGTATCTTCACCTGCTCGGGATGCTCGGGGTAGATCAGGTTCAGCTCAACCATCAGCTGACAGCCATTACACACTCCTAAACTAAGGGTATCGGGTCGTTTATAGAAGTTGGTCAGTGCGTCTTTGGCTTTTTCGTTATACAGAAAAGCTCCGGCCCAGCCTTTGGCCGATCCCAATACATCGGAGTTGGAAAAACCACCTACGAAAGCAATCATATGGACATCCGAAAGGTCTTCACTCCCGTTGATGAGATCGGTCATATGTACGTCTTTCACGTCAAAGCCAGCTAAGTATAGGGCATAAGCCATCTCACGGTCGCCGTTGACACCCTTCTCGCGAATAATGGCAGCTTGTATCCCCGAGGAAACTCTACGATTGAACTGAATTTGAAACTGAGAAGCTTGACCGCTAAACAAATGTCCAAAGCTGAAGCGGAGCTCTTGCCTTTTGTAGTTTTTAAATCGCTGAAGCGCATACCGCTCGCCGCTCTGATGACGATCAAACTCATACGAAGTGCTGAACCACTGATCGCGTAAGGCATGGATATCGAATAAGTGTTTTTGTGCTCCATGGCTGATATGAAGCTCTGCTTTTTCAATGGCATGACCAATATCCTGATAACGAATGCCGGCTTCTTTCAGAATGGCAAAAGCACTGCTGTTGCTTTCAACTTGTATGACAACTGAAGGTTTTTCACAAAACAGCAGATCAACGATATGAATATCTTCCCAGTGGCTAAGGTCAATCTGCATACCAGTATCCGGGTTGGAGAAATTCATTTCCAACAATGTAGTGATCAGTCCGCCAGCCGATACGTCGTGTCCGCTTAGGATAAGCCCTTTGTTGATCAATTGCTGCAGGGCTTCAAATGCTTGAGCAAAATAGCTGATATCTTCTATTTCAGGGCTTTGGTCTCCTAACTGATTCAGTGTTTGTGCCAGACTGCTTCCTCCAAGATGAAAGCCACCTCCGGCTAAGTCAATATACAGCAAGCGGCTGTTCCGATCGGGTTTGAGACGAGGCGTAACGGTTTTTCGTATGTCTTTCACTTCTCCAACTGCTGTAACTATGACAGTTCCTGGAGCTAATACACGTGTCCCGTCAGGATATTGCTGTGTCATTGAGAGTGAATCTTTTCCGGTAGGTACGTTGATTCCAAGGCTTACGCACATATCGCTTAAAGCTTCAACAGCCTGATACAGCCTTGCATTTTCACCTGCATTTTTTGCCGGCCACATCCAGTTAGCGCTGAGCGAAACCCCTTTCAACCCGCCTTCTATTGGTGTCCAAACGATATTCGTAAGTGCTTCGGCTACTGCCAGTTGCGAACCCGCCTGTGCATTGATCAAGGCAGCTGCCGGAGCATGCCCAATAGCAGTGGCAATACCTCGGCTGCCTGTGTAATCAATGGTTATAACGCCTAGATTGTTGAGCGGAAGCTGTATGGGGCCTGTGGTTTGCTGGGTGGCTACACGTCCACTTACCGATCTGTCTGCTTTGTTGGTCAGCCAATCTTTACAGGCTACCGCCTCTAACTTCAATACTGCATTCAGATAGCTATGGAGTTGGTGTTCGTGGGTGTTAACAGGCTTATATGAGTTAGAGCTTGTCAGGTCGGTCAGCTGGGTCATAGGAGGTTTTCCCAACAAGTCTTTTAATTTCATATGAACCGGAAACAAGGTTTCGCTTCGTTTGATACGCAGCATTCCGTCGTCGTATACAGTGCCTACCTCAAAAAGTGGTGCTCGTTCTCTTTCGGCTACCTTTTTCAGCAGCACTACATCATTGGCATCAATAACCAATCCCATTCGTTCCTGCGATTCGTTTCCTAATATCTCTTTATCCGATAAGGTAGGATCGCCTACGGGTAATTTGTCCATATAAACCATGCCTCCGGTAGCTTCAACTAGTTCTGAAAGGCAGTTGAAATGCCCGCCGGCTCCGTGATCATGTATGGAGCGTATGGGGTTGTGATCGGCTTCGGCCATAGCTCGTATCACATTGGCAATGCTTTTCTGCATTTCGGGGTTGGCCCGTTGCACCGCATTCAGTTCAATAGTGCTGCTGAGTTGACCAGTATCCACACTTGACACAGCACCTCCTCCCATTCCAATCCGATAATTATCACCTCCCATGACTATGATCGTATCACCTTCCAAAGGTTTTTCCTTTATGGCGTCCTCTACTTTGGCATATCCAACACCTCCGGCCAGCATGATCACCTTATCGTATCCATACAATTGGTTGTTTTCCTGATGCTCGAAGGTAAGCAGACTGCCGTTGATCAGTGGCTGTCCGAATTTGTTTCCGTAGTCGGATGCTCCATCGGATGCTTTGATGAGTATATCAAGTGGTGATTGGTACAGCCAAGGTCTGGGGGGATATTTTCCTTCCCAAAGGCGTTGGTTATTCATCCTGGGGTAGGAGGTCATATATACTGCTGTCCCGGCCAATGGGATGCTGCCTTTACCACCTGCCATACGGTCGCGTATCTCACCGCCTGATCCGGTAGCAGCTCCATAAAAAGGTTCTACGGTAGTAGGGAAGTTATGGGTCTCTGCTTTAAGCGAGATCACTGTTTTGATATCTTTGAGATGAAAAAAATCAGCCCTGTCGTGCCTCAATGGAGCAAACTGTATGGCTGGCGGTCCTTGAATAAAGGCTACATTATCGCTATAAGCCGAGACTAATCGGTTGGGATTAACAGCAGAGGTACGGCGTATCAAGCTAAAAAGAGTCTTAGGCATAGTTTCTCCGTTAATGATAAAACTGCCGTTGAAAATTTTATGACGACAATGCTCGGAGTTGGCCTGAGCAAACCCGTACACCTCGCTGTCGGTCAAAAACCTTCCAAGTTTCTGGCTGAGATTCTCTAAATAGCTTACCTCATCTTCACTCATAGCTAAGCCGTGTGCCTGATTATATGCTGCAATGTCTTCAACCTCTTGCTGAGGCTGGGTTAGTCCGAAGGTCTGAAAGTCAGCTTCTTTAAGCCCATGATAAAGCATTTGGAGCATAGGATCAAAAGGATGATCGGCACCTACTTTGGTGAAATGCTCGATCCGTTGAATACCGGTTATACCCATGTTTTTGGTGATCTCAACTGCATTGGTGCTCCATGGGCTGATCATCTCCTTACGGGGACCTAAAAAATAGCCGGATAACTGGCTTTGTCTAAGCGACGGGGCATTGCCAAAAAGCCATGACAGCTTAGGACAATCAATATCGCTTGGCTTTTGATCTGAGATTACTACAATAAATTCTCTTTCAGAAAGTTGAAAAAATGATATCATGCTGGCTTGTTTTGCATCCAACCCCTTTATTAAACTGAAAGCAAAGATATAAAATAGCGATAAAAGTGAATCAAAAACTATCACTAAGTTGGGCGGTTTCTGAAAAATAGTACATAACTCTGCATGTAGCAATCAATCGAATGAGATTCTTACAGAAACATCAGACAAACCAAGGTAATAATTTTCTTTTTTTAGGTATAAGTTAGGTTAAAATAGCTACTTTTGTATGGTTTTCGTAGCTTTTACATACTTATAAATTACGTTTAATTAAGTCAATACACCTTCAGGAGGAAGGGGTACACACTCAAAAAAATTAAAAAGATGAAAGAAAAATCAAAACGAAGCATTGAATTACTTAACAAGGCTATTTCTGAAGAATTAACTGCTGTTCATCAATATATGTATTTTCATTTTCATTGTGATGATCAGGGTTATGATCTGTTGGCTGGTTTATTTCGCCGTACTGCCATAGAGGAGATGGTTCATGTGGAAACATTGGCCGAGCGTATTTTGTTTTTGAAAGGTGATGTGCAGATGAAGTGGGCCGGAGAGGTAAAACCGGTACATGAGGTAAAAGATATGCTGCAATTAGCGGCTGAGATGGAACAGCAAAGTGCGCATGATTATAATATGTGGGCTAATGAGTGTGCTCAGAATGCGGATGCAGCTACCAAGAAGATTTTCGAGTCGTTAGTGGATGATGAAGAACGTCATTTTGATCAGTTTGACGTGGAAATGGAAAACTTAGTGAAATTTGGAGATCATTATTTGGCGTTGCAATCTATAGAACGTAGCAAGAATATAGCCGGGGGTTGAGTGATATGCCTGAGGATAACAAAAAAACGCAGCTTGATCAAGCTGCGTTTTTTTGTAGTAACTATATATCTTTGATTAGAGAATGTTTGTGTTCGCAGGATGGTTTTACTAATCCGCTGCTGCATGCGCAACCAATCTTTTTACCATGTGCATCTAAACTGCTGCTGCAATGCTTTTTGAATTCGCCGTTCTTTTGAACGAACATTTTAATGGCTATACCGGCGAAAGCAATGCCAACAATGAATACGCTGAGTATGATAAGTTTTAAATACATGAGCTTTTAAATTTTAAGCAAAAGTAAGCTTTTTCATTTCAACAAGCCGTATGAAAGAATGTTCACCTCAAAAAAAAATCAATTTTTCATTTTAAATGCAGCTAATATGATAGAAGTTGCGATGGCTGCATTTAATGAATCGGTTTGGCCGCTATCCGAATAGGAGGGGATGGTAATTTGGTTTTGGAGGAAAGGATATAAATATTCACCTATTCCATGCGATTCGCTTCCAACAACTAACACATTGCTTGTGCTCTTTAATCCGGCTTCAAATACGTTCTCACCTTCGAGGGTGGCACCTGTGATGCTGAATGCATGCTGTGTCAGCTCATGGCATAAGATATCCAATGGTGTTTCAGTCAATGGTACCCTGAAAATAGAACCCATGCTTGCCTGCACAACTTTTGAGTTGTATGGGTCAACCGTATCGGGGCTATAAAAAATATGTGCTACTCCAAACCAATCGGCTGATCGAATGATGCTACCTAAGTTACCCGGGTCGTTGATACCGTCAAGTGCTACTATTGTCTTCCCTTTAAGCTGTTTAACATCTGCTTCGTGATGAACTATAGGAGCTATAGCCAGAATTCCCGGTGGGGTATGGAGTTGGCTGAGGGTTTTCATTTCTTGGTCGGTGATCACCTTGTAATGCAGGCCTGTCAGTAAACTGTCATTTCTTGTCAGCCACTGCTGTGTCACAAAAATTTCTGTCAGTGGAATATCACTTCGTATAGCTTCGCTTAGCAGCTTGGTGCCTTCAATAATAAATTCCTGCCGGCTTAGTCGAAACTTTTTCATGCGCAGACTTCTAATATATTTCAGCTGTTTGGCACTAAGCATAAGCGTGTTGTATAAAATACCAAGCGAAGATATCAAAAAAAAGAAAACCTGACTTTGGCTTACAAAATCAGGTTTTACTAATCAGTATTGTTGAGTTATTCAGCGAAAACTTCGAATTCAATTTCAAGTTGTACCTCTCTGTGGAGCTTGATCTTAGCTTGATAATTTCCTAATTCTTTGATAGCTTCTTCATCAAGATGAATTTTTTTCCGGTCTATTTCAATATTTCGGGCTTCTTTGATGGCATTGGCAATCTGTACGGTGTTGACCGATCCAAATATCTTACCAGAGGTACCTGCTTTGGCTGGAATGCGTAAGCTCAGTCCTTCCAATGCTTTAGCTATTGTAAGTGCTTCATTTTTGATTTTATCAGCTTTGAAAGCTTGCTGTTTTTTTAGCTCAGCTAAAATTTTACGGTTTGTGTCGTTGGCTATTATAGCTAATCCTTTAGGTATTAAATAGTTTCTGGCATATCCGTCTTTTACCCTTACGATATCGTTGGTAAAGCCTAATTTCTCGATATCTTGTTTTAAAATTACTTCCATGGTATTACTCCTCTTTATTTTATTTCAACAGATCGGCTACATAAGGCATTAGAGCAAGGTGACGGGCACGTTTGACAGCCTGTGCAACTTTTTTCTGGTATTTGGTTGATGTTCCTGTGATTCTACGAGGCAAGAGTTTGCCCTGTTCGTTGACGAACCTCAACAGGAAATCGGCATCTTTATAGTCGATATATTTGATTCGGTTTTTCTTGAACCGGCAGTATTTTTTTCTCTTAGTATCAACTGCTATCGGAGTTAAATATTTAATTTCTGAAGTTCCTTGTGCCATTTTTTCTTTGTTTTATGGTTACTGAATTTATGCCTGAGCTTCTGTAGTTACTGTTTGAGCTTCCTGAGCTTTTTTACGCTTCTTCTCGTTATAAGTAATCGCATGCTTATCGAGTTTCACAGTAAGGAAGCGGATGATACGTTCATCGCGCTTAAGTTGTGTCTCAAGCTCGGCTATCAAGCTGCCTTCGGCCTTGTACTCAATCAGATGATACAAACCGGTGGTCTTCTTTTGAATGGGATATGCTAATTTACGCATCCCCCAGTGTTCTTCGTGAACGATCTCAGCACCATGCTGTTTCAGATAGTCCTGATACTTCTTTACCGCTTCCTTCATCTGATCATCAGACAAAACGGGAGTTACAATGAAAACGGTTTCGTACTGGTTCATAAGTGTAAGATTAATTAAAAAATAAAATTAAAAATTTGGAGTGCAAAATTATACAATCTTTTGAAACTAACAAGCGAATCTATTGCCTATTTTTCAATAGCCCGACTTGATGAGGGTTTTTTTAGTCGATACCAATGAACTAAAACGATCAGAACCAACATAAATAAATCCATATAAAACTTATGGAAACCCGCTTCATTGATAATACTGGCCTGAACAGCCAGAATTATTACTGATCCGGTCAGAAAAAAGATCAACCCTAATCTGTAATGGTTGTTATACAATAGTATCAGGCCGGCCAAAAGCAAAAGATACACTCCAAACAAAATGAATATCAACAGAAAAAAACCAAACGGCGAGAATGAAAAACCATCTAAATACTGATTGGCTAAAGAGGTTAAAAACTCATTATAAACTAATGCAAGAAAGAATCCGATGGCAGTAATGGCGTAATAAATAAATGAAAAGATAAAGATCAGTTTGTATGTCAGCTTAGGGCGCTTGCGTGTGTCGCTAACCGGCTTATTTGTCATGGTCTGAAGGATTGGTAGCAGTATTGATCAACCTGAGGTATAGCAATATAAACATCGAGCTGAGTAAAAGATCAAAGGTAGGAAATTGGCCTGAAGGCCTGTACACATAAATAGTGGAGACGATCAACAATAGTATTTGTGACAGGGTATAGACATGAAATCCCGATTTGCGAAGCTGCCATAAATAGCGTACCCCGATGAAAGAGATAATATTTAGCAAACCGGTCAGAAAGAAATAGACCTTATCAACTGATAAAATAATGGCGGGGTCTAAATCCCATACCGACCAGTCTATCTGTTGAATAGTATGGGTGACCAAGTCGAAATTCAGATACACAAAAAGATTGCTGAAAGCCAATAATCCACTCCCTATGAAGCTTAAAATACATAAAAACGTTAACAGTGCAGGTCGCTTGCCGGAGGTGTTACTGATCTGAGGTGTATCCATAAAAAAATTAGGTTTTAGAGCGTTTGACTATGTGTGAAACGGCTTTGACCGAATTATACCATCAAACTGCCTATTGAATGTTCAACGGGCTGATGGGCCAAAATTACGACTTTTTTACGCGTGTATTCTTGATATCTTTGCCAAAACTTTTGAGCTGATGGATATACAGGAATTACAATATAAAATTGAACATTCTGATGCATTAATGGTGTATTTTTTTAGCGACCATTGCGCTCCATGTATCAGCTTGCGCCCTAAAATACAAGCCTTGCTCAGGGATGATTTCTTGAGTATTGAGCTGTTGTTTATAGATTCAGAAGCTTTACCCGAGCTGTCGGCTTATTATCAGGTGTTTTCATTGCCAACCTTTATCTTGTATTTTCAAGGAAAAGAGTTTCAACGATGGAGCAAATACGTGTCGATCGGACAGCTGTCGCAAGCAATTGCACGGCCTTATCAACTGCTTTTCAGCGAATAAGTCTCTTATATTCCATCTATCAACCTGTCGCTAACCTTCAGTGGTACCGATCGGATAAATTCTGCTGTTTTAGCAATATCTGTATAAATGATCTTATCTTCTCCCATGAATCCCACCTGTTTGCGATAGTCTGCCACAAAGTCTTCTATAAATGGAGAAGATCGCAGAGGGCGACGGAAATCAAGGGCCTGTGCTGCATTCAGCAACTCTATCGCTAATATCTGTTCTAAGTTCATCACTACTTTATAGGTGCGTGTGGCAGCATTAGCTCCCATACTGACATGGTCTTCCTGCCCTTGTGAGGATACGATGGAATCCGTTGAGGCAGGAGTACACAGTTGTTTGTTTTGACTGACCAGACTGGCTGCCGTATATTGCGGGATCATAAAGCCGGAGTTCAAGCCTGAGTTTGCTACTAAAAACGATGGCAGACCACGTTTCCCATTGATAAGCTGATAAGTCCGGCGTTCGGAGATATTGCCCAATTCCGATAAAGCTATCGCTAATAGATCAAATGCAATTGCTAAGGGCTGTCCATGAAAGTTGCCGGCTGAAATGATCAGGTCTTCTTCGGGAAATATGGTAGGATTGTCAGTGACGGCATTGATCTCATTGCTGAAAACCTTAGCCACATGATTGATAGAATCTTTGGAAGCACCATGTACCTGAGGGATGCATCGGAAACTGTAGGGATCTTGTACGTGAATTTTCTTTTGACCGATCAGCTCGCTACCCTCTAAAAGATAGCGTATGCGTGCAGCAGTATCGATCTGGCCTTTGTGATGCCGTATGAGGTGTACTTGCTCAAAAAAGGCTTCTATCCTGCCGTCAAAAGCATCTAATGAAATTGCCGCAATGATGTCTGATAATATGGATAATCGTATGGATTTCAATAGTATAAATACTCCATATGCGCTCATGAACTGGGTGCCGTTGAGCAGAGCTAATCCTTCTTTCGATTGCAGTTCGATTGCTTTCCAGCCTAAGCGATCCATTACGGCTTGTGCAGCGAATCGCTCGCCTTGATAGTTTACTTCGCCAAGACCTAACAATGGCAGGCTCAGATGTGCCAAAGGTGCCAAATCGCCTGATGCACCCAACGACCCTTGCTGATACACCACCGGATATATCTCAAGGTTATACATCTCAATCAGCCGTTCGACAGTTTGTAGCTGCACGCCGGAATGCCCATACGAGAGGCTTTGTATTTTAAGCAACAGCATCAGTTTGACTATCTCCTGCGGCACTTCTTCCCCAACGCCACACGCATGCGACATGACTAAATTCTTTTGTAGTATGCCTAAATCGGACGGTGGTATATTGGTGTCATAAAGCGAACCAAATCCGGTAGTGATACCATATACCGGCTCGGTCTGTCTGGCCATCTTTTGGTCTAAATACCTGCGGCAAGCTATGACCTTTTCTTTGGATGAGCTGCTGAGACCTAATTTGTAATTTTCTGTAATAATCTGAAAAATGCGTTGGAAAGTGAGTTTGTCGGAACTGATCAGATGTATGTTCATAAACGAGATATTGTGATTTTGTTGACGTTCGATTTGGAGTCGGAGAATATTTATAAGTGTTTTATAGCTTGATATCTATATCGTTGATAGATTGATAATAATGCTCCAGCACTTGTATCAACCCGGTACTGGGTATCTCTTTCTGATCGCCTGACTGCATCCATTTCACACTGAAAAGTTGTTGTTGAATCTCCTTTTCGCCTGCCATAACCACTATAGGTATTTGCTTGTTATCGGCATACTTCAGTTGCTTTCTGATCTTGTCGGCATCAGGATATAGTTCTGCGCTCAGATTTTTCATTCGTAACTCTTGCAGATAAGGCAGGCAGTATGCTGATTCTTTTTTGCCAAAGTTGAGGAAGAGTATTTGGGTAGTGTGATACGTTTTCTGAGGGAAGAGATTTTTCTCCATCATCACATCATATATCCTGTCGGCACCAAAGCTTATCCCTATGCCTGAGATACCTTCTAATCCGAATACTCCGGTAAGGTCGTCGTAGCGGCCTCCACCGCATATACTTCCTATCTGCACATCTACTGCTTCAACCTCTATGATAGCACCTGTATAATAGTTCAGCCCGCGTGCAAGGGTGAGGTCTAAATCCCAATTAAGATTCAGCTTCATTTGATCTAAATAATCAAACAGCTCATTTGTTTCTTCAATTCCTTTGCGACCTATAGATGAGTCATCTAACAAAGAAGATAGCTTCCCGAGCTTTTCCCGGCTATTGCCCTCCATGAATAATACTGGTTGTAGTTTTTGGATAGCTGCATGAGGTATGCCTTTGTCAACCAGCTCCTTAGTGACTTCTTCTAATCCAATCTTATCTAATTTGTCAATAGCTATGGTGATTGGGATCAACTTGTCGGGATGTCCTATATATTCTGCTATCCCTGATAGTATTTTACGGTTGTTGATCTTCACCTCAACATTGATATTGAGTTCACCGAACACATCGTCCACTAAACTGACTAATTCGGCTTCGTTAAGCAATGAGTCGCTTCCTATCACATCGGCATCGCACTGATAAAACTCACGGTATCTGCCTTTTTGAGGTCTGTCGGCTCTCCACACGGGCTGAATCTGGTAGCGCTTAAACGGAAAGGTGATCTCATGGCGATTTTGTACTATATAGCGTGCAAAAGGAACCGTAAGGTCGTACCTAAGTCCTTTCTCACTGATACGGCCTGATAATTTGTCAGCAACCAATGATTCACCCGGATCGATTCCTTTGAGGAAATCGCCTGAATTCAGGATACGGAACAATAATTTATCTCCTTCATCCCCATATTTTCCTAAAAGGGTTGACAAGTTTTCCATAGCTGGAGTTTCGATGGGCATATAGCCGTATCGCTTGAACATCGTACGTATGACATCGAAGATATAGTTTCGTCGCGACATGACCATAGGACCAAAATCGCGGGTTCCTTTAGGTATGGAAGGTTTAAACACCATGATGATTTATTTGAGCTGCAAAATTAGGAAAAAACACGGGTTTTGTGGCAATAACAGTATTTGTGTGGATAGAAACTGTTTGAAATACTATGCTGTGTGGTTACACTATATATTGGTCTTTCTATCAGTCTTCGATTCACTATCAGTCTTCAGACTAACTTAGTCCAAGTTGCTGCAATATTTTTGTGTTGAACATACCGGCCTCGGGTTCATCTTCACCTGGTGCCCACGAAGCAAATTTTTTATCTGTCTTAGGATCATATGGGCCGTCTTTCACTTCATAGGCTACTGATCCTGTCTGAAGGCTTATGATGCTGTGCCAGCGACCTGCTGCTATCTCACAGCCGTAATTTCCGGTTGCCGCATCCAACACTATATGGTCTGCTATCTCACCTTGATTTGTGTATTCAACCACCAGTATCCGTCCTCTCAAACAGAAAAAGACTTCTGTTTTGTCGGGTAGTTCGTGTTTATGTGGCTGTATATAGGTTTCGGGCTCCATCGCATTCAACATACGCTGTATCAGTGAATCGGGGTTAGGATGGAAATTAAATATCTGCCTTTTGCGCTTGCTTTGCCGAGCCTGAGCGATCAGTGTGTCAATGATAGAATCATCTATGCGGATCATAGGTTTGCTATGTGTATAGTTTTTTATATCTGATTCGTGTGGGGCCTTTATCGCCCAACCGTTTTTTTCTGTTTTCCTCATATTCCGTATAGCTACCCTCAAAGAAATAGACTTGTGAATTGCCTTCAAAGGCGAGGATATGGGTTGCGATTCGGTCGAGAAACCATCGGTCGTGCGAGATGATGACGGCACATCCGGCAAAGTTTTCTATTCCTTCTTCCAATGCTCGTAAGGTGTTGATGTCTATGTCGTTGGTAGGCTCGTCAAGTAGCAGCACATTAGCTTCCTGACGCAGGGTGAGAGCTAAATGCATGCGGTTTCTTTCACCTCCCGACAAGATACCGGCTTTTTTGTTTTGGTCGTTACCCGTGAAGTTGAATCGGGCTACATACGCTCTAGCGTTGATAGTACGATTTCCAAGCCGGATCTCATCATGACCGCCTGAAATTACTTCGAACACATTTTTTTCAGGATCAATATTAGCATGTGCTTGATCTACATATCCTAATTTGACGGTCTCTCCCAGTTCAAAAGTGCCACTATCGGGTTGTTCGTGCCCCATTATCAGTCGGAACAAGGTTGTTTTTCCGGCTCCATTAGGTCCTATCACTCCCACTATTCCGGCAGGTGGCAGGCTGAAGCTGAGATCATCGAATAACAGCTTGTCGCCATATGCTTTACGTAGGTTCTTACATTCAATCACTTTGTTTCCAAGTCGGGGGCCATCGGGTATGAACAACTCAAGTCTTTCCTCCTTTTGTTTCACGTCTTCCTGTAGCATTTTTTCGTAGGAAGATAGCCTTGCCTTTGATTTGGCATGGCGTGCCTTAGGAGCCATTCGGACCCATTCTAATTCCCGCTCTAATGACTTTCTTCGACGGCTTTCAGTTTTTTCTTCCATCTCTAATCGCCTGGCTTTTTGTTCTAACCAAGACGAATAATTGCCTTTCCATGGTATGCCTTCTCCTCTGTCTAACTCCAGTATCCATCCTGCTACATGGTCTAAGAAATAGCGGTCGTGTGTAACAGCTATCACTGTGCCTTTGTATTGTTGTAGGTGCTGTTCAAGCCACTCAACCGATTCGGCATCTAAATGATTGGTTGGCTCATCAAGCAGCAAGATATCCGGTTCACTGAGCAAGAGACGACACAATGCCACCCTTCTTCGCTCTCCACCAGAGAGAGTGCGTATAGAAGTGTCAGGCTCGGGACATCGTAAGGCATCCATAGCTCTTTCTAACTTACTGTCTAACTCCCAGGCGTTTTTTTGTTCAATCAGATCAGTCAGCCGACCTTGTTCTTCAATCAGCTGATTCATTTCATCATCCGACATAGGCTCCATAAATCGGTTGTTCACCTCTTCATAGGCTTTCAGTATATCAACTACCTCTTGTACCCCTTCTTCCACTACTTGCCTGACAGTTTTATCTGCATCTAACTCAGGCTCCTGGTCTAACATACCTACTGAATATCCAGGCGAAAAGGCTAGCTTGCCCTGATACGACTTGTCTTTTCCGGCTATGATCCGCAGCAGGGTTGATTTTCCTGAGCCATTCAATCCTATGATACCTATCTTGGCACCATAAAAGAATGATAAATAAATGTCTTTTAATATGGTACGGGATAGAGGGATCAGCTTACTGACCCCTACCATAGAAAAAATTACTTTTTTATCGTCCGACATTTCTTATAAGATTTGCGTTGATATTTGTGCTAGTATTCATGTTAAATTCCCTGCATTTATAATCAGACCTTCCAGATAGCTTTGTTTTATTTTGTATGTGCAGCCATCATTTCTGACATAGCCTTTATGAGGAGTTGCGTACTTGAAGTCCAATGATATTCTTGTTTTACGAAGTCTTGTCCTTGTTGAGCTATTCGTTGTGCGAATTCTGTGTCTGTCAACAGGTGAACGACTGAGTCGGCAAGTTCAGCAGCTGTATCGCCTACTAATATTTCTTCCCCTATTCTTCCACCTAACGCACTATGAGCCAATGGTGTTGTTATTGAAGGTAGCTGCATAGACATAGCTTCTAATAGTTTGTTTTGCAGGCCTGTACCTATTCGCATAGGTGCAATAAACACTTTGGCTGCTGCATAGGCATCGCGTATGTCGTCTATCCAACCGCTGATAATTACCTTGTCAGAAGCTAAGGCTCGTACTTGCTTATCCGGTGTAGCTCCGGCAATCAGCACAGTGGCTTGTGGGAGTTCCTTCCATACGTAAGGCATGATTTCACGTACGAGAAACAAAGCGGCATCCACATTAGGCGGATAAGCCATATTACCGATAAACACTATATCGTATCTCTTGGGTATATCTCTTGGCTGGAAAAACTCCTGATCAACCCCATTAGGTATGATGAGTATCTGTTGGTTGTCGGGATGTGGTATCAGGTCTCTGTCTGGGATGCTGATAATGGTTTTCACGTCAAAATCATCGAATATGGAAGCTTCGTAACGCAGCAGACGTTTGTACTCCATATGAAAGAACGGCTTCAAGAAAAATGCTGCTATTTCTTTTCTCCTTTGCACGCCTTTTGAAAAGACATCCTGATAGTCTAATGCCTTAGGTAGCTTGCTGTATCGGATGTATTCAGCCACTCTGAGGAGTTGGCCGTATAATACATCAGGTTTATGCTGGCTGATCAGTTTTTCTGTTTTAGATGCTGCACGCTTGTTATAAAAATAACCTGTCTGCAACGGCTTGCCGGATATCCACGCCTTGAATACATTGAACATAATACCTGTAAAAGGCAGATCAATAAAGTTGATAGATACACAATAGGGTTGCAAAGCCCTGAAAGCGGCTTCCTTATCTGTTGTGGCTTTGGAGTTTAATGCACATAACACTATCTCGTGTGTGGAAGCCAGCTCTTTTATTTGATGAAACGCCCGAAGCTTATCGCCCTTTTCAAGAGGCCAGGGGATGCGCGACAGCAACACAAAAATCTTCATACCCGAATGGTCAAAAGTTGATACAGTGATATGGGGCAAAGATAACAAGGAAAAAACATGCAGGCAATATCAAGAGGAGCGGTTTGTCTTACTATTTTAGTTTGCTTTGTTTACGGATCAACTCTTTGTAAAAAAGCAGCATACGATCAATGATCCTGCGATGGTCATACATTTCCTCAACTAATAAACGGGCTTGATGACCCATCTGACTTGCTGTTTCCGGCTGACGGATCAGTTGTTCTACGGCATCGGCAAATTCTTCCGGCTGATGAGCTATGAACAGATGCTTTCCTGATGTATAGAAAATACCTTCGGCACCAACTTCTGTAGTAATGACGGCTTTGGCTAATGCCATTGCCTCTATGATCTTGATACGTATCCCGCTTCCAGAGAGTAAAGGTACTACAGCTATTCCATGATCCCGTATAAATTCCTGAGCATCCGGTACTTCGCCTACAACTTCAACCTTAGGAAAAGATTGTTGCAGTAGCCATGAAGGCATAAAACGACCTGCCAGTACAAACCGAAGCTTTGGTAACCGATGATGTATCAATGGCCATACATTCTCCAAAAACCATCTGATCCCCTCTTCATTAGGTATCCAGTTCATCGCACCAATATGAAAAATGGTATCTGGATATCTTGGCGTTGAATCAGATAGCAAATATTTTTCGGGCGACACGCCAAAAGGTATATCAATGACCGGACAAGATGAGTATTGTCTGAAAAACTGTGCATCCTTACGTGTAATGGCAGCTATGCCGTCCATACTTCTCAGGCTGTTCAACTCAAATTGTTTGAGTGTGGTAGCTAAATGACGGATATACCATCGTTTTGGGAAAAATCGGGTTTGATCAGCTATGCGTTCCCATATCAGGTGTTCTATATTATGGGCTCGCAACACTATCACTGCCTTACTGTGTTTTCGAATGACAGGTATATAAGGTGCCATGAAAAGTGTTTCTAACTGTACCACATCATATGAGCTGCTATGTAGCAACTGAATTAGCTTTTCTTTGAAAGTAGCGGATATAAACCGTTCGACATGATATGATCGTCCGGCTAACATGGTCATCAAGGCATCCCACACTTTAATACGGAGATCTATATGTATTAGCTCTATACCTGTCTTCTGGCGATAATCACTTGGGATGTCTTGTGCTTGTATATGATATTTTTCGGAGTTGACTGCCAACACCTTGACTTGATGCCCAGCTTCTATCATGCCTTCTATCATGCTGTTCATAGCCATTGGCCCGCCTTCTAAAGCCGGATAAGGTGATTTATTGCATAGAAAAAGCAGTTTCATACTGTGTTGGCTTTTTTATGTAAACGATGTATCACTCTCTTTAAAAATTTTTGCCAGCTCTCGGCATCCAATAGTGCAGCATCAGTTGTAGATTTGAAGGTAAGAAATAACCCTAATGGCAACAGTACTATACTCGACAGCCATACCCCTTCAAAAGTCTTGAGGTCGCCAACTATAGCCATCTTCTCGCCGGTGATACTCAAAATATGATAAATGACAAATAGGATCACCGCCATCACTACCGGCAGTCCTAACCCACCTTTACGAACGATAGCTCCTAACGGGGCACCTATGAAAAAGAGAATCAAACAGGCGATGGAAAGCGAATGTTTTTTGTGCCAGGCAATCTCATGCTTGCGAATATTTTCAGCTAATGAAACCAATGACTTTCTATTGTCGGTAATATTATTGCGGTTGCTTCTGACAACTGTCAAAGCATTCTCAATGATATTAAACTGGTCGGCTACCTGAAAATTGTTCAACAGTGGATACTGCAGCTCGTAGGTTTGCAGGCTGTCGGGAATAGTGTCGGTTGCCGCACTGCTAAGCTGTTTCTTTTGATATTTCTTGGGAATTGGGACAAGTTCGGTCTGAGAGACAGTATCTAAAGTTGATAAGAACTGAAAACGACTATAGAAGTTTTGTATATAGCGTTCGTTCCTATTCTCGAAGTTGTTGTTCAATGAATCAATAAAGATAGTAAGCTGTCGTGTGTTGAGCATCCCGTAATGGTTTTTGAACAATACTTCATCAGTACGGGTCAGGTCGAACTCACTTAAGTCAAATTTCAACCGTTGCTGCTCAAAAGTAGTTCGCTCGAATGGTCTGTTGTCGCGATATGTTCGTGTGCTAATGACATCGGTGTAATTATATCCGTCGAACAAGGTGAAGATGACATGACGTTGGTCAGGACTGAGTTCCATATAGCCTTTCTGGGCAGTGGTAACCTTGATATTACCCATACGGTTGGTGTGATCATAAATTTTGACATCATAAATAGTCCGACCGTCTTTGTCTTTACGACCTACACGTATGATATAGTTCTCGATACCATTATAAAACATGCCTTCGTTGATGTTGAAAGCCAATTTCTGTTGTCGTATATCGTATAATAGAGACTGAAACTTCAGGTTGGCAACAGGTAATACATTGTTGGAAAAAACAAAAGCCAATGCGCTGATAAAGAGTGATAGGATAACTAATGGGCGCATGATCTTCCAAACTGATATGCCTGATGCTTTCATTGCTACCAACTCATAATGCTCGCCTAAGTTCCCGAATGTCATCAGCGACGACAGCAAGATGGCTAAAGGTAGAGCCATAGGCACAAAAGTAGTGCTGGCATAAAATATTAAGCGTAGTATAACGGTGGCCTCCAAACCTTTACCTACTAAGTCATCAATATATTTCCACAAAAATTGCAGCAAAATGATGAATAAAGAAATGAAGAAGGTCAGAACTAAAGGACCTAAATAAGACCTGACTACATAAGCGTATAATTTCTTTAGACCCATAGTAAGTCGTATGGACACGCAAAAATAAGCCATAAAATGGTAATCATGTCGATTCGACTGACCAAAATCCCTTTGACCTGTGTAGCAACCGTTTATAGGATAAGCGAATTACAGCCTGGGTAATCATTGTAATCAGACAATTATACCTGGTGTCAAAGATGTTTTCCCAAGCAAAAAAAGAAATAATTCGTGTGATAATGATTCTTTGCGGAAAAGGCTGCCTCAGTCAAATAAAAAAACACAAAGAAAACATTGGTGATAACACTAACCTAAGGGTTGTTTCAGGATTTCAAAAAATACTACCCAACGATTAAAATAGCCATTTCATTGAGTTTTAAAATTACTTTTGCATAGTAAATATTTTCTCTGCTTTAAAAACCGTCAGTAAACCACATTCATTTTTCGTATGAGACCACTCAGAAATGTTTTATTTTTCCTTGTTTTATCAAGTACTGCCTGCCGGTCAACAACAGTACCCACAGAAAAAGAGTTTACTCCACCTGATATGCATACTAATAAAATATCGTTGGATTGGGAGGGTAGGTATGAGGGGGTTCTGCCTTGTGCCGATTGCGAAGGAATTGCTATAACTGTTGAGCTGATAGCTCCGGATCAATACCGAATCACTAATGTATATAAGGGAAAAGCTGATGTCAGTTTTGTGGAAACCGGAAGTTTTAATTGGAGCCAGAATGAAAGTAGCATAATGTTGATGGATGGTGAGGATATACATATGAGCTTTTTGGTCGGTGAGAATCAGTTGATTATGTTGGACACAGAAGGGCGGGAAATAGAAGGTGAGTTGGCACCTTATTATCGGCTGACAAAAAGTGAAGGATCATTTACCCTTTATGGGATACACTGGCAATTAGTTAAACTGTCAGATAACGCCATTGAACTTTCGGATGATCGGAGACAGGCCTTCATTGCATTCGACCGGCAGGAGCAAAGGGTTTATGGGAATGCGGGATGCAATCTTTTTCATGGAAGCTATCACAGTTCCGAACAAGGACGTATTGAGCTGAGACCTCTTGCATCAACTATGATGGCCTGCCCTGAGATGGAGACAGAACAATTATTCTTTCAGGTTTTGGAAAATGTAGTCAGCTATACTATTATTGATGGAAGTCTGTGGCTGAATACATCCGATCATGAAGCTGCGGCAAGCTTTAAAGCCATTGGGTTTGAATAAAAGCTGCCTAATCGGTTATGTCAACACCTTAAAAAACTACTGTTTTCCCTTTGATCAGAGATTTGGAATATACAATGAAGCCAAAGAGTTTTGCGGTACTCATCTGTTCAATTGATAAAGCAAATACGTATGTGAGTCCTATGCGACTTCAAGGCTTCATTCTGGTTTAAATCGGTTATTCATACAGTTTTTTGACCGCTTTTTGTGCAGAAAACCGTACTTTTAACATTTTATTTCTTGAAGGATCTGATTTATTCTGCATCAAAATAAATCTTTTCAGTGCAATCAGGTTCATACATTTAGTTTTTGACAAGCTAAATTAAACGACAGTATATGAGGTATTTATATTTTTTAAAACATTTTTCTAAATGGTTTTTACTCTTAGCACTTCTGCTGCCTTTTGTTGCGTTTCCGCAGAGTATCACAACAGTTGAACCGCCTTTTTGGTGGGCTGGTATGAATCATACCGAATTGCAGCTTATGGTTTATGGTAAAGAATTAGCACAGACAAAACCACAGATACAGCATCCGGGAATCACCCTGAAAGAAACTACCTATTCTAACAATCCAAACTATTTGTTCCTGACGATTGAGATCACTCCTGAAACGGGTCCTACGATATTTCAAATCCGATTTGAGACCGGCAAAAGAAAAGCACCTATAATCAACTATGAGTTAAAGGAAAGGGAGGAAGGATCGTCTCAGCGGCAAGGATTCACTGCCAGTGATGTGATCTATCTGCTAATGCCCGATCGGTTTGCCAACGGAGACCCTGATAATGATCATACGAAAGGAATGCTTGAGACGGCCGATAAAACCAAACCCGATGGACGTCATGGAGGCGATCTCAATGGAATCATAGACCATTTAGACTATTTCAATGAGCTGGGTGTTACAACTTTATGGATCAATCCAGTGTTAGAAAATAGTATGCCCGACTATTCCTATCATGGCTATGCGATAACCGATTTTTATAAAGTTGATCCCCGTCTGGGGAGTAATGAAGAATACCGTTTGTTGATACAATTGGCACATAAAAGAGGATTGCGCATAGTAAAAGATATGGTATTCAATCATTTTGGCACGAATCATTGGTGGATGAATGATCTGCCTATGAGCGACTGGATACATCAATGGCCCGAATTCACCCGCTCAAACTACAGAAGTGGTACCTTGACAGACCCGTATGCCTCTCAATGGGATAAAGACCTTATGTTGAAAGGTTGGTTCGACCATAGCATGGCCGACTTGAATCAGGATAACCCATTTGTAGCTGAATACCTGATCCAAAACAGCATCTGGTGGATTGAATATGCCGGATTGGATGGCATCCGCATGGATACCTATCCGTATTCGGGGAAGAGGTTTATGGCCGAATGGATGCAACGGATACGTAATGAATATCCTGATTTTTCGGTGGTGGGTGAGGTATGGTTGAATACCACTCCACAAGTGGCCTATTGGATGAATGATGCTCATAATTCAGATAGCTTTAATTCGTATCTGGACTATGTATTTGATTTTCCTTTGAAATATGCGTTAGCAGAAGCATTCAACGAAGAGAACGGCTGGAGTAGCGGCATTGCACGACTATATGAATCACTAAGTTTAGATTTTCTATATCCTTATCCGCAACAGCTGGTGGTTTTTGCTGATAACCACGATACCGATCGTATCTTCAGTGTCTTGAAGCACGATATCCGAAAGTTTAAAATGGCAATGGCCTTTTTGATGACAGTGCGTGGGATTCCTCAGATATACTATGGTACCGAGATTCTGATGACAGGGTGGGAACATCAGGGACATGGATTTATACGGGAAGACTTTCCCGGTGGATGGATGCACGACAGTGTGAATGCGTTTACACAAACAGGACTAACAGCTGATCAGTACGATGCCTGGACTTATATGCGGCTACTGCTGCAATGGCGAAAAAATAAAAAAGTGATCCACGAAGGGAAAACGACACATTATATACCTGAAGAAGGTGTTTATGTGTATTTCAGACATCTTGACGGTGAATCCATCATGGTAGTGTTAAATAATAACAATGAAAGCAAGACGTTTAAAACCGAGCGATATACCGAGAATCTTAAAGGATATAGTACCGGAACAGATGTATTGCATAGAACCTATTTCGACCAACTGAGAATCATTTCGGTTCCGGCTATGTCGGCACGTATTATCGAACTTAAAAGATAAGGCCATGCTGCTGATCTTAAGAATGAGGACGAGGGCACATCAAAGTATCGGAAATATTTTAACTTTCTTAGCGCTGATATGTCTGTTGGCTTTTTCAGCTCCTGCACAGGAAATTGTTGTACGGCCAACTTCACCCGAAATGACTGATACTATCACTGTTTCCTATGATGCTGCACAGGGCAACCGTGCTTTAGCTGATTATGATGGAGCAGTATATTTTCATGCCGGTCTTATCACTACGCTAAGTCTTGACGGGCATGACTGGAAAAATACTGTAGGTCAATGGGGAACCGCAGACGCCAGAGTACGTATGCAAAAAGCTGCCGACAATCTGTATGTTGCCAGTTTTGTCCCGGATCAGCTGTTTCAAATAGCTGAAGGCACTCAGGTTCAGCAGCTAGCTTTCGTCTTTCGAAACGAAGATGGAACCAAGGTGGGAAAAACAGCCTCAGAAGAAGATATTTTTATTCCTGTGGCTGGCTATCAGCCTCCTGTTGCACAAACTAAGGTGGATCTTTTCGACCATCTACTTTTTCAAGGGATAGAAGAGCATGAATCTTTTCTGTTGCTACAAACTGATCATGGTGACATAACCTTCAGACCTTTTAGCGATAGTATCATTGAGACTTGTTGGCATCCTACCGGTTTTACCGGTTTTGAAGTGTCACATGCTGTAGCAATGTCTCCTGATCCGGTGAAGACCTTTCTTGCAGAAGCCGAAAATCAGTTGATCTACGATTTACCCGGTATTCAAGTCCTGATACAAAAGCAACCTTTTCATATCAGCTATATCAATAACGGAAAAACCATACTAAGTGAGGAAAAAGGTTTTTTTGCCAGGCATGATGCTTCGGGTATGCGCTTCAGATTAGAACAGGATGAGAAGCTGTATGGGAGTGGCGGCAGAGCCGGCGGACTAAACCAGCGTGGCAAAAAGCTTCAATTGTATAACCGGCCTCAATACGGATATGAAATCGGGGCTGATAATCTGAATTACCAGATCCCATTATTGGTATCGGATAAAAAATATATATTACTGATTGACAATCCGCATAAAGCCTGGCTTGATGTGGGCAGCAAAGAGGATAATATATTGGAGTTCAATGCCCAGGGAGGTCCTATGCGCTATTTTCTGATTAGCGGGAACAGGTATACCGCTATTTTAGAACAGTACAGCCGATTGACTGGTAAGCAACCCATGCTTCCCCGTTGGGCTTTTGGCAACCTGCAATCGCGCATGGCATACAGAAATCAGGATGAGACCGTTCGAATAGTGGATCAAATGATAGCAGGCGACTTTCCTATAGATGCCGTCATTATTGACTTCTACTGGTTTGGCGATAGTATCTTAGGCCATTTGGGACGGTTTGACTGGTGGCATCAGGCATGGCCCGATCCCGGGAAAATGATTGCCGACTTCAAGGCTAAAGGCATACAAACCATCACTATATCGGAGCCTTATATCATAGATAGCCTACACAACTGGCGTATAGCTGATTCGTTGGGAATATTGGTAATCGATTCGGCCGGGAAATCCTATATTGATACGCATTTTTATTTTGGTCATGGCAGCCTGATAGATATTTTCAAGCCTGAAGCCCGCTCATGGCTTTGGAGTCAATACCGTAAGCAGTTCGATATTGGAGTAGAAGGTCTTTGGGGCGATCTGGGTGAGCCGGAAAGCCACCCTTCTGATATTATTCATAGCTGGGGAAAAGCCGATGCGGTGCATAATATTTACGGGCATTACTGGACAAAAGCTGTGTATGAGAATTTTAGAAAAGAGTTTCCCGATAAACGCTTGTTCTTTTTAGCACGCAGCGGATTTGCCGGCACTCAACGTTATGGGATAGTACCGTGGAGCGGTGATGTAAGTCGTAGTTGGGGTGGCTTGCAGGCACAATTGCCGGCTATGCTTAATATGAGCCTTTCGGGTGTGCCTTATATGCATTCCGATGCTGGAGGTTTTGCCATGGGCGTGAAAGACGAGGAGCTTTACACCAGATGGCTACAGTTTGCCGTCTTTACTCCTGTGCTGCGCCCTCATGGCTCGGGCATACCCTCGGAACCGGTGTTTTTTAATGATACCACCCAAAAGATCGTAAGGCGTTTTATGAAGCTGCGATACGAACTTTTGCCTTATTTATATACCGCTAGCTGGAACAACAGCATAAGTGGAAGACCTATAGTGGCTCCTGTTTTTTTCTATCATCCGGATGACGAACGCTTTGCAAGCAGCTTTGAAAGCTTTTATTTCGGACCTGATATATTAGTTGCTCCGGTTACGCATGCAGGCAGCCGACTGATGAATATTGAACTGCCAAAAGGCTTGTGGTATCACTTCTGGTCTGGTAATAAGGTCGTGGGAGGCAGGCAGATACAGTTACAGCTCTCGTTGGAAACTATTCCGGTGTTTGTGAGAGAGGCAAGCATCATCCCTAAAGTGAAGGCTGTGAATACGACCGCTCAGTACAGCTCCCGATATCTTGAACTGCATACTTATCTGCCGGGATATGATGGTGAGTTTTCCGGACAGATGTATGAAGACGACGGACAGCTGTTTGACAGCTACGGTAAAGGAGCTTACGAGCTGATACAGATAAATGGAAAATTGGAAAATGGAAGCCTGAGCTTGCAACTCAGCCGAAGCGGAAAAGGATATGCAGCTATGCCCGAAGCCAGAATGGTCGAATTTGTGCTCTATGGGTTAGAGAAAAATTTACGTCAGTTGGCACATGACGATAAAGCCATGGAAATCACCAAGGCAGCGCCTCCCAAAAATGAACCCGGTGTATGGAAAGACCAGGAAGGAAGATGGCGTATCCGTGTCGTATGGTACGGTCAGACAAGTGAAATACAAGCCCGATAATACAATAATCAAAATCCTTAATAATGAAAAAAACTGTTCTTCAATTACTAAGTGTCTCAGCAATATGGATGATCATGCTGGGACTTTTTTCGTGTGCAGGCAATGCCAAGCAGGAGCAACAGACTAATCTGAAACCTTATTCAGAGGTTGTTACTCCGGTATGGGCTAAAAATGCTGTTATTTATGAAGTGAATATACGTCAATATACTCCCGAAGGCAGCTTTGATGCATTTGCAAGGCATCTGCCACGACTGAAAGAACTTGGAGTAGATATCCTATGGTTGATGCCTATACATCCGATCGGGCAGCTAAACCGCAAAGGTAGCCTTGGAAGCTATTATTCGGTAAAAGATTATAAAGCGATCAACCCGGAATTTGGGAGCATAGATGATTTTAAAAGTTTAGTCAATCAGGCGCATGAGTCAGGTTTTAAAGTGATCATTGATTGGGTGGCCAATCATACTGCATTCGATCACGAGTGGACACAACAGCATCCCGAGTGGTATTATAAAGACGAACATGGTAAGTTGGTCTCGCCTTACGATTGGACTGATGTGGCTCATCTCGACTACGAGCAGCATCCCGATTTATGGGACGCCATGATAGATGCCATGAAATACTGGGTCATTGAGACTAATATAGATGGGTATCGTTGTGATGTGGCCGGTATGGTGCCTACTGCTTTTTGGGAGCGTGCCCGCCTGGAATTGGATGCCTTAAAGCCTGTCTTTATGCTGGCCGAAGATGAAGCACAGCGCAATCTGACGCAAAAGGCTTTCGATGCTAATTATGGATGGGAGTTCCATCATCTGATGAATCGTATGGCAAAAGGTGAGAAAAATCCGAGCGATGTATGGGATTATTTTGCCCGGCAGGATACCCTCTTTGCACCTTCCACATATAGAATGATGTTTACTTCTAATCACGATGAAAATTCATGGAATGGAACAGTGTTTGAACGATTAGATCAGGGTGCACCGGCTTTTGCAGTGATGAGCTATACAGTGCCGGGATTTCCCCTTATTTATAACGGTCAGGAAGTAGCTCTGAACCATAGGCTACAGTTTTTTGAGAAAGATGAAATCAACTGGGATACAGCAACGATATACACTGACTTTTATACTCAGCTCAATCAAATAAAAAAATCTAACGAAAGCCTGTGGAATGCTGATTCAGGTGGTGCTATGATAGCCGTTGAGACCGATAAGCCAGAAGCAGTACTCTCCTTTATCAGGCAAAAAAATGATAACGAAGTACTTGTGTTTATCAATTGTACAGCTATCGAACAAGATGTTCAGGTGAAAGATGAACATCTTTATAAAAGTTATATCGATTTGTTCACCAATGATACAACTCACCTGCAGGCAGCGCCCTTTAAGATGGGAGCATGGAGCTTTAAGTTATTGAGATAGAACTGTATGTGCTATTATAGCTATATATGTACGAAAGACAACAATCTTATTATTTGTCTTTATCGGAAGATGATTTCTTCCAGGAAAGACCGATGAACTCGTTAAATAGCACTTGCAGATAAGCTTTTCCTTCTTTGAGTACCTGCTCTTCCTTACCGCCTTGTATTTCTTTTTGGTAATATCTGTCGGCAAAGCAGTTCCATGCAAAGTGACCATCGGCGTTTTTCCAACCTAATCCTTCTATCAGCTCGAAATAGGCAAATTGGGGTGTATAAGGATTGAATAAGTTTTTGCTCCAAAAATAATTGTCAGAAGTTAATCCTAACTGATGGAGTAGGGTAGCTGGTAAATCAGTGTTACCCGAAATAATATCCATTTGCTTGTTGCGAAATTCGGGCTTCAATGCCGGACCTACCAACAATAATGGTATTTTATGATATTCAAAACTCTCAAGAGGGTGGTTTTTATATGAGTTTTTGCTGTGATCGGCTACTAAAATGAACAGGGTATGCTCGTACCAATCCGTTGTTTTTACTGCTTCAAAAAAAGTTCCTATAGCCATATCTGTATAATATGCACCGTTGACATAAGGCTTTTCAATTTCAGGCCAATGAATGACCCATTCCATTGGGAAGTCGTAAGGCGAGTGGGAGCTAAGGGTAAATATAGTGCTAAAGAAAGGTTCTGGTAGTTCGGAAAGCTGATCGGCAGCCCATGGCAGGAAAATCCCGTCGTGCACTCCAAGCTTGCCGCGTGGCATGCTGCCAGGCAAGTCTTTCCCTTCAATGATATGATCTAATTCGTTGTATATCAGGTATGAAAGTATATTCCCGTAATTTAACTGTCCGCCGAAGTAGAAAGAAGTGTGATAACTGGCTTTGTTCAGGTCTTTACTAAGCGATGGCAAAGCAGCATACTTTTCAGGATGATTGGTGATGGTAGTGATCGGTATGCCGGGTAACCCAGCGTAAAGCGATCCTATGGCCTGCTGCGAACGGTTGCCACTGGCATAAAAACGGGTGAAAAGCAACCCTTCCTTTTCTAATTCACGAAAATTTGGTGTGATACCTTCAACACCTCCAAGACTCTCAATCAGATCAGCCGACCAACTCTCAAGCAATAACACCACTATATTAGGACGATCAGTAGTAAGAACCGAAACCGTGGTATCTTTTTTCAGCTGATGAAGGGCTTGAACTAACTCGATTGCTTCATCCTCCGGCATGGATTGAAAAACATTCTCTTTCAACATATTTTGCGAGTTGAGCACACTGAAGACAATGTTGTAGAATGGATTGACAGCCACTAAATTAACTATCTGATGCTTACTGAAATATGCCGAACTGATACTGATAGGGATAGCTTGTATGCCGCCTCTTGCCCCTAAAAACAGTAATGGCACACCAAGAAAGAACAGCAACAAGCCAGGCCAAAAGGAAGTAGCTCTTTGAGATATCCTATAAAAGAAAAAACGATTATATATCTTAAAACTTCCCCAAGTGATCAATGCCAGGAGCAGCAAAAGCAGAAATAACATGAAGGGGTGTACGGTTTGAACAATCTCCGATGGTTGACGAAGATACGCAAGTGCCTTATAGGATAGCTTAGTTTTCCATTCGCCATAAATACCGATCTCGGCTAAGGCTGTCAGACTATATACTAGAATCAATACTAAAACATAAACCTGTATGATTTTTTGAAAAACGGTATAAGGCAAATGCCTCCAGACAAGCAACAATAGGAATGGGATCAGGGTGAAATAACAAGTAGTGGCTAAATCTAAAGGTAAAGCTGCATAAAAACTTCGTATGACTTCAACAAAACCAATATGTTCTATACGTATTAAAGAGAAATAAAAACCAAAGAACAAGGCACGATGAAAAGTAAAAAACAGCAGCCAGAACAAAATAAACCGAAACAAATGGATGAGAATAGCACGCATAGCTGAATTTTTGCCAAAAATAAACGAATTCTATCAGCTACGATGCTGCCGGAGAAGTTGTTTACTCATAGAAATGGATGGAGCCTTGTAGTAAAACTGGCTTACCGCTTCATATGCATAAGATAAGTATGGATGGAAATATGTATTTTTACCATAAAAAAATTTATGAGCATACAGACAAATCTCCATCAGGTATTAACTACACTTCCGACAGATACACGTTTGGTGGCTATATCAAAAACCATGACTGAAGAGACCGTTATGCAGGCTTACAATGCCGGTCAACGACTCTTTGGAGAGAATAAGGTGCAGGAGATCATAGAGAAACAGCCTCATCTGCCTAAGGATATTGAATGGCACTTTGTAGGACATTTGCAGCGAAACAAAGTAAAGTTCATTGCCCCGTTTGTTTCAATGATCCATGCGGTGGACAGTCTGAGATTGTTAAAAGAAATCAACAAACAAGGTGAACGAAATGAACGTATTATCTATTGTTTGTTGCAATTTCATATAGCCGACGAAAGCACTAAATTTGGACTTGATATGGCTGAAGCTGAAGAACTCCTTAACGAGCTCAACAAGGAACCACTACCACACATCCGCTTGTGTGGAGTAATGGGAATGGCTACCTTTACCGAAGATCATACTCAGGTGCGTAAAGAGTTCAAACAGTTACGCACATATTTTGATTATCTGAAAAACACCTATTTCAAAGATGATGATGCGTTTAAAGAAATCTCGATGGGCTTGTCGGGCGATTATCTCATAGCTGTAGAAGAAGGAGCAACCATAGTACGTATTGGAAGTACTATTTTTGGCGAAAGAAACTATTGATAGCAACCAGCATGTTTGTCCCTATATGCAGAAGCTATTATCGTAGACCCATTTGTCGGATGTAGTGCTTATACGCTGTTTAAATCAACCATTAATCACAAAATATGATGAAGACAATATGTGGAAAAATAGAAAGAGTCTATTGGCTAAGTATAAAAGTTGATTTATACACTGGGAGTTACAAAGCTTCAGCTGATGAAAAATAGTTTTTGCCTTCTCATCGTACTATTTTTATTGTGCGGTGTTGTTCCTGTATGCTACTCGCAGGCCGATCTGGAAGTGTATGCCTTTGGTGATGGAGAGCTATTAGAGTTTACGGTCTCTTATAACTGGGGATGGCTTTGGATTGATGCCGGTAGTGTGGATTTTCGGGCAAGCAAGCTGCCTGACAATGAGGTGGCTTCTTGGCACTTTTTGAGTACAGGCAGGTCGTTCAGGAAGTTTGACTGGTTTTTTAAAGTGCGCGATACTTTTGAGGTGACAACAACTGCCAATCTGCGTCCAATACAGTTTCGACGGCATTGCTTTGAAGGCAGTCATATCACTTTCAATGACTATCATTTTCATCCACACAAAAGTGAAGTACGTATGTTTACAACTGATACCGAGAAAGATGCGTTTTACGGTATAGTGCCTCTACCGCCTGAGACCACGGATGTACTCACTGCCACCTATTTGACCCGAAGTTTAAATTTTGAACATCTGACTATAGGCGATACCTTATACATTTCAACCATCATGGATGATGCTGCTTTTCGCCTTCCTATAGTCTTTCACGGACGCGAGGTGGTTGAGACCCGTGCAAAGAAAAAGTTCAAGGCTATAAAATTCAGTGCTGAGTTAGAGAAAGGCAGCTTGTTTAAGGAAGGCGAAAAAATCTATGTCTGGATCACTGACGATGCCAACAGATTACCATTAATGATAGAAGCCAGGATCATCGTAGGAAGTATCAAAGTGCATCTGACCGGATTTGAGTATCCGGCACATCCGGTGAACTCATTGATTTCTGTGCAATAGCACTATTTGCATGAGTCCTGATGCATGTAAAACATACTCTTGCGGCAAAGACAGACTTCTCATAAACTAATCTCTTCTTCCCATGAAGATCATCAGATAGTAAAACAGGGTAGCTAAAGAAGCCAATGCAGCGACTACATAGGTATAAGCAGCCCACCTAAGGGCTTCCTGTGCTTTTGGTTGTGTTGTCTGATTGGTAATACCGCTTCCGTTCAGCCAGACCAATGCCCGACGGCTGGCGTCTATCTCTACTGGTAAAGTAATCAGACTGAAGAGAGTAGTAATGGCAAACAGGATGATACCGGCTAATAATAGTTGTGGGAAGACATTCAAGGTCAGAATACCGGCTAACAATACCCATTGTACCCATTTGGAACTGAAACTTACTATTGGAACCATCTGGCTGCGCATCTGAAGCCAGTGATAAGCTGTTGCATGTTGAACGGCATGGCCACACTCATGAGCTGCCACAGCAGCTGCAGCAACCGAACTGCTATTATATACTACCTCACTTAAATTAATAGTCTTTTTCAAGGGATTATAATGATCGGTCAGCGCACCAGGTACCGACTGAACAGTCACATCAAATATCCCGTTGTCGGCCAACATTTTTTCGGCTACCTCACGACCAGTGAGCCCATAATTGACAGGTAATTTACTGTAAGCCTTAAACTTCGACTGTAGCTGATTGCCAATCAGCCAACTAGCTAACATGAAAATTCCAAAGATGATCCAAATCATTGTGTGAGACTTTAAAAGTTTGAAGAGATCTGACAAAAACATTGCCAGAAAACTAAAAAAAGAAAAGCAAAGAATGAAATCGAATTTTTTTTTGAAGATACTAATAGACGTAACATCTGTTTCAAAACCCATTTAAACACTATAATGAACGAATAATTAGATCTATAATGTTGTAATGCAAATTGTTATGTAAATATATAGTCTGATTTTGATTTTCTATCTTTGCACCCTTGTTTAACATACCAGATGATGAAAAAGAACAACGCATTGTTACGTGAAGTCCGGTCGTATGCCGTGATCACTTTAGGACTTTTTGTCATGGCCTTAGGCTGGACAGCTTTTTTGATCCCAAATGAGATACTTGGTGGTGGGGTTAGCGGTATTTCAACTCTTATCTTCTGGGTAACGGGACTTCCGGTGGGTGTATCGGTTTTTGCGATCAATGCGGTATTGTTGGTTTTTGGCTTAAAGATACTTGGCAGAGGATTTGGGATCAAGACAATATACTCTATCGTAGTACTCTCGGGCTTTTATGCACTTCTGCAATATTATATACGCGAGCCTTTTGTTACCGATAAATTTTTAGCCAGTATAGTAGGAGCTGGTATGGCAGGATCAGCTATGGGATTTATATTCACCTTAGGTGGAAGCACAGGAGGGACGGATATAATCGCTCTGATAGTAAACAAATATAAGAATATCAGTCCGGGAAGAGTAATATTACTATTGGATGTGTTCATCATCTCCAGCTCATACCTTGTTTTTCGGAGCATAGAACCGTTGGTGTACGGGTTTGTGGTTATGGGCGTCACCTCTTATACCATTGATCTGATCATCACCGGTAATAAACAGTCTGTTCAATTGTTTATTTTTTCAAAACATGCTGCTTTAATAGCCGATCGTATTGGTAATGAATTAGGTAGAGGGGTTACATTTATCAGAGGAGTTGGCTGGTACACCAAAACGGAAAATGATATTTTGATGATCATAGTCCGGAAAACAGAGTATCAACAAGTGTTCAGAATAGTTAAAGAAGAAGACCCTGAAGCTTTTCTCTCCCTTTCGATGGTAATGGGAGTATATGGGATAGGGTTTGATACAATTCGTTAACAATCTGACTGATAAGTGGAGCCTATCTGCTTTGGATCCCTATTGATTTATGATTCGTAAACCACTTTTATTAGCCTGACAAAAAGTATTCGAAATAAATTTATGTTCGTTTTACCTCAGACGGTTTAAGCTGTATCCACACAACGGCTATCAGCATCAGCAGGCAACCTGTTAATTGAGTTATATTCATCTTTTCACCAAGGATAATGTATCCGCCTATAGCCGCAAATACGGCCTCCAAACTTAGTATTATTGCTGCGTGATCGGCGCGTGCACGGCCCTGAGCAGCTATCTGAAGGGTGAACCCTATTCCTGCCGACATGATACCAGCATACAATAATGGATAAGCAGTCTGCAATATAGCCGATAAATTCGGAGATTCGAGACCTATTGCAAGTAGTAAGCTTAGCAACCCGGTAAACAAAAATTGTATGAAGGCAATCCATTTGGCATCGTGTAAAGGTGCTATGTATGACAACACAATCAGATGCATAGCCCAGAAAAGAGCACTAATCAAAACGAGTATATCACCTATGGACAGCTCTATTTGTTCGTGTACCGATAGCAAATACAATCCTGCTGTTGCTAAAAGGGCTGCTAACCAGACTGAGCGCCCGGAACGATGGCCGGTGATCATTCCAAATGCCGGTACAAACAATATGTACAAGCTGGTAATAAAACCTGCTTTGCCGGCTGTAGTATAGACAATCCCTAGTTGTTGGAAACTGGCAGCAACGAACAGGGCAAATCCGGCTAAAATACCATGAAACCAAAGCCGTTTGTTAGACCATGAAGCAGTTGCCTTTTTACGCTTACTACTCGTCAGAAACGGCAATAGCACCACTGCACCCAATAAAAATCTGATGCCGTTGAAGGTTAACGGATGGATATGCTCCATTCCCTTGCGCTGTGCTACAAAGGCAAAACCCCAGATTAGAGCTGCTGTTAGTAGAAGAATATTAGGTTTGAATGGTTGGCTCTTCATCTTTAATTCATCCGTAGTTTTTTCCAGAATAAAGTGAGCAATGCGCCGGAAATAATGGCTAAACCAACCAACACCATAGCCAAGGTATGGTTTGAATAAAGGAAGTGACCAATGGCAAACAAGGTGCTGTATATCATGATACAGCCTAAGATCATACATATAATTCCGGTAGGTACATCCCAGCGTAAATCTTTCTCTTTAATAAGGTCAACGCCTTGTTGTCCGGCTTTTTTTACTACAGCTTCCCAGCCTGGACCGCCGGGCCTGATCTTGCGATAAAAGTTTCTGAGCGTTTCATCATTTTCCGGACGAGTGAGATAAGTGACCAACAGCCAGGAAATACTGGTTAATAACACTACTCCGACAAATTTAATCATACCCCAGTACGTTGCTGAAGTCAATATACCAAGCACTTTCACTTGATCATCAGGCAGATATATCAGGCTGAAGTTTTCGATCAGAATGAAGATAAGCGAGAAAAATCCGGCTGCTATCATAGCTGATAGTTCTGAATACGCATTTACACGCCACCAGAACCATCTTAGAATATAAATTAGACCAGTGCCTGCACCTATCATCAGTAAATACTGGAATGCCTGAAGGGCATTTTGTAACACCAATGCCAACAGTACAGAAAATATCATCAGGCTAATAGTGCTTATTCTCCCAAAGCGTACCTTTTGTTTTTCGGTGGCTTGTGGATTGTAAAACCTGCCATAAAAGTCGTTGACCAAATAGGAAGAGCCCCAGTTTAGCTGTGATGCTACAGTCGACATAAAAGCTGCTATCAGTGATGCCACTACCAATCCGAGTATTCCGGCAGGTAGAAATTCACGTAACATGGCCGGATAGGCAAAGTCGTTCTTGATATATTGAGTTGACACATCCGGGAAGGCATCTACCATTGATTGAATATCGGGGAAAATAATGAGCGAAGCCAGACCAACTATTATCCAGGGCCATGGACGAAGCGCATAATGAAAAAAGTTAAACAACAGTGTAGCACCCACAGCGTGACTTTCGTTTTTAGCCGATAACATTCGTTGTGCGATATATCCACCACCACCGGGCTCAGCACCCGGATACCATGCTGCCCACCATTGTACGGCTATAGGAATTAAAAAGATACTTAAAAATAGTTCCGGATTAGATATCTCAGGTATCAACCTAAGCTTATCGGCTACTGCGGGGTTTGCAAACAGACCCGACAATCCTCCTACTTGTGGCGAGCGGGCTACAAATACAGCAGCAATGACAGCTCCAGCCATTGCGAAACTAAACTGAAAAAGATCAGTCCAGAGGATAGACTTCAATCCGCCTAATCCACTGTAGATCACTACTACCACTGCGGCAATAATCAGTGCTGGTGCCGGTTGAAGACCAAGCATGACACCTGCTATCTTGATAAACGCAAGCGAAACACTTGCAATCACTAACACATTGAAAAAGAATCCAAGATAAATAGCCCTGAACCCCCGAAGGAAAGCAGCCATTTTGCCACTATAGCGTAACTCGTAAAACTCAAGATCGGTCATCACTTTTGAGCGATTCCAGAGCTTGGCATAGATAAATACGGTCAGCATACCGGTTAAAAGAAAAGCCCACCATAGCCAGTTGGCTGCTACCCCTCCCGTACGCACCATATCGGTAACCAAATTGGGAGTGTCGGCCGAAAAAGTAGTGGCTACCATTGAAACTCCAAGAAGCCACCAAGGCATATTACGCCCAGATAGAAAATAACTGGCGGTGTTTTTACCGGCATCACGTGCGGCCAATAAACCGATAGTGAGTAGAACAAGAAAGAACAATCCAACAAAAATCCAATCAATAGTATTTAAATGCATGATCTTAGTTCTTTATGAGAAAATTACTATGTATTTATAAATTGATCCAGCTTTTAAGCTTACTGATGGCTTCATTTCTTGTGTGTTCATCAAAATGACGCAGACGGGTAGTATGTGATCCTTCTGGTAGGATGAGTTTCAGGTGATCAGTCTTGGTACCGGGTTTAACAGCTGTTGACGACCACGCATCATATTCGCCATACACATATAAGATGCGATCTCCATTTCGCTTCAGCCATCTATCCACTTTTCGGCTCAGTTGCGGACTGTATCGGACTGATATTCCTGTAGGAAGGGTATGATTGAAATTGGGATGATGTACTAAGTGAAGTAACCTTTTAAACGGCTTGATATCATACGAATAGAATCCCATCTCGGTGAGTGCCTGATAGAAAAATGGCTGAAAGTTTTCGATGCTTTGGTCGGAGAAAAAATCATATCCTGCAGCCGCAATAAATGTGTTGAATACTGTATCGATATTTGAACCCGGCAACGGCAAGGCATCACACGAAACTGGATACCATTGCCAGTAGGCAAAACCCAATTCCAATACGTTATACTCATACGCTTTTTCAGTCCCGCCTACCCAATCAAAACTGAAGTTACGGGCTTTGGCCGAATCAGCAAACATAGGATAAAACACCGATCTGCGTTCTAACAGATCTTTTTGCAGAGCTTGAAGTCTTTCTCTGCACTCAGGATTAGCTACTGATCTTAAAAAACGAAACACACGTTTGTCGGCTGTTGAAAAATTTAGTGGTGCCACATAAGGTACCGAAGCTTGCACATCATCGGGATAGAAATACCTGTAGTACAGGCATGTCTGACCGCCTTTGCTGATACCAGTGCTTACCCAGGGCCCGGTATAATAGGTTTTAAGCAACTGATTGATAGAGTGTAAGTCGGCAGTAGCATTGTATAGGTTCAGTTGTTCCCATTCAATAGTTGAAGGAGTGCTATTCCCAAAGAATCGATGTTCAGCCACTATGAGGTTTGCATCCAAAGCCTCGGCTAATTCTTCATCATATCTTGGCCATAAGGCATAATGCGCTGCGTATCCTTCTGTTACAAATACCACGGGCTTGTCAAACCCCCTGTGCCGGATGATGATCCGTTGCAGAAATGTGTCTGATTCAGCTTCCTGATGGTTTAACGGCTGACGAAGGTATGCTACTATAGCACTTTCATAACGGCGGATATCAATCCGAAGCTCTTTGATGCTGTCCAAACCAAGCGTGCTCAGTTGATCAACCCATTGTTGCGAAAAAAGGATTGTAAAAGAACTGAGTACAAATGCTAAGGTGATGAAAAGTTTTTTGCGCATAGGAATAGGCTTTGAATTTTTCGGCAATTTAGCGAATTAGACAATCAGCAGCCTCGAACAAAACAGAAAAAAAGCCACTAGCAACAGGCAAGTGGCTTTTTTCTGTCAGATTTCATCTGTGCGTCTTATCGGCTGATAACTATTTTTGATGTGTGAACGTTTTGATCCGTTTTCAGGCGGATCAGATACATACCATTAGGCAGAGAGCTCAGATCGCGTATGATACGTTGGTTTCCAGATGGCTTACTGCCTGAATCCAATAACATAACTTCCTTACCGTTGATATCGATTAAATTGATGAACACCGGCCCCGAGCTTGACAGATGATAATTCAAGGTAATTTGATCTTTAGCCGGATTAGGTATTACAGAACTTATTGTTGCGGTTTGACTTTGGATACCTACATGGAATCCGGTAGTAAAAGTTACCGATGATCCTGGGGTTATAATGCCGTATTCGTTTTCTACATCATTGATCCCAAACAGATAGGTGGTTAATTTGTCTAACAGCCCTACAGGCGAAACAGTTATAATGGTTTTGTCCTCATTAATAGTGGCAGTAAATGGAAACTCATCACCATCAACCTCCTGAAGTGTGATCAATCCGGCTACATTATCATTGGTGATCTCTTGTCCTCCAACATGATATACTGGCATACTAAACTGAATATGCAGATCAGCTTCGGTTGGGAACTCTATGGTTCCATTGATTGGGTCGAAGGATACAATAGCAGGCAATGTGTTTATGTCACTTGAATAAGCCGATTGGAATACATATTTAGTTGCATTATCCTGAAGGAATATTACTGCGATCAGGTCTTCCATTTCTTCTACATTGGTGGTGGACATATCATGTGTATAGGTGATGGTCTGGGTTTCATTAGCCGTGAAATTCATGGCAGCACCATTGGCATCAGGCATCATTTTCATCATCACGTGGTGAAATTCGGTTTCACCATTTGAGGCTACGTTTTCTGTTGTAACTTGTTCGATAAACACCACATGAAGTATTACATTTTGCAGATCGGCATATGAAGTGATTTGGGCTGTCACACTAAAGTCATCTCCATCCACTACGTGCGCTGCTTCAATTTTCACAAAAGCCGGATTAGCCATAGCAGTATTAAAGGCGTTGTTTACCGCTGAAGCGCTGGTAGACACGTTTTTACCTTCTACGTAAAGCATGGGAACGGCGTTCACTCCATAATACATACGCCTGATACCACCTTCGGCCGTATAGTATGGGTCTCCGTTTCCGGGCCAGTTCATCTGGTATTTGATCAGACCAATTTCATCACCGTGTTGTTCAATAAAAGGATTAAAAACATTTCTGTTAAAAGTGTAGCAAGGGCCGCAGGTTGAGCTGGTGAACTCCTCAAATAAGGGTCGGCGTTGTAAGGTTTGATAAGGGATACTGATAGTCAACTCAATCAAGTCATTATCTGGGTTATCGTCTTGTCCTTGCCCGTTTACATTGGAAAGCCAAACCTTAAGGCTATAGATACCGGGTTCGGGATTCAGTAAATGCTGGCTTTGAAAGTTATGAGCAGTACCAGTAGTAAGGTTCAACCCTGTGTAGGATGTAGTAAATACTTCGCCATCATCTACGCTCCAGTTAATGTCATATGAATGGATATTCTGCAATCCGTTATTGATGATGGACCCAGCTACAGTTTGTTCGTCTAAGAAATAGGCTGGCACATTCACAGAACCCATAGCAGCATCTAAATCGACTGGCACGATCAGCTCAAAGTCATCAAAATACCAGTCGTTCATATTGTAGCTGTTTCCGTTGAAAAACAGGCAGAACTGGAAAGTAGGGCTGTCCACATCCTCGTTTTCAATAACGACTGTTTTTGTTTGTGCTGGAATATTAGAGTTTACTGTTTGTGTCCAGACATTAGTCCAATCATCAGTTTGTGAGGCTCTGGTAGCTATTCCAATCTGGTAGTTGGAAGCGTAGTGGTCAAGCATATGCCTGAAGCTTACAATTGCAGTATTGTTCCCCGACAAGTCAAGGGCTGGCGAGATAAGTCGCGTCATAGTGTTGAACTGTGGCGACCATGTTAGTTTCCCTTCAGGTGCTGTACCACCGGCATTGGCAGTATTGGAAATTTTCCAGTTTAATGCCTGATCGGAAACAGTCCAACCAGCTGGTGGAACAAGGTTGCCGCTAAAGTCCTCAGTAAGTATAGTTTGGCCACTTAATGATATAGTCGCCAAAAAAATAATAGCTAAAGTAAAAATTCTATTCATACAATTAAAAGTTTAGGTTATTTTGTAATTCAAAGTATTTGGTTATCAGATTTTTTTACTATCGTCCAAAGATAAAATAAAGTAGCATGACAGATAAAATCACATACAGTATTATTACACCCCATCGTTGTGCTTTTTTGAAAAAGGTTTTGGGTTTCATCTGTTTTTAATTTATCGCAAAGATAGAAGAAGGAATCATAAATGCATAAAAAAATACTACTACAATACCTCTACAGAAGTTATTTTAAGGTAAATAGATATTTGCTTTTGAGCTGACTGCATCACCCTATAGGTTTTAACAGGCTTGTGTGCAATGCTATTATTTATTAAAACTGTTGCAGGAATTCGGTAAGATTGTTTTCGGAGCTCAGATTAAACTTTTTACGCAGTCGGTATCTACCCATTTCTACTGCCCGAACGCTGATATTATTGAGTGAGGCTATTTCCTTAGAAGAAAGGTTCATACGCAACAGGGCACATAAATGCCCTTCATTTTTTGTGAGTTGTGGGAATTGTGATTTGAGTTTATCAAAAAATGCGGCATTGACAATATCAATATTTTGTTGAAACTCTTTGAGGTCTTTGATCAGGTTTATGTTTTGCTGCACATTGATAGTCAACTCCTTTAATCGTATCTCACGTTTTTCGGATGATATGTTTAACAGCTTTTTCAGTTCTGCTTTCAGCTCATGCAAAAACTTGTTTTTCTCAACTAAATGCAGGGCGTAATTAGTAAGCTCATTGGATTTTAGATGTAACTCTTTCTCCATCAATTCTTGTCTGGCTTTGCTAAGCGTTGCTTCTTGCTCAAGAAGCAGTCGTTTTTTGCGATGTTTCAGTTTCAGTCGGGAGTAAATAAAGACAGCTATGATAGCAAACAGCAATAATGAGAGTATAAGCAATAGCTGACGGCTACGAAAGATTTCTTTTTCACTTTTCAAAAGTGCGATTTCACTGTCTTTTATTTCTAATTCTTTTTCTTTCAGATTGAGACTGAAGCGCGTATGCAGCTCATTTAACTGTTCTGTCTTTTTCTGATTGAACAGCGAATCTTTCAAATATGAATACTGTTTAAAATGCCGGAGAGCTTTTCCTATTTCATTTTTTCGCTCATAGGCCAAGCTCAATCCGTGGTCGGCATTTTGTTGCCCTTCAAGATGGTCAGCCTTGATTGCCAATACCTTTAATTGTTCAAAAGTTTGTATGGCTTCCTCATATTTTTCTGCTTGATTGAAATGTTGTCCTGATTCGGTTAACACGCGTATGATAGCGATAGTGTCGGCTATCTGTGTGTTTAAAGCTAAGCTTTTAGCAAAGAACTCTTGAGCCTTTTCTGTTTGATTTTGTGCCGAAGCAATTAATCCTTTATTCAGATAGTTTACAGCTAAATAGTTCAGTTTGTGATACTTCTCGTTTATACGAATTGCCCGATCATAATATTCGTTTGCTTCTTCAATTTCTCCTCGAATACGGTATATCTCTCCCACGTTATTAAGCGATGCTGCCAATTCAACTTCGTTGCCTGTAGTCTGACGAATTTTAAGAGCTTTTTGGAAGTGATCGAATGCAAGATCAAACTCTTGTTGTACATAATAAATTCCTCCGATGGCGTTCAGTGCATTAGCTCGTTCACGCTGATCGCCACTTTGGTTGGCAAAGTCTAATGCCATCTCAAAATATTGCATCCCTTGCCGGTAATCAAATTGATTCTCAATGTAAATATGACCTAATTTTAAGTAAAGACGCGACAGCTCCAATAACTTATCTAATGATTTAAAATGCTTGATACTAATAAGATAGTAGTTAATTGAAGGCTGATAGTTGCGTTTGGTCTCGAATATTTCGGCCATGACCTGATTGCTGATCGCACAAGCTTCCGCCGATTGAATTTGATTGGCTAAGGATAAAGCTTGCCTAGAGAAGTACAAAGCTCTGTCAGGGTCAAGCTCTTTAAGATAGGTTGCTAATTGATTCAGATACGAAAGTTTGTCAAAGCTGTCTTCATTATCAGCTACAAGCATCATCACACTGTCCACATAATGCGAATGATCCTGAGCAAATAAGCCATGTGTCAAACCACATACACATTTCAAAAAAAACACGCAACCTATGAGTTTAGTGACCTTCATTGCAACAGCTTTACTGAAATAGATACCTTAATTTTACTATCAATAGGCATTTTGTTTTGGATTTGATGTTTATCCAACAACCTGATATGTTTTCTATATCCTATCTCTGAAGTATGTAGGCAAAAATAATCAGTTTTTCTGTTTTTGGTGTGTTTGTTTTATTGGGAAAGACTTTTTGAACTAAAGAATAAATCGGGATATATGCATTTTCCAATAGTGTATAAAAAAACGATAGAACCATCCGGCCGACGGATGGTTCTATCGAAAAACTTAAAACATCTATTATTATTTATTAATTACTATCTTTTTAATATATTGTTGACCAGCGCTTTGTATCATTAGCGTATAAGTTCCGTTGATCAGTTCGTCGGTATTCAGACGGATGATCTGTTTTTTTGCCCCATGATTTATGATTGTTCTTTCAATCATCGTTTTACCTATCATGTTTATCAGATACATGTCAACAATTCCGTCGTTCGGCATTTCAAATGCAATGTTTAGTTCGTTTTGGGCTGGATTAGGGTACACACTCAGGCCGATTTCTTCTTGCTTTTGGGGTACGTTCAGGTAGTTACTGATCACATTGTTGGCGTTGAGTATCTCGCCTGTGACAGTGTTCACTATGAAACCAATGAAGCTGAGTTTCTCGTATCTCCATGTGTCGGGTATATCAATGGTATATGAATACGAATGAATGCTACCACTTTCTATAGGTGTAGGCAAGCTTCCTTCTGTTCCAAAAGGGGTATCCAATATTCGACGTGCCACGTGGTCGTAATGCATCTCGGAAGCTAGTATAGATTGCGGCATGCTTTCAAATCCACACATTGGGCCGTATGCGCCGCCTGCATAATAATTAGTCTGATTCCATTGTGAGCTGGTTCCCCATAAGCTATCTTCGGTAATGATCACTCCAAACCTTAGTTCTTCTTGTACAAGAGCTACAAACTCTGATTCCAGATCGAAGCTTACCATACGTGTTTCTGGGTCCCAATGGAAGTTTATTATGTCGATAGTTGCAGGGCTGATTGTGTTGATACGGCGCTCATATCCGGCTTCCAGCAGACTTGGATCATCATCGCCCGGTGTTCGGTCGGTGGTAACCTGCGGATATCCCATAAATCCGGGAATAATATTAGGTATCGCAGCATCATAAGGAGCATATACCATAGGATCATCATTGTGAACCGCTACACCAATCCAGGTGTCGGGATAGGTATCAGCCATATAATCCATAAAACAAATACCCCTTGTACACCATCCACACCAGGTTCCGGTAGCTTCTTCGGCTAACACTTTTTTGGTCGGAATAAAAGATACCACACTAACTAAGCTTTCCAGACTGTTGTTATCAGGGTTTTGATCAATAGTACCGTTGACATTGTCGATAGTAGTCAGAATAGTATAAGCTCCTAATTCCGTTAGTGTGATTTCCTCAGTATGAGTAAAACTATATGACTGTCCTATAGTGATATTCACTCCGCTTACATGATATGTAACAGCTTCGCCTTGGTTGATCGAGTATAACACATCAAAAGAAGTGATGGGGTTTATCCCTTCGTTGACCACCATACCTTTTAGCTGGAAAGAGGAATTTATGGGAATATAAGGTGAAACATCCACTTTGACTAAAGCTACATCTACATCGAAAGGTGTTTCAACCTTCACATCATCTATATACCAGTAATTTACATTATAAAGATTACCGCTGATAAATAAACAGATTTGTACATTGCTTTGGTTGACACCGGCCATTTCTACCATAATTTGTTCAGGGCCTACTGAGGTAGTAGGTGTTTTTTGCCAGAGCACCTCCCATTCGCCTTCACCAACACGAAACGCCGCACCTATGGTAGGGCCATTGGAGTAAAAGTCGTACATATGGCGAAAGCTGAGAATAAGGTCAGAAGCCTCGGTCAAATCCATCACCGGAGAGATAAGCCGGGAGGTGGTGTTTTGTTGAACCCATGAAAACTTAGCTTCGGGAGCTTGCCCTCCTGCATTATTCGAATTGCTCCTTGACCATTGGTTTGGAACACCTTCGGCAATCCAGCCCTCAGGCATCCACGCACCAGAAAAGTCTTCATTCAGGTAAGACTGTGAGAAAGCACTAAGGTAAAAAAGTGCCCATACAATAAGTAGTAGATTTCTTTTCATAAGAATTGATGTTAATGGTTAATTATGATGAAAAACTCAAGTAAAATATTTGTTGGGTATGTGTTCTTTCATGCGATGTGAATAGCTTTTTCGCAAACTGGCCCTTGCACGTGTAAGCTGTGATTTAGAAGTGTTTTCAGAGATATTCAGCATGCTCCCAATTTCCTTGTGAGTAAAGCCTTCTATTACGTTAAGTTGAAATACTCTCTTATAGCCTAATGGGAGTAATTCGATCAGTGCTTGAATTTCTTGATGATATACAGCTGAGGTGACTGAATGCTCCGAAACGACACTATCAGGCAAATAAGTCAACTCGTTTTCTGTGTAAGTGATTTTTTTTCTTTTATAGAAATTTAAGGCAGTGGTTACCATTATCCTTCGTAGCCAGCTCTCGAAAGTGCCTTTGAATGAAAAATCAGCAAGATATCGAAACACCTTAATAAAGCCCTCCTGAAGGATATCCTCAGCATCTTCCAACGAACGGGCATATCTACGGCAAACAGGTAAAAGCCGGGGAGCAAAGTAATGATATAATTGAAATTCAGCCTGTCGGTCTCGTTTGATACAGTGTTGGATAAGAGAATAGGTTTCAGTTTGAGTCATTGATTCATTTCAGTTTAGTTTCCACTAAGGTAAGTCCTGTTCAAAACCTGGATCATCGTCATACCATTTATACGATTGTATTCAGACCATCTACTAAGCGAAAATTTCGATGCAAAAATATGGTGTGTCGGATGAACTATATGTGAAAAGCACTACTACAATAACTATACAATACAGTAATTTTTTTTCGTTATTCAAAATAAATCTTCTATACTTATAGAGTTAAGTATCAGAAAAACAGTATAGTATGAATTGCTATACCTCTACAAAACGAAAAATTACCTGGACTAAGCTGAAAGACGTATTTTTACGACAGACAGAAATAGTAATCCTGCATTATTTGCTGAAACTTTTTGATCAGAACCAGCCTGTCCCGAAATTACGGAAAGGCCATGGGATGGAAATCAAAATGATAAGGAATGCAACTAAATAAGCAAAAAACAGTTTTCTACTGTTAGAAGCATGTTGAAGTAGCTTTTTATTCTTTGAATAAAAAATGGTCATTATAACTAATGCAATGACCATCAAGCTGATATGTTCAATTAAATAAAATCTTGACAAAGCATATTTCATGGAAGAGGCAGAAAAAATGACCTTAGGACTGATAAAATATAGAATCAGACCTAAAAGGAGTTGAAAATGCCCTGCAGCTAAAGTGATCTTGGAGTAATTCAGTGCCCTGCCGGATTGTTTAGCTGAAAATGCCGATTTATACAAGCTGACAAGAGCAAAGATCATGGCAATAATGAAAATCCAGCGTAGCCCCGAATGACTTTTGACAAGTATAGAATACATATATTATTTGTGTTTTAGTTGTTACTTATTTGACTTTTAGTGCATTGTCTGTAACGGTACAACTACGTAAAGCAGAGATCATACACATTTTTACAGACAACTTACCTTGATAAACCGTGTGAATACACATCAGTAAATCAAACAGCAAGAATACTTAAAAGTTTGATAGGAGCGAAATTATTCAGCTTGTTTTTATGTCGGTATGACCAAAGTATTGAAGGTGAGCCGTTCGGCGGTTGAAACCCTATCAGTTTTGGTTTGACTACCTATACCTGACACATCTTATGTTGAATCATTTTTTAGTAAAAATGGTTATGACCCATTATTTACGCATGGCAAAACTCAGGATCACACCTAAAATAAGGCTAAGGAATGCGGCAAACAACACCTGATAGCTTTCAGGAAGCAGAAAAGTGATCGTATGGGCGGGTATCCAGAAAAGAGGAATGGATTTTTTAAACACAAAATTCCATAAGCTGTCCCAGTCCATCGTATTAAAGATCTTTCGTAGCTGTATAGGTCTGACAAGTGCAATGGCTCTTCCGTTCCATTGCGAAATATGTGCATCAGTGATACGGTGCAGGGTCATCATCACCGGTGCATAAATCAGGTTCATGGTCATACTGATACAAAAGGCTACTATTACTTTCTGAAAACTAAACGCATCCTGTATCGCTGTGGGTGCGAAAGTATATCCTAAATATGCCAAAAAGGCTGGAGTACCGTTTGCAAAAATGACGAAAGCTAATTTAATAGTAAATCCTAATAAGCCCCACACCACAGCTTTTGGAAACCAACCGAACCCTTTATGACCGTATCTCCCTGTGCGGATGCGCAGTGCTAAGCTTTCACCGAAAGTTGCCAATACGGCAAATTTGAAGAAGCTCATCCACATACCATGAGTGTCATTTAAAAAAGTATAGGCTGAGGATAGGGGTGTGAGTAATAAAAACATTGATACAGTCAATAGCACTATGGCAATGACAATCAGATCATGCTTTTTCATAGACTTGTGTCCTTTATTTATTTTTCAATGCGTATGCGTGCATCAACGGCGACCAGGGTCTGTTCGTTGGCGAGTAGCGGATTTAAGTCAAGTTCAGCTATTTCGGGGGCTGCTTGTGCCAATGCGGAAAGACGTAGGATGACGTCCGCAAAAGCCGGTAAATGAATTCCTTTTTGCCCGCGATATCCTTGCAGGAGTTTGAAGCTCTTCAGGTTTTTGATCATATTATTGGCTTCCTTTGAGCTAACAGGAACTAAAGCTTTGGATACATCATTCAGTATCTCGATTACAACACCTCCCATGCCGCTCATCAAAACATGTCCAAAATCACCTTCACGGCTCAGACCTGCAAACAGTTCCATACCTGATAGCATGGGTTGTAATAAAATGGCAGTAGTATCCGGTATTTGCATCATTCGCTCAAACTCTTTTATCAGAGTTTCTTTGTCCTTTACATTGAGAACCACACCCCCTACATCGGATTTATGTACCGGTCCTACTACTTTCATCACTAAAGGAAAGCCTGTTTTTTCAGCTGATTTCAGAGCTTCTTCCCTAGTATGCACTACTGCTTCTGTTACTCTGTTTATTCCGGCAGCATCCAATAATTGCTGTACTTTGTTGGGTGATAAATAGCCGTTTTCCGCTTTTTCTATGCTATTTCTTATATCCTGATAATGTATTTCAATCTGATCGGGCTCATCGTCAGCAGGTTTTGGGGTATGATATACCCGTGTCAGAGCTTGTGCTAAGATCACTTCATCCGGAAAGATCACTCTGCCTTTTGCGATAAAGCTCTCGATCTCTGAGGCTGCTGTCAACACGGATGGCAGCACCGGATAAATAGGTTTTTTACTATGTTGCATTTTTTCATCCAATACTTCATACACGTCGAAGATTGGGCTCAGGCCAGGGGTACCAAAAATGACTACCATTGCATCTATGTGGTCAAACTGATCGGTAACGGTATCAATGATAAGCCCTAATTGTTCAGCAGTACCTGTTGCCAGAAAATCAATGGGGTTAGCTACTGAAGATCCAGGGAATAGTTGATCTTTAAGTGTTTCGGCTGCTTCGCCTGTGATAGGTGGTACTTGTAGTCCGCCATCAGATAGTGCATCGGTTAGCATGACTGCCGGCCCTCCTGCATGGGTGATGATGGCAATATTTTCACCTTTTAGTTCGGGATGGGCAAACACGGAGGCTACAGCTATCAGGTCTTCTCTTCCGTAGCAACGTACTATACCTGCTTTTTTGAAGAGTGCATCAACAGCTGTGTCCGGACTGGCCATTGCACCTGTATGGGAGGATGCTGCACGGCTGCCTGCATCGCTTGAACCTGCTTTCACAGCAGCAATCCTACACCCTTTCCTGATCAATGATGAAGCATGCTTGAGCAACTTTTGTGGCTTGGCAATATGTTCTATATACAATAGCTTGATATTGGAATCGCGGATAGGATCATAGTGCAAGTCCATATGTTCTAAAATCTCTTCAACTCCCATCTGTGCTGAGTTACCTACCGAAAAAACATTGGCAAACCTAAGCCCTTTTGGAATACCTGCTTCCATGATGAAACAGGCAGTTGCTCCAGAACCGGAAATAAAATCACAACCTTTAGGGTCGAGTTTGGGAATGGGATGGGTGAAAATACTATGATGTGTTGGGGTAAGTATGCCCACACAATTTGGTCCTATAAGCGAACCACCTGCTTCATTGATTGTGTGAACAATCTGCTGCTCAAGCAGCCGTCCTTCCTCACTCTCTTCACTAAATCCAGCTGATAATATGATAAAGGCTTTAGTTTCTTTCTGCTGTGCCAACACAGCTACCGTGTCTGGGGTATAGCGTGCTGCGATAGCAATGACAGCCAAATCGGTCTTTGGTAGATCAGCCACATTTCTATAACTTTTAACACCTTGTATCTCATCTTCTTTTGGATTTACAACATACAACCGGCCTTGAAAATTACCGTCAATGATATTTTTTAACACTTTTCCGCCCGGTTTACTAATGTCGTTAGAAGCACCTACTACAACTATACTTTGAGGCTGGAGCAACTGTCTTGTAATCATACTTTTATTTGTATTAATTTATATATCAGTATTTTGCGGCAAAGATAAAAAGAATCGGTGCTGTCTATAATTCTGATAGCTTATTTAGAATGAATCAAAAAAGCAGACCTGATAAGCCTGCTTTTAAGTTTCTATGTGTATAAAAGTAAAATGACTTACTCTAAGAGGACAGATAGTGCAACTACTCCGGGACCAACATTTGCTATCAATACCGGTGATGCCTGCATGATAAATTTTGGTTTTTGCCCGGTCAGCAGTTCCATTTGTTCGGCATACCATTGGGCTGAGGTTTCGTTTTCGGCGTGTGAAATAGCGTAACCCCACACTTTGTTGGCACCAATAAACCGTTCCATCTCTTTCATAATCATTTTCATGCTGGCTTTTTCGCTTAGTGGCTTACCGAAAACTTCTGTTTTTCCATGATTTTTAACTTCTACTATAGGTTTGATACCTAAGATCTTTCCTATCAATCCTTTGGTATGGCTCACTCTACCGCTTTTCACCATGAACTTCATGTTTTTAGAGCTGACTAAGATGCGGGATTTTTCTGTCCAGCCATCAATAGCCTGAACTAATTCATCATGCTGCCGGCCATTTGATATAGCTTCGGCAGCCCGCATTACGGTTAAGCCTAAAGCTGAGGTAAGGCGCTTACTGTCGAGTACACTGATTTGTTTACCGGTATCCTGTATCAAACGTTTTGATGCATTGAGGCTGTTTTGCCAGGTACCACTCATACCCGAACTGATATGCAGGCTGATGATAGAATCAAAATGAGTAGCTAAGTAGTTGTATTTGTTCACAAACTCGGTGAAAGCCGGTTGAGCTGAAGTAGGATGTGTATCAGTTGTCTTAAGCTTTTTTACAAATTGATCTGGCTGAATAGTGATGCGGTCAATATAAAACTCTTCTCCAAAATGAACGGTAAGAGGTACTACCTGTATCTGATATTTTTCTATTATTTCGGCAGGCAGATCATTAGTTGAATCGGTAACCAATGCAATAGGATACTTGCGATTGGAAGCAATTTCGTTTTGCATGACCATATCGTCAACCTTTTGAAACGAGATGGTAGCGTGTTGTGCTATATCATGAAACAATTCCCATGGATGATCAGTATGTATATGGATTCGCATTTTTTCAGGCGATCCGGCTATCACCATCGAGTCACCATGTTTTGCCATAATCTGAGCTAATTGATCGCGTTGCAGGTTTTTGCCATGTATCATAGCTTCGGTGCAATATCTGAATGTGATCTCATCATGTGTGATGGCATCAACTGATTCAAGTATCTCAATATTTGCAGTATCTAATTCAATTTCTTGCTGGCCGTTCTTAAAATAGTCAAACATGCCTTCAAGGAATACCACAAACCCTTTGGCACCGGCATCAACTACATTGGCTTTGGCTAAAACTGCCATTTTTGATGTAGTGGCTTTAAGCGATTCCATAGCTATCAGTAGTCCGTCAAGTAGCAGTTTAAGAAAGTCTTCTATATGGTCTTTGAGTTTGTAGATACAGTCAGCCCAATCTTTTATGACCGAGATCATAGTACCTTCTACCGGGTTGGCAATAGCTTCATAGGCATATTGCACTGCGTTGCGCATATACTCCGCAAAGGCACTGACCGATAAAGTTTCTTCATTCTGTATCTCATTGCTGAACCCATATAGAAACTGAGCGAATATGATACCCGAATTACCTCTGGCTCCTGTAAGGGCTGCATCAGCTAACGCAACGGCAGTGAGCTTTAGATTAGGCTGTGCCTGAGCGGTGTTGACAATACTGCGCATGGTTGAAGCTAAGTTGGTACCGGTATCCGCATCAGCAACCGGAAATACATTGATCTTATTAAGATAGTGTTGATTTTCAAAAATGCGCTGTGCACCGGCAACAAAGCTGTTATAAAGCTGAATACCGTTTATTTCAGTGATTTTTATTGTCTCCAATGCTTCACTTATTAATGAATACCTTTGTTTAAAAGCACGGGCAAAGATAGCTATTTGTGAATGCAACCGACATGCTCAACCAAACGATGGAGTAATATATTCTAAGGCGCTATTCATAAATAGCTGATAAACAGCTTGGTAAGCTTGTTAGCATAAAGGTTGCATTGTTGATAACTTTTTTTGCAGCTTGAATAAGCCTGCTGCCGAACCGGATATCTTCCCTTGATTAAGAGTATGAATTCTACTTTAAATAATATGAATAGCGGGCGAATATTGGTCAGTTATCAGCTAATATAATGATGAATAGTATATGTTATAAACTAAATGATGTAAATAAGATGGATTAAAGTGTAAAAAAAAGTAAAAAATCTTTAATTAAAGTTGTTTTGTATTCAGTTATATGTAAATTAGCCCCATAGAATAACTCCATCATAGATTTTATTCTACTAATTAACTGATTTTCAAACAAATTGCTAACCAAAATTCATCATTATGAGACATTTTACACTTATGTTAGTGTTCTTGTTTGTTGCGGGTATCGGAGGTGCTTTAGCTCAAACCAGAACAGTGTCTGGTAAGGTTACCAGTTCACAAGACGGGGAGGGTATTCCTGGTGTGACGGTGCGGATTAAGGGGACTACTATCGGAGCTATTACCGATCTGGATGGGTATTATGAACTGAATGTACGCCCCGATCATCGTACGCTTGTCTTTTCATATGTTTCTATGAAATCTCAGGAAGTTACCCTTGACAATCAAACCAGTATTAACGTGATCTTAGAGCCCGATGTGGTGCTGATAGACGAGGTAGTCGTTACGGCTTTGGGTATTTCGCGCGAAAAGAAAGCACTTGGTTATGCCGTGCAAGACGTAAAAAGCGATGAGCTTGTCAGAGCAGGTGCTACCAATGCGATCTCTTCATTAGCCGGAAAGATTGCGGGGGTTCAGATCAATCAGATTGGTGGCCAGATAGGTGCTGTTAGAATACACAACCAATCCTAATTTCGCATTGACGACGGTTACCGATAACTCCAGAACAAGAGTATCTAATGATGTGTGCGATCAAATAGAAATTTTCTACACTCTTCTAGATTTATAGAACCACATGAGAAGAAACATGATAATGCATATAGTATCAGTTTAGTAGGAATAAGAATAAGATTTGTTTGAAACATGATACATATAACATTAAGGTAAAAGCTTATTTAAAGGATAGTTGAATTTTTTTTTGTTAGGAAATTAGCGCTTGGCATATGGAAAATGAAACTTATTAAAAAAAAATGTAGAGTGTTTGGATATATTTTCTTAATATTGTAGTCTCATTTTTTAAAAAATATTTTACATGTATAACTAGTATATTTTTAATCAATTCACTAACCAAAATTCATCATTATGAGAAAAATTACGTTTATGTTAGTGTTCTTGCTTGCTGCGGGCATCAGTGGTGTTTTTGCGCAAACAAGGACAGTGACTGGTAAGGTTACCAGCTCACAGGATGGAGAAGGAATTCCTGGTGTGACAGTGAGGGTAAAGGGTACCACTATTGGTGCCATTACCAATCTAGATGGGTTTTACGAGCTTAATGTACGGCCTGATCACCGTACACTTGTGTTTTCGTATGTATCCATGAAATCACAGGAAGTTCCTCTGGGCACTGAGGTGAGTATCAATATTGTGATGGAGCCCGATATCTTCCAGATTGATGAGGTGGTAGTCACTGCCTTAGGTATCTCGAAAGAGAAAAAATCGTTGGGCTATGCCGTTCAAACGGTAGGTGATGAAGAGCTGGTGCGTACGGGTAATGCCAATATTATGGGTGCCATGCAGGGTAAGATAGCCGGAGTGGATATTAAACCCTCCAGTGGTATGCCCGGTGCATCTTCACAAATGGTAATACGCGGAGCTCGTTCATTTACCGGCAATAATACACCTCTGTACGTGGTAGATGGTATGCCCATTGCGTCAACCGCACCCTATTCCACCGGAAATAGTGTGACAGGTTCCGACGTGGCAAACCGTGCATTAGACATTAACCCGGCTGACATCGAAAGTATCGACATCCTCAAAGGGCAAGCAGCCGCTGCCTTGTACGGGATTAGAGCGTCAAACGGAGTAGTGATAATCACAACGAAAAGCGGACGCGGCCTGGCAGCCGGTAAACCAGTGGTAACATTTAACCACAACACCAGCTTTGACGTGGTATCGCGCACACCTGATTATCAAACAACCTATGCACAAGGAAGCTATGGAGTGTATCAACCCACTGCATCCTATTCATGGGGCCCGAAAATTGTTGACCTACCAGATGATCCTAACTATGGTGGTAATACGGATAACCAATATACTGCCGAGTGGGGTGAACAAAAAGGAAAATATTATGTGCCTCAGTTAGATCAGGCAGGATTGAATCCATGGCTGACACCTCAGGTATATAATAACTGGGATGATTATTTCCAAACAGGACATACAGTATCGAATAACCTGAGTGTATCACAGGCTACCAGCGAAGGAAATTTTGCATTAGGTATCAGCATGACTGATCAAAAAGGGATAGCCCTTGCTACCGGAATGAAGCGCTACAATGCGAAAGCTTCAGGTGAAAGAAACCTGAACAAAAACTTTACAGCAGGATTTAGCGCCAACTTCTCAAAGAGTAATATTGATAAGCTATCGGGTGCTAACGACGGTTCGTTGACAGGACCATTGGCAGCTCCATCAAGCTATAACCTGAAAGGAACTCCTTATCATATACCCGGCAATCCTTATCGTCAGATCTATTTCCGCGGAGGATCGTTTGATAACTCCTACTGGATACCTGACAACAACACCTTTAATGAACTGAACAATCGTTTCTTTGGTAACGGCTATGTCAATTATATTGCCAACCTGAGCGAGGGAATGATTCTACGCCTCCGTTATCAGGCTGGTGTTGACACTTATTCGACCCATCTGCAAGATATATTTGGCTTCGGTGCTCGCAATAATTCCCAAGGTGTTATTGACAACTATGGAACTACCTATTCACTGTTCAACTCAACGGCTACAGCAAACTTCGACTGGAAGATCAATAGCGACCTTGAGTTTAACGCCATGATAGGTAATGAGATAAACCATAGCTCAAGCAAAAGCTATTGGGAAACAGGTACAGATTTCAACTTTGGTGGCTGGAATCATATCGGGAATGCCAAAATAGTTACTGCAGGTGAATCGCAGAGCGAGTTCCGTGATATGGGAGTGTTTGGTAGCTTAGCTTTAAGCTGGAAATCCATGCTGTTCCTTAATGCTACAGGTAGGAATGACATAGTTTCGCAAATGCCCAGAGATAATCGTACATTCTTCTATCCTTCAGTTTCATTAGGATTTGTTGCAACCGAGCTTCCAGGTCTTGAGGATCTGAGCTGGCTCTCGTTTGCCAAACTCAGAGCTTCGTATGCCGAAGTAGGTCAGGCCGGACGGTATCTTGAGAACTATTATTTAACTCCCGGCTATAGTGGTGGATTCTGGTTGTCAGAACCTATCCAATATCCTATTGGGGGTGTGAACTCTTATATCCCGAATTCTACTCAATATGACCCCAACCTGAAACCGCAGAATACTGTTTCCTATGAGGTTGGAGTTGACCTGAAATTCTTTGAAAACAGGTTTGGAGTTGATTATAACTTCTCACATCAAACCGTTACCGATCAGATTTTCCCCGTGCCATTGGCTGGGTCAACCGGTGCTTCGCAGTTAGTTATGAACGGTGGGAAGGTTCAAACCGATGTACATGAAGTGATGATGTACGTTACTCCTGTTAAAACTAATGCCTTCCAGTGGGATTTAAACTTTAACTATGCTGCTGTTGAAAACAACGTCATTGAATTGGCTGAAGGAGTCGAAAGCATCTTCCTTGGTGGATTCGTTACTCCGCAAGTGCGTGCCGGTATCGGATATACGTATCCGGTCATCTACGGTACTTCATTTGTAAGAGATGATGACGGAAATGTAGTCGTAATTGATAACCCCGGAGCATGGAATCATGGGATGCCAATGAGCGGCGAACCTGGTGTGATAGGTGAGGTGTCACCTAAATTTATCCTGGGTGCAACCAATACATTCAGATTTAAAGACCTGTCGTTAAGCGCAGTATTTGAATGGAAAAATGGTGGCGAGATGTATTCAGGTTCAAACGGACTGATAGACCTGTATGGTATGTCGGCTGTAACCGAAGACAGGGAATCTACCTTTATATTTAAAGGTGTAAAACCTGATGGAACACCTAATGATATTGTCAGAGGGGGCCCGAACGATCCGGATGCATATCAGGATTTATATGCCAACGTACTCTCCGACATAGACGAGTATTACATCCATGATAATTCGTTTGTAAAACTACGCGAACTCTCACTCAGATATCAGTTTGCAAAACCCATTTACAAAACGATGAATATTGGCGTTTCACTGTATGCCAGAAATATTCTCTTATGGACTGCACTGCGTAACATTGATCCCGAAACCTCTCAAGGAAATAACAATATGGGTGGTTCGTTTGAAAGGTTCTCACTGCCGCAGACTACCAGCTATGGATTTGGTTTTGATATAACATTCTAATTAATAAAATGAAGAACATGAAAAAGAAAATTAACATAGTGCTGGCTGCCATGCTTTTGATGTTAGCATGGTCGTGCTCCCAGGATATCATGGATGACATTAATAAAAATGTCAATGACCCAACGAATGTGAGTGCTAATCTGATCATTACTGATGCCATGATTACATCTGCATTTAGTATTACCGGCAGCGACCTGGCTTTCTATGCTTCAATCTATATGGAACATAATGTGGGTATCTGGAATCAGGGATATAGTGCTGAGATACGTACCGGAGAACCAATAAGCGCTACTACTTATAATAATAGCTGGAACACCATGTATAATAATCTGTATAACTTAAAAACGATTATTGAAAAATGTTCCGAAGACGGAGACGAATCCGATAACTATTATACCTTAGGTATCGCTCAAACTTTGATGGCTCATAACCTCGCTACTCTCACCGATCTGATGGGTGATGTGCCATGGGAAGAAGCTTTGCAACCCGGATTTATTTATACACCCAAGCTAGATAATCAAGAAGAAATCTATGCTGAGGTCTTTAGCTTGTTAGATGCCGCCATCGAAAACTTTAACAAAGAATCCATCATATATCTTGGTGCTCAAGATTTTATTTATGGTGGAAATGCTGCATCTATTAAAGATTGGGAAAAACTTGCTTATGGGTTGAAAGCCCGTTATACCATGCGTCTGTCGTTGAAAGATGCACAATATGGTAAGGTTATTGAATATGCCAATAAGTCATTTGCATCCAGTGCTGGGCAAGCCCAACTGAATTATAACGGTAGTACGATGGTCAGTCCGTTTTATAAGTTCTTTACTGATCGTGATTACTTTGGGGCAAGCGAAAGCTTTTATAATAAGTTGGATGCTCGGAATGACCCCAGATTAGATTTGTTCTGGGAGCCACATCCCAGTTCCGGATCATTCTTATTAGCTCCTAACGGATCGCCTGATCAGGTACAGGGATTATATAGCATTTCAGCTATATCCAATCCAACAGCCCCTACTTATTTGCTGAGCTACCATGAAATCGAATTCCTGAAAGCAGAAGCATATGTACGCTTAAATCAACTAAGCGATGCTAAAGCTGCCCTGAAAAAAGCGGTAACAGCTGCATTCCAAAAAGTAAATATTGGTTTAACTGCCGATGATGCGGAAGAATATTTTACTGATGAAGTAGAACCAAGGTTTAATTCCAATGCCTTGTCAGAAGTGATGAATCAGAAATACTTTGCGTTCTTCGAAGAAGAAGCTATTGAAGCATATTGCGATTACCGCCGCTTGAGAGCTATGGGTGATAATGTGATTCAATTGGTTAATCCAAAGAATGTGGATCGTTTCCCACAAAGATACACCTACGGAAACAGTGATGTAACCACTAATGTTAATGTACGTGAAGCTTACGGTGATGGTAGCTATGTATTTACTGAAAAAGTATGGTGGGCCGGTGGCACCCGTTAAGATTTATTTTTATCAAAATTAAACGATTAAGATATGAAAAAATTTAAATTATTTAGCTTGATTGCTGCGCTGATCCTGATTGTTACAGCTTGCGATACTAAAGTAGTAGATCCTGCTGGTGATCGCGATGTAGCTCCAGTACCAGGAATAGTAGATCTGAACCCAGCTACTTTTGATGTATATGATCTAGACAACAGCTTCATTAAGTTTACACTTGTTCTGGACGACTCCAGAGTGAGCGAAGCTAAAGTGCTTGTCTCCTATAAAGGGGATAAAAGACGAGTTGAAATAGCTAAGGTAACCAGCTTCCCACAGGACCTACAAATTAAAGTAAAAGATGTTGCAGCACAATTAGGTATGCAATTAGCAGATGTGAAAGCAGCGGATGTGTTCAACTTCGAAGTACAAACTATAGTGGGAGGTGAAGTTTATTTCTCTAGTGCAGCTTTTAATGCAGCTGTAGTATGCGGATATGAAATAGACAACGTTACAGGAAGCTATCATGCATTTAGCGATGACTGGGGATTGGATGATGATGTAACTATAGTGGCAGATCCAAATAATGAGTACATACTCTATGTACACGGACTTGCATCAGTAGAAGGATTGGTTGAAATAGCTCCTTTGAAATTAATTGTGAATGATAAGAACTTTTCAGTAACGGCTGAGAAAACCGTTTTAGCAGCTGATGTTGAACCATGGGGACTGCCTTATACCGGATACTTCTATGAAGGATCAGGCGAACTGAATACTTGCGATGGAACCTATACTATGAACTTCACTATCGGTGTTGATCAGGGAACATGGGGACTGCAAGCCTTTGTATTCACAAAAAACTAATAAACAGCTTTGACAAGGATATGAAGAATTAGCTTCAAAAATCCTACGTGTCATTAGTATGTAACAAAAAAAGACTGCTTCATTATGGAGCAGTCTTTTTTTTGTGATTTGAAATGCTTGTATCGTTCGGCTTGCAATAAGACAAAAGACAAAATGCCTAAGCTATTCTTGCCAATTTAATTCACTGTAAAATTGCTCAAGGAATGCAAGCATGAACGCATGTCGTTCTTCAGCTATTCGTTTGGCAGTGTTAGTGTTCATCTGGTCTTTCAGTAATAACAGCTTCTCATAAAAATGATTGATAGTTGATCCTTGATGCTGTTGGTACTCTTGTTTATTACGGAATCTTGCAACTTGTTCGTTGGTGCGGTAGATAGCTTGTTTTTTATATCCACCGTAGGCAAAAGCTCTTGCAATACCTATAGCACCTATGGCATCAAGTCGATCAGCATCCTGAACAACCTGAAATTCAACAGACTTTTCCTGATTGAAATGAAAGGAATCTTTGAACGACATGTGTTGTATGATGAATACCACCGCATCTGATATGTGATCCGGGATTTGCAGGCTATGCAGAAAAGACGCTACTTTGAGCAGTCCTTTAGCCTCGTCTCCTTCATTATGTTTTGGATCGGCCACATCATGCAGCAATGCCGCCAGGCCTACTATAAGCCGGTCGGCATGCTCAATCTCGGCCAATCTCATAGCCGTTTGAAATACCCGCTTGATATGTTCAAAATCGTGGCTACCCTCGAATTCAGTAAAAAGTCCTTGTACATAAAGTTTTGTTTGATGAAGTATAGACTGAATATTCATAAACCAATATATTGAAGCACCAAAGGTAGGGAAACAGATTGTTCTCCGCTAAGAGCCAACATATTGCTTTTGCTTGCCGGTTTGCCATATCTGATAAAGCTATCCCAGATATGATCTACATACCATGCAGGTTCTATGCCCCATCGGTGGTCGGAGCCTTTTCGCAAATGAAATGATTTACGACTGATCTCTAAATAAATCCTTTTATCAAAAAGCTGTTGGGTAGGTATATGCCAAAATATCATCAGCCCTTCCACTATGACGATATCGTTCTGTCGTTTCTCGGCTTCTATGCTTTGCATCAGCTTGAGGTGGTCAATAGAATCTGGATGTTCCCAATCAATTCTATCATGTATGCGTGGAATTTTTTCTATGGGGTGAGCATAGTCATCCTGACATAGTAAACAAACTCTCTTTTGATTCAGATGATTACGTAAACGTGTTGCAAGTGTAGTCTTACCAGCAGTACTGACGCCCCCTATAGCAATGATCATTACAATAAAGTGTTGGTTTAACCCTTATTCGTCTTCCGGAATATACACATATTGATAGGCCCCCAGATCGGGCGACTGGGTTCGGGATATCCCGTTCAGATCATATGGAAACTGATTAGCGATAGATTGCTTGCCTTTCCCGATGACAGGCGAGAGGGTATCGGGTCTGTAATCAAAGGCAGGATAATCTCTGAATCTAGGGTCTGCATCTTGGATACAATTTTCATAATGGGGATCGTTGCTGATCTGTTGTTCGGTACGAATCAGGCAATGATCAAATAGGTAGGATGCTGTGGCACCTTCAACCAATTCTTGTCCTGTTTCTTCAATGTTTGACCCGTATATGATGCTGTTACCCATTTCTAAGGAGAAAGGGACTGGCACGGCATTATTGAGTGTGTCCAATAAAAAATTGTTGTAAAAAAGGGCAGGTGTGTTTCTGATGCTATACGACCATTGGTTGGCAATAGTGCTATGCATGAACCTATATGCACCGCCTGCTGTGAGTGCCAGATTGTAATTGCCACAATTGGCTATGACCACATTATTGGCATCAATGGCAAATAATCTGGCAAAGAGTCCCATACCGGTATGATTTTCAATAATGGTGTTGCTTATATTAAGTTGATTTTCAGTAGGGCGTAAAAAAGATTCAGCTTGTATCCCAATGAACCCATTTCGTATGATTGCATAATTGATTTCATGGTTGAAACCTGCTCTGCCTTCCATAAGCCATATACGGTCCCATTGTCCGGGTATGTTTTTATAGTCGGTGTCAAGTCGGTCGCCTTGAAAAATCACTGGATTCTCAAGGGTGCCTTCGACTATTAACTGGCTCTCGGCAAAAGCCCATAATCCTGAATTATTATGAAAATGAATGCGTGCTCCTGCTTCTATCAACAAAGTGCCGTATGAGTTGATCAGCGCATATCCATATACCACATAAGGCTTGCCGGCTGTCCAGACCGTTGTCTCCAGGCTGTCGGCTACTATCTTGAATTTTGGGAAACCACCTATTTGGGTGTCGGCAAGTATATAATGTGCGTCTTGTCCCCATGCTATTAATTTAATTCGTTGTTCGATTGTGTTGGTATGAAAAACAAGGTCTTCATCCACTATGAACGGATTATTCTGGTCAGCAGGATCAATGGTGGCGCGTAACAGTACGAACAAGCTATCGTGAGCTTCTATCTCAATATTTTGTATCTCCAAAGCAGGCTGCCCGTCCACATTCATACGAAACACGGATTGAGCACCTTTTTCTAAAAAGATAGAATTGATCTGCAGCTTGGTATTGCTGTTGTTATATACCATCAGATATTTAGTGATGCTTCCAAGGCTTGTAAACACCGTATCGAACACCACCGAATCAGTTGAAAAGCTCAACGCATCCTGATCGGAAGGTAAAGGATTATCTTTTCGGCAGGCGGCAAACAGTATGCAGAGCATGCAAACTAAACTGATAAGAAAAGTTGGGACAGCTTTCATGTCAACTATGAAAAAAGACGCATTAAAGCGGCAAAGTTAGTGAACAAAAGCAATACGCAAAAGTTTGTCTTTTATTGTATTTTTGTGCTTCAATCTATGGTATTATGTCTTCGGTTATCAGGTTTTTTATTTCTTTTCTTTTAGTATGTGTAGTCAACCCTCTAACAGCACAGTCTTTGGCTGTCTCTGAGTTGAAAGACCCAGGTAAATGGGTAGTAGGTGGTGATTTCGGACTGGGTTTTTCCACTTATGGCTCGCAGATCATGCTCTCGCCCGAGTTAGGCTATTCCCTTCTACCCCGCTTAGAAGCCGGGTTGAGATTCACCTATTCGTATTCAAGTTATAAATCCAGTGGATATAAAATACAGTCGTCTTATTATGGAGGAGCTGTGTATGCATCTTATCATATTTATAAAGGTATTTTAGCTCGCATTGAAAATGAATTGCTTAACTATCAGCCAATTATTTATTCTTCCAATGGGTTTGTTGAAGGTGAAAGGAAATGGGTGAACAGCATATTTGTTGGTGGCGGATATCGGCAATATTTCTCAAGAAACGGCTTTGGTACTATACTGATCCTCTATAATCTGAATGAAACCCTCGATTCGCCTTACAACAATCCCATTTTCAGGATGGGGGTGGGATTCCATTTGTAATGCAATGCCACCTTGATACCTGTTTTGTATCATAGGTTTAAGGTGAGAGCTAAAACGGACATTGAATAAATTGTCTTAGTGCCTGGTTAAACGTAGGCCTGAAAGGTGGATCAATTGTTTGTATTCAGCATATCACTTTCAAATGGGCATAATTTTTATTTGTTCCACAATGTCCATGCTTTTTCGGCTTGCCGGATCAGCATGATAGTACCATTTTCTGTATGTGCCTGATTTTTTTTCCCCAAGCGCAAAAACACAGTCTCTATTGGATTATATATCAAATCGATCAGTATATGGTCTTTGGTGATATATTCATATGGAATATCGGGCGCATCGTTTATATTTGGATACATGCCTACAGGTGTAGTGTTGATAATCAGTTTATACGACTCCATTACCGATCGGGTGATCATGGGATAGGTTAGTTGGTCAGCTTTTAGACCGCTTCTGCATACTGTTTTGAATATGATCCCTTTTGAGCGTAGCACATAGCGTACGGCACGGGCTGCACCACCGTTACCTAAGATCAAGGCACTGGCAGAAGTTTTTTTTGGTACGGCAGAAGTCAGCAGTTTCTCAAACCCGGCTGCATCTGTATTATAGCCTTTAGTAGTGATGACACCATTTTTACGATGAATGGCAATAGTATTGACAGCTCCTATAATTTTTGCTATATGATCAATCTGGTCAAGAAAACGTATGATTTGTTGTTTGTAAGGAAGGGTAACATTCAGTCCTTTGATCTCGGGATTTGCATGAATTAATGCAGGAAAGTCTTCAATAGTGGCGAGTTCAAATAATTCATAGCGCCCATTGATTTTTTCGCGCCGGAATTTCTCGTCAAAATAATCTTTTGAAAAGCTATGAGCTAAAGATTTCCCAATTAGTCCGTATGTATCCATAATAAGTATTTATTTTTTTTTAGCCAACCATTCTACTAACCATATACTAACTATACCACTAATCATAATGAGAATGGCAGTAATTTCAGTGTTACCAAAATTTTCGGGTAAGACTAAAATGAATCGTTCAACTACCATTTTCCCATTTTTAATAATTGGCTCACCTTCTGTTGAGAGCATATAAATAGTTTGTTTCCAGGGCCATATAACACCAAGTGAACCAAAAATAAAACCGGTCAACACAGCTAAGGTCTGGTTGTTATAAGTATTTAGCAGCCATGACAACAAATGTGAAAAAGCGATAAGCCCTATTACCATACCCAATAAAACCGGTGCTAATATTGTCAAATCGAAAGAGTTGATGGCTTCAATGGCTACTAACTGATAGTTCCCCATTAACACTAATATAAATGAGCCGGATATGCCCGGAAGTATCATGCTGATCACAGCTATCACACCGCAAAGGATCAGATAAAGATAGTTGCGGTTTTCGGTAGCCGGATTTAAAAAAGTGATGAGCAGTGCAATAGATGCTCCAATGAAAAAGCTGATCCAAACAGCTGTATCCCATCGTTTGATCGTTTTTCCGACAAAATACACACTAGCTAATATCAGGCCGAAAAAGTATGACCATATATAAATTGGATACACCTCGAAAAGAAAAGCAAGCAACCGTGCTAATGAAAATATGGCAATCGCTACACCACTAAAAACTGAGAGCAGGAAATAAAAGTCGGTATGCCTGATAAAATCCTTCAACTTACCTTTCAACAGCAGCGAAGCAGCTTTAAGATCTAATGATTTTATAGCATTGATAAGTCGTTCAAAAATACCGGTTATTAAAGCAATAGTGCCTCCCGATACCCCCGGTATCACATTGGCTGCTCCCATGCCAATACCTTTGCCCAAATTAGTTAGAAACTCTTTCATATGTTAACGAAGTAATTTTTTAATCAGCTTAAGTTTATTGCCATAAGGCGGATATCTCAATGGGATATCTAACCAACGGGCTCGTTTCATGACTGCTTTTGGATGTGAGAAAGTTTCAAAACCTGCTTTTCCATGATATGTGCCTTGTCCGCTATTTCCTATACCACCAAAAGGTAGCTTAGTATTGGTGAAATGCATCAGAGTATCGTTGATAGTGATACCGCCGGCATCAACTTCATTGAGCAGATATCTGAGATGTTTCGAGTTGTTTGAAAACAAATATGCAGCAAGTGGTTTAGCTTGCTGTCTGATCCATGATATAGGTTCATCCATCTCTGAGTAGGGAACCAAAGGAAGCACTGGTCCAAAAATTTCTTCTTGCATCAGAACCGAATCCATAGCCGGATTTGTGACTATAGTAGGTGCAAAATACCGATCTGTTAAATGATATTGTCCGCCGTATATTACAGTCTCTGACCGGATCATCTCACTAAGGCGCACTATATTAGATTGATTGATGATGCGTGCATAATCCGAATGGGTTTCTGTTCCGCCAGGATATAATATATCTGTTGCTTTGATCAATTCCTCCGTTAAAGCTTGATACTGTGAGTGATGTACCCATACATGATCTGGTGCGATACAACTTTGACCGGCGTTTATCAGTTTACCCCACATAATACGTTTGGCTGCAAGGGATATATTGGTGTGTGCATCGACAATGACAGGACTTTTTCCACCCAACTCAAGGATCACTTTACTAAGATTTTCGGCAGCAGCTTTCATGATCTTTTTCCCGGTATGGGTGCTCCCTGTAAAAAATATCAGATCAAAAGGAAGTTGTGTTAAGCTGGCACTTAAGCTGCTATCGCCTGTAACAACGCGGAGATAGTCTTCTGGAAAGCTGTTATTGATCAGTTGGTAAATGAGCTGAGAAGTGTGCGTACTGATCTCAGATGGTTTGATGATGGCACAGTTACCTGCTGATATAGCAGCTATCAGTGGTGCCATAACTAACTGAAACGGATAATTCCACGGTGAAATGATAAGGGTGTTTCCATAAGGCTCAGGCATGATAAAACTTTGAGCCGGAAAAGCAGTCAACGGATTAGAAACCCTGGTTGTCTTGCTCCATTTTTGTAGGCTCCGTAGGTGTAGACGGAGCTCTTCCAACACCAATCCTATTTCAGTGGCGTAGGCTTCAAAAGGCGGTTTCCCAAGATCTGATCGTAATGCTTCTATTATGTCAGCTTCATGTTGCCTGATCAGATGTTGAAGGCTGCGAAGACTGGCACGTCTGAATGCAATACTTTTTGTATGCCCGGATGCGAAAAAAAACTGTTGCTTTTTGAAAAGCTGATTGATTTCATTGAAGTTCATGACCGACAGTATTAAAACAGCCTAACTGAAAAAGCGCGATAATACACTAACTTTTTTGACTGTATAACTCAATCAACTCAACTATAGCTGGATAGTTTAATAAATCAGGTATCAAACTTATGAGATCGATATGGCCATCATAATCAATACTTAAGGCGGTTTCAAGATAATATAGGGCCTGTTTCATCGAGTTATTCAATATCAGAATACCCGCTAACCTATACATTAATTGTGTGTCAGCCGGCAAATGGATCAGTCCTGTTTTCAATACTTGTATAGCTTTTACGGTCTCGCCCATTCTGACGTACATCATGGCGTAATCCTTCCATAAATCCGGATCAATAGGATTAATCGTTTCTATGAACTTATAGCTTTCTTTTGCACGCTCAAAGTATTCAAGATGTACATAAATCTCTGCCTGCACTTTCAGAAACTCCGTATTTATAGTATCTAATTCTATTGCTTTGTCAATCAAGCTAAGGGCGGTATGATAATTGCCTTCCTGACTGAATATCACAGCTATGGCAGCCCATGCTTCAGAATGTGTTTCATCTATTTCCAATGCACGGTTAAAATATTGCAGAGCTTCGGTATAATCGCCTTGCTTTTCGTAGCATTCACCAATAAGACATATCGTATGTGCATCTGATTCATCCATTTCCAAACTTTCTTTATACAATTCTATTGCTTTGGAATACTCACCCATATTGTAATATGTGTTTGCCAGGCTTGTAATGGCAGGCAAATAGCTATGATCAATAGCGATTGCAAATTCATACGCATCTATTGCCTTTTCGTAGAGCTCCAACTGATAGTACGATAATCCGAGATTGTACCATGCAGCCATGCTATAAGGGTTATTATCTGCATACTGGCTTAAAAAGCTTATTGAGTCCTCAATCTGGTCAGCCAATTCGTAGCATATAGCAATTTCAAAAATAATATCTTCCGGATCATTGCTGATGGCTAAGGCTTTCAATAAGTAATCCATAGCTTTTTCATAGGCACTTATGTTTTCGTATTCAAGAGCTATAGCCGTATAAATTTCTTCTAATTCGTCGGCTTCTGCTATGGCAAGTGCTTTCTCGAATTCTATGGCAGCTTTTTGGTGTTCCATCATCAGGCTTAACACAAAACCTCTTGTCATAATAATGTCTATATCCATTTCAGCAGCTTCGGTTCTTTCTATCTCATCCAATAAGTTGATCGCTTTCTCGAAGTTTCCTTTAGTAGCTAACTGCCGGGCTATCCTGATTTTTACTCTGCTGTTGCCAGGGTGTGTGATGCAGGCATGATCAATGGCTAACTGGGCTTTTTCATCATTGAAAGTCTCTTGATAGTAGTCAATCAGTATTTCGTACTCTTCAGTATCGAAATAAAAACTTTCATTACCATTTAGCATGGCTTCGAACTTATTTCTGAGTTCATCAAGCCGCTCTTCGCTGTCCCACTGAAAATCGTTATCCATCTTCTGTACGTAATAGAGGCACAAAAGTAATGCTTTTTAGCAATGACTGTTTGAGTTGTACCCCTTCTGTTTCTATTCACCTGTAAAAATAGTAGCAATTGCCGACAGATACCTAAGACAATAAATCTTTTATTAACCGTGTATATTCAGGTTTTGTTAATAAAGCCATGAGTTTGGCCGATTTTGACAGCTGTTATTTATTCGATTTTCTGTCAGACCTGCAAAAGCTTATTCACAGGGTATCTCTCTGTTATGCGTCATTTTTGATATTTTTGTTGTTGATTTAATTACGGCATATGGCACTAATAACTTCTATTTCAGGTATTCGGGGTACTATAGGTGGCTTTCCTGGTGACACATTAAGTCCTCTTGATATTGTCAGATTTACTACGGCTTTTGTGAAGTTGTTGCAGGAGAGGCAGAACCGACAATCGGGTTTACATATAGTAGTAGGCCGCGATGCACGCATATCCGGCGACATGCTTAATCATTTGGTTTGTGGCACTTTGATGTCGATGGGTGCTCAGGTGAGCGATCTGGGTTTATCAACTACTCCTACTGTTGAATTGGCAGTACCTAATCTGAAGGCTGATGGAGGTATCATACTCACTGCCAGTCATAATCCGGTAGAATGGAACGCACTGAAGCTGCTTAATGAAAAAGGGGAGTTTATTTCGGCAGCTGACGGAAATCGTATCATAGAGCTGACCAAATCAAAAATAGCCTATGTAGATGCAATGCAGTTAGGAACTTACACATCTCATGACGGATGGATTGACAAGCATATTCAAATGATACTTGAATTGCCTTTAGTAGATCGGGAGGCTATACAGGAATCTAAATTTAAGATAGCTGTTGATGCGGTCAATTCAACTGGAGGGATTGCGGTGCCGGCTTTGCTTTCAGCTTTAGGAGTGGATGCAGTATATCCGATACACTGCGAACCTACCGGTTTGTTTGCGCATAATCCCGAACCTTTGCCTGAGCATCTGACAGACCTTGCTCAATTAGTTCAACAAAAAGGAGCTGATCTTGGACTTTCGGTTGATCCTGATGTAGATCGATTAGCCATAATTGATGAAAACGGAAACATGTTTGGAGAAGAATATACCTTGGTAGCTGTAGCAGATTATGTGTTGCGCCATACTCCTGGCCCAACTGTATCTAACTTATCATCAAGCCGTGCCTTAGCTGATATTACGGAGCGTTACGGTCAAACATATGCTGTAGCAGCAGTAGGAGAAGTTAATGTGGTTGAAAAAATGAAAGCTGTTGAAGCGGTAATAGGAGGGGAGGGAAATGGCGGTGTGATCTATCCTGCCCTGCACTACGGAAGAGATGCGTTGGTAGGAATAGCATTGTTTTTAACCCATCTGGCCACACAAAAGAAAACATGCTCAGAGGTAAGAGCTATGTATCCTGAATATGTGATGATGAAAACTAAGTTTGACCTAAAGTCTGATACTGAATTTGAAAAGTTGAAAGAAAAGGTGATGCACGAGTTTAAGGATCAGAAGATTACTACAGTAGATGGTGTGAAAATTGATTTTCAGGAAGGATGGGTTCATATGCGCAAATCGAACACCGAACCTATTATACGCTTGTATGCGGAAGCAGCTGATAAAGAAAATGTCCAAAGATTGATACAAAATGTTATTCAAACATTTTCGGAATAATACGAATAATAGCTTTTATTTGTCGGCGTATCTAAGGAGAATGTGTAACTTGCATCTTTATTTTTAATCCTACATGCGATGCCATCTCGAAAAAGAAAAAAAACTCGTAAGGTTACTAAATTTCGCAAGATTGAGTTTAAACTGTCACAAAATCAGTATCGCTCATTGATGAATTATTGCAAGGCACGTAAGATAACCCCTATCAAGCTGATTAAAAAAAGCATCTCCAGATTTACTTCCGGCTATGAGTTGCATGTCCCACCGCAATATTTTATTTCGGAAAAACAGCTTGAACTGTTTAAAGAACCGGATGATCAGGATTAATAGATAGCCTTAATAAGCAATAGTTGGTATATGAGATAGCTGAGCTTGCCCTATTTTACGGTATTATAAGCGTTTGCTGAAGATCCTGTACCGTTTATGCAGCCTCCCTTGATTGCGTTCGCATTCGGCCCGCATCACCCAATTAGTTTCTAGTATCAGATGGCTGTCAATTTGTGTGATCCCTCTTTTACGGGCTGCATCAAAAATAGCTGCTGTCAATAATGCATCTAATCCTTTGTTACGATATTGCTCATCAACAGCTCCAAGCAGCAATGTCAGCATTTTGGATCGGGCCGACGCCCTTAGTATATACCACCATCCTAAGGGTAGCAGCCGGCCTTTGGCTTTTCGAATTCCATCACTTAACTCAGGCAGTGAAATCACAAATCCATACACTCTTTTATCCTGATCACCAATGATTTTCACAAAATGTGGATTCAGTAATGGAATATATCGTTTGGCATACTGGTGCATCTCTTCTTCGGTCAGAGGTTGAAATCCGTAGATATGCTTATACGCTTCGTTGATCAATCTGAAAACAGGTACTACCCATGGTTTGAGTTGTTTACGGTTAGTGAAATGACTTACTTTCCAATGTGAGTTGTTTTCCAACCGCTGATTGATCACCTGAATAAAACGCGGATTACTCGCAGGTACGGGAAACAAGTATGAGACTAAGTCTTTTTCTTTACCGTATCCACTGTTAGATACAAACTGCGGAAGCCACTCAAAATTACAATGAGTAGCTAGTACGATCTTTTCGTCAAAACCTTCTATCATCAATCCTTGTGGTTCTTTCTCGGAAAATGCCAGGGGGCCGACAATTTTTTTCTGGCCTTTTTTTCTTGCCCACTCCTCTACAGCTTGTAAAAGTGTATGAACTGTTTGTGGGTCATTTTCAGTATCCAGAAAGCAGAATCGGGCATTGTCTTCTCCGTGAAGTGCGTTGTATGCATGATTGATAATACCCATTATCCGCCCATTAACACGCCCATCTTTGCGTGAGAGCAGCATGATCGTATCGCAATTTCGAAAAGCCGGATTGCGTGAGGGATCGAAAAACTCATACTCATCAATGTATAAAGGATGTATCCATTGGGCATGATGCCGGTGTATCTTTTCTGGCAATAAAATAAACACCTTTCTGTCGCGCTTGGTTTTTACTTCATAGACATCAATCATACTGGTCAGCGAATTAAAATTTTAAAAAAGATGTTAAAAGTACGGGATTATTCAATCAGTACCGAAGATTATTTTTGTAATCTATCGAGAAACAAGCAATCTCATTAAGCAGAAAAAATTAAAGTGTCTTACTTACAGATCATTCAAGGGTTTTAAGTTGAAATAATCACTGCCTTTTCTTTTACACCTTTTGATCTGTTCATTATAATTGGACTTAAATTAACCTGTTTGAGCGTAGAATACATTTTTATTGATGAATAATTTTTGCAAAGGCTTGTAAACTTGGTTTTAAATAATATTTTTGTAGTTTTACCTTATCATTAAACTTGAACTAATTTCATTTATTCATTTAAACCTAATTGTTATGAGAAAAGTTTTACTTGCAGTATTTATGATTCTTTTGTCTGTTGGATTAGTAGCACAAACTCCGCTACAAAAGCAATCTAAGGATGCCAGACAGGTTGTTATGAAGGCTACTAAAGCTGTTTCCGACTATCTGCCTGAATTTACGGGTGAGGCCAATCCTTATGTTTCTACTAATAAGGCCCCTGATATTGTTATTGGCAACACTCGTTACGACTTACCATCCAATGCTTCTGTTCCCAATTTTACCTATATGCATCCCGATGGCACTATGGGTGCTGTTTGGACGTTTGGATTAGCCGATCCTTCTTTTCCGGAGCGTGGCACTGGATATAATTTTAATGATGGCACTGCATGGAGGCCTGTTCCAACAGCCCGTATAGAACAAGCCCGGACAGGCTGGCCTAATTATCGCCCCTATGGGCCAAATGGTGAAATAGTTTGTACCCATACCGGTGGCACTGATGGACTGCTTTTTAGCTGGCGTGAAAACAAAGGCGAAGGCGACTGGAATTATTTTTATTTAACAGGGCCTGCCGGATATGAAGACCTGCTGTGGCCTCGTCTGATTACTAGCGGTGAATCGCATGATGTGATACATGTGATAGCAGCAGTTGATGCTACTTATCAAGGATTAGAAGGAGCTTTGTTGTATAGCCGTTCGTTTGATGGTGGACAAACCTGGGATCCCCAAAATGCAATATTACCTGGGCTGGCAGCCGGTGAGATATATGGAGTAGGAGGTGATGTGTATGCATGGGCCGAACCACAAGGTGAAACATTGGCATTTACTTTTGGCGATTTTTTAGCCGATGGGATCGTACTGAAATCAACCGATAACGGTGATAGCTGGGAGAGTATGAAATATTATGAAGCACCTATACCGGCATTTGGAAACCAGACAGAACTTCCGCCACACGGTGGATTGGATGGGCATCAGCATGCAGTGCTCGACGATCAAGGTAGAGTTCATGTGTCTGTAGGACGAATGGTGTTAGCAGCCGATGGAACGGGTGGAGGCTTTAATTATTATCCCTACTCTAATGGATTGCTCTACTGGAACGAAACTATGCCTCCAATGGATAGCACTGCACTAACCGATAGCATACTGAATCTGGTAAACGTAAATCCAATGTACCTTTTGGCTGAAGTATTTGATAATGAAATAGATGATATAGTTGGAGTAGCAAGATATCAGGCCTCCCTGACTTCAATGCCCCAACTGGTTTTCGACTATGATACCAAGATCATGTATGCATTTTATTCAGCCCTCACTCTGGGCTTCGAATCAGCTACCGAACTCAACTATCGCCATATCTGGATGAGATTTAGTGAAGACTATGGCGCAACCTGGAGCGATCAAGTAGACCTGACAGGAGACGTGTTCCATATGTTCTCCGAATGTGTATGGCCGTCTGCATCACCTACTATATCAGATAAAGTACATATTATATATCAATCGGATAATATGCCGGGTAATGCAGTACGCTTTGAAGAGCATGGTGTAAACGATAATGATATAGTCTATCTGTCGGTAAATGTAGTTGTAGGACTCATCGAACAGCCTGCAAGTATATTATCTATCGAACAGCTATGGCCTAACCCAGCTACCAACGAAACAAAAGTGATAGTCAATGTGAACAAGCCGGTAAAAGCCGAGATCAGCGTAGTGAATTTAGTAGGGCAAGAAGTGTTTTCTAACAGCCTTATGTTAGGATATTCAGGCCCTCATAATATACGCCTTGATTTAGAAGACTATAAGAGCGGGATTTATTTCGTCAGGATAAAAGCCGGTGCTTCAGCTTCTGTGAAAAAATTAGTGATTAACTAATCGCATCAGATAAATGAGCGATACAGTGTATCGTAAAATTATTCAACAATAAGGCTGGCCGATTTTTTGGCCGGCCTTTTTCAATGGAAATATCTTAGGAGCTTGATTATTTCTGGTCATAGCTGATACACTAATTTGTTTAGCCTGACATCATTGGTTGAATTGCGCCTATGAAAATCGTTCTAACCGAATATCCCGCTTACTAAGCCGCCGTCATGGCTGATCGTCTGCCCGGTTACATAGCGTGCATGAGGTGAAAGCAGCCAGACAGCCAGACTGGCCATATCAGTGGCTTCACCCATTTTGCCCATGGGAATTTGTTTGATAAATTCTTCCTTAGCTTCTTGTTCACTCATACCTGTGAGAGCTGACTTTTTCAGAAATAGACGTTGCATGGCAGATGTGTTATGATAGCCGGGGGCTAGTATATTCAAAGTGATGTTCTCTGAGGCTACTTCTTGGGCAAGACTTTTCACAAAGCCTACTACTGCTAATCGCAACGAATTGCTTAAAACTAAATTCTCAACCGGCTGCTTGACCGAAACGCTTTCAATAAATACTATGCGGCCATAGTTGTTTTTGATAAAGACTGGCATCATTTGTTGAATAAGGGTCACTTTCCAACGTAAGACCTGCTGATAGGCTTCATCCCAACTATTGATATCCATCTCCAAGAAAGCACCCGCTGCCGGACCAGCAGCATTGACTATCAAACCATCAGGCCTTTTTTGACTTGAGATATGAAGTATCTCCTGTTGAATATCAAGACGGGTGATATCACCTGTTAAAATCTGAAGCTTTTCGGGATGATCCCTCTTGAAATCATTCATCACCTGTTCGGTACGTGCAATAGCCAACACCTCTGCACCTTCCTGCAAAAGCTTCTCGGCTATAGCCCGACCAAATCCGCTGCCTGCACCGGTTACTATGAAAAATTTATTGGCAAGATATAAATCCATTTGAATGTATTTTTGCAAAAATATCTATTTCATTTGAATAGAATGACACCAACCAAATCAAGACAATAATATGCACAAACGTATGCATGCAGTTTAACTGACTACCTTTATCAATAACTATAGAATACAGGCAGATGTGGTGACTGTGTTGTGCCATCAGAGTATGCGTGAAGTCAGGCCAGCAACTTATCTTATTTCTGATCCCAGATAGATTCGCTCAGTTCAAAACTTGCAGATAAAGTGTTATCCGAGCTTCCACCAATCATCACAATAAAATCACCTTTTTCGGCTCCCCATCGCATATCGGCATCGTAAAAGGAGAGCTTATCCCTGCTGATATCAAAATATATAGTGCTGCTTTCACCAGGTATGAGAGTTATTTTCCGGAAATCTTTCAACTCTTTAACAGCTCGTGTTACCGATGCAACAGGATCATGTATATATAATTGTACTACTTCTTCACCTGCATAAGCTCCGGTATTTGTAATGGTAATATACGCTTGAATGGTATCATTGGCTCCCATCTTGTTTTGACTTAGTTTTAAGTCATTATATTCAAAAGTGGTATAGCTGAGGCCATATCCAAACGCATAAAGTGGTTCATTTGAAATGTCAAGATATTTAGAGGTGTATTTATTATCTGGATCAAACGGTCGTCCGGTATTTTTCATATTGTAATGAATAGGTATTTGTCCTACGCTTTTCGGGAATGTCATGGGTAGTTTGCCTGATGGGTTGTAATTTCCTGTCAACACATCTGTAATGGCATTTCCTGAGCTTGTTCCAAGAAACCATGCCTGTATTAAGGCATTAGTGTTATTGGCCAGCCAGTTAAGAGTTAAAGGGCGGCCGCTCATAATTACTGTTATCACGGGTTTGCCGGTAGAGTGAATTGCTTTTGCTAGTTCTTCCTGTACACCGGGCAGCTTAATATCCGATCGGCTGGCTGCTTCCCCGCTCATCCAATAACTCTCACCTAATGCCAGTATAATCACGTCAGCCTGTAGTGCCGATTTAATAGCTTGTGCAAAGCTTGATCTGTCGGATGAGTTTATGTCACACCCTTTCTCAACTAAAATTTTCGTATGTGGGAGTTGAGCTTTCAGGCCTTCATACAGTGTTACTGCTTTAGTCCAGTCGCCGGCAGCCGACCAGCTACCTATAAGCTCGCGTCTTCCATCGGCTAACGGCCCTATGAGGGCGATACGTTTGACTTCCTTGCTTAATGGGAGAAGTTGTCCATCATTTTTTAATAAGACTATAGATTTTCTGGCCATATCGCGGGCAGCTTCTATAAATTCCTCCCTCATCACTTCATTTTTCTCCCGTTGCGGGTTGCTATATCTGAAAGGATCGTCAAAAAGTCCTAATTCAAATTTTATTTTTAATATGCGTTTTACCGCTTTATTGATCATTTGTTCACTCACTAAGCCTTTTTTCACTAGATCGGGTAGTGCTTTCTGATAGAATCCTGATTGCATATCCATATCTACGCCGGCTTGTAGTGCTATTTTTGCTGCTTCGGCAGTGTCAGCGGCTACTCCATGGTGCAATAACTCCATGATAGCTGTATAATCAGTAACGACGAATCCATCAAATCCCCATTCATCACGAAGTATTTGGGTCATCAGAAAATGATTGGCTGTTGCGGGGATGCCGTTCAGATCGTTGAATGATGTCATTACCGTTTTTACTCCGGCATCAATAGCTGCTTTATAGGGTGGCAGGAATGTTTCGCGCAGTCGTCGTTCCGACATATCTACGCTATGATAATCACGTCCGGCCTGACTATCGCCATATGCTGCAAAATGCTTGATAGTTGCAGCCATAGTATTCACAGCAGTCAGATCATCTCCCTGAAACCCTCTGACACGGGCTGCCGTGATTTGTGAAGCAAGCCATGGGTCTTCTCCTGCTCCTTCAACAACTCTACCCCAACGAGGGTCAATACTGATATCGGCCATAGGCGCAAACGTCCAATGAAGACCTTCAGCAGTTGCTTCAATAGCTGCAATTCGTGCCGATCGTTCAATAGCTTCTAAATCCCAGCTTGAAGCTTCGGCTATGGGTACAGGAAAAATAGTACGATGGCCATGGATAACGTCATATCCAAATAATAAGGGAATTTTTAAACGAGAATGACTGATAGCAAGCTCCTGAAGATAGCGGGTGTAGTCGGCACCATATGCATTAAAAATAGCTCCCACCCGACCATCCCGAATGTCTTGCTCGTACTCCTTGCGGATGAAAGCTCCGGTTTGATCCATATCACTTGTGAATAAAGTCAACTGACCGACTTTTTCTTCTAAGGTCATCAAACCTAACACAGAATCCGCCTTCATATCAATGATGTCTGATGGTGTTTGCAGTGATGGGCTACAGCTTATAAGGATCAGCGAAAGCAAAAAATAAAAAAGATTGAATGGTTTCAACATGATTTTATAAGATTAGTTTATGATGAGGTTTTATTGCGAATAGAGAATCCTAATTTAGATAGGGCTTGTTGAATTTCGGGTGCCGACATGAACAACTCCCATATCAGGCCGCTACGGTAGTTTTCTATCATCACTACTACAGGTCCTTGATCAATAGCTAAATATGCGTTGCTCCACCATGCTTCTGTAGGATTGAACGCATCTTTGAATCCATATTGACCCCATACCTTATCGCCTACTATAAAATAAAAGTGTCGAAGTGCCTGTAATGAGTATTCAGGTGTGTAGGGCATTGAGCTTAAAGCGGCGGTAGGACTTATAGTTCCATTATCATATCTGGGTTCATGTACTCCATATCCGGTAGGCTCATCGCTGGCTGTTAAACCCCAGCATTGGGCATCATACCCGATAAAGTCATGCGGATTATGGATGCAGTATGATCGGTTGATCAAACTATGATGCTGGTTTTGCTCCCAATAATTGCCATATGTATCTGCCAGTTCACGTGGGTCTAACCCTAAAAATGAATAATGGCTGAAAAATAATGGCCCGCCATAGTCCACCCCAAGTGGTAAGACAATATCATAAAAACTTTTACCATTAGTAATAGCTCCATTATCAGCCCAACCTTGATGATATACTTCAGGCTCTATCCCGAATTTTACGGAAGATGCCGCTATGATATATGTTATTAGTGCTTCGTTATATCCTTTGATAGGCAGATTGACGGCCCATTGGTGAGTGGGCGACCAATGCCAGTACAACACTTTTTGCCCGTCGCGTGTAAACCAATTCCATTCAATCTCGTCCAGCATCTGGTTGATGCGCTCGATTATTTCCGTTTCTTTTTGATTTCCGGAATTTAAATACTGGCGTAGGCTTATCAATCCGGCTGCCATAAATGAGGTTTCAACCAAATCGGCTCCATCGTCATATTGGCTGAAAGGATATACTTTACCTGTGGCACCATTCATCCAATGAGGCCATGCACCATGGAAACGATCTGCCTGTTGCAGGAAATCCGTTAGTTTATCAAAACGTTCTATAGCGTCATGGCGTTCTATCCAACCACGTTCGATACCGCATATCAAAGCCATCAATCCAAAGCCACTCCCTCCGGTAGTGACAAGATCGCCCGAAGTGCTACGCTCGCGTGCCATATAGCTGATAGGATGAGCAAAATCAAAGAAATATTTTAAAGTTTGCTGCTGTACCAAATCAAGCAAAGCCTGATCATCCATTAAAGGAAATTTTAAGCTCGGGTCTAAACCAGTATGGAAAACACCGGTAAACCCATCAAAATGAGATCCGTCGGCAGCTTGTATATTGCTTGAAAAGCGGATATGATAAGACTGATAGTAGTCTAATGGCGCAATATTTTGTATCTGTAGCTTGGTTTTGTCTTCCGACAGATTTGCAACACATGCCACAAAAGGGGTGAAGGATATATGTTCTGAGGCTTGAAAATCTGTTATAGGAGATGAAAAAACAGCTTCAATCCTTAGAGAATCGAATGGAATATTTCTTGGAATATGCGCATCAATCATAGAAATACCGTTTACCGAAAGAGATACAAGTTGAAGTTTCTGTTTTTCGGTTGTGAAATAGAACGAAGCCCCATCGAATCTTTCGCCATTCTTTCCTGTCAGAGTGTTTGATATCTCAAAAGTGTGATAGGTTTCGTTTTCTAAGGGCTCTTTTGCTGTGATTTGTATCTTTTTAATATCATCAGCAAAGGAAAATTCTAATTCATTCGTTTGATTGGCGCTGTAAAGTTTGATGCTTTTTACCACACTTAAGCTATCTAAAGCTGCTGAAAATTTAAGGCTAAAGCTTGGATTTACCGGGATAACCTGAGTGTTTTCACCGGGTTTTAAGTTGATTTCTCCCACTTTTATGTATGTCAGTTGAATGATATTCTTTGTGTGGTCATCTGTTATTTTGTTGCAGGCAACCAGACAAAGCAGCATATATATGCACAAAATTTTTCGGGTCATCAAATTGTAAGATGGGATAAAAAGGGGACGGAATACCGTCCCCTGTATCAAAGTGTTTACCTCAAAAGCTGTATTATCACGGCTTTTCTGAGTTATACATGAGTTGTATTTCGGTTTCTGTCAGTACTTTATGGAAGACTCGCACATCGTCTAATAGTCCTTTAAAGTGATTGGCATCAGGGAAGTTATATCCTCCCCATGGCTCTTCACTCCAGAGTGAGCCGGCTCTTGACTGAATAAAGCCAAAAGCAAGGTCATTCTTCACATCGGGCATTTGTCCGGCATATTTCATGCCTACTACTGTTCGTTTTATGTCTTCTTCTGGCCATAGGTTAAAGTCAAAGCTCTTCATTTTTTCGCCATTATAATATAAGGTACCTTTTTTCATGGCTCCGTCGAAGGTGTATATTACCTGTAGCCACTTATCTTTGAGCATGGATATCATATCATCCAATGGTATAGATTTGGCAAAGTCCCATCCCATCCATCCGCCAGTTTCGTTGTAAGTGGCTTCAGCCGGAAACCACATATCTTCGGCGGCAGTAGAGCCATCGGCCATTTCGTATTGTATAGCGAACTTAGCACCGTCAAATCCTCCAAACATCTCAAATTGAAGCCCGAAGAATGCACCAATTCCCATTACAAAATGTCCTTTTCCCTGATCAGCGGCTTTCACCCAAAATGAAATAGTAAAGTCATTGGTGTTTATCAACTGATCACCGTTAGGAATTTCTATGATACTTGTAGTACCATTGAAGCTTGCTGCTTTACCTGCATTTTCATTGCGTGAGTTTACATAGGTAATATCAACTATCCCATCGTTATACGGATTAAATTTTCCAAGGGCATCAGTGGCATCACCGTCAAAGTTCCAGTGTGCTACTACACCTGAGGGAGCAAAAGTTCCAATTGTAGTGAAGCTACGTTCAAAACCTGAGAGAGTCTTTTGCTCGGTTGACTGGATCGCATCGCTAAAGCTAAGCTTGTAGAGCGTTCCCGTTCCAAGGGTGGTCTTGGGTTTAATTGTGATCGTAGCCTCCGACACACTAATGTCTAACTCAATCTTTGTCTGGTCGTAGTCTTGTGTCAACGTAATGCTGGATGCATTGGCAGTTTGGGCATCAATATTCGTAGAAAATGTAGCAACTATAGTAGGTTCGACCGGAACAGTAGTAGGCGAAGTGGCACTGTTTAGGTCAATATCGCCTGAAACTAAAGCTGATAGAGTGAGTTCTTTAGGCTCTTCTTCTTTTTTGCAAGCCTGAAAAAGGATCGCGCTAGCTGTAACAGCTGCAAGTAACATTAAAATAAATTTATTGATTTTCATGGTATAAAAGATTAATTGGGTTAATAAAATGTATGAGTGTTAATTCCAGTTTGGATTTTGTGTTAGAGTTCCTTGTGAAATATCTATTTCATTTTGTGGGATAGGGAGTAATTCATCTCTTCCCTGTTTAAAGCCTAGTGGGCCTAAAACTGTAGGAGCTGATCCTGTGCGTATGAGGTCCCAATATCTGTGGCCTTCCAATGCAAGTTCAACTCTGCGTTCATGCAAGATAATGTTTCGTAGCTCGTCTTTATTTAGTGTATTGATATCAGGTAATATATTTGGATCGTTGTTTCTTGCCCTTTGTCTGATACGGTTTAGGTATGTCAGGGCTTCTGCCGGGCGATTGGTTTCGTTTAACGCTTCAGCGGCTATGAGCAGTACATCAGCAAAGCGGATGATCCGTCGGTTATGTCCAAACTGTGTAGAAGTGTTTTCTCCGCTTATCCACACTTTTCGGTTATAGCACTCACGTTCGATGATATTTCCATCTGCGTCATAAATAAAGTCGGGAGTTGATCCGTCGCCTAATATAGTGACTCCGTCAATGACATCTCCTAAGTCAATGATAGTTGCTTTTAGTCGTGGATCATCGGGTTCAAAGGCTGCCCGCAGTTCTTCTGACGGCCTGTTGAAGCCCCAGCCACGGTTGGGAGTACCTCTGACCCCTTGAGTGTTGGCATATTGATTTCCAAAGCTGCCTTCTATGGCGATAGCCCCTATCTCAAACACCGATTCAACCCCATGCTCACCTTGTTCGCCGTTGGCATCAAGAAAATTAGGTTCCAAATCATAAAACTGACTGCCGTTGATAACTTCAAGAGCGTATTGGGCAGCTTTAGGATAGTCGTGCTGAAACAGATAAACTTTTGCTAACAGAGCTTTAGCAGCTCCTTTAGTGGCACGCCCCAACTCATCACTCCCATATTCTGATTTTTCGGGAAGGGCAAGGATGGCACTCAATAAGTCGTTTTCAACACGGGTATAGATCAGAGCTGCTTCGCTACGTTCGAGTTTGAGCGGTGGATGTGTTGTCTCTACCAACGGAACCGCACCCCAGGCTCTGACAAGATCAAAATAGTAAAGGGCACGTAAAAACTTAGCCTCTGCCATATACCGCTCTTTAAGATCTGGTTCCATAGCAATTTCAGCTAAGTTCTCAATAACTACATTAGCTCGTTTGATACCTTCGTAAAGTGCAGCCCACCAACGATCCAAACCGTCTTGAGTAGGTGTGATAGTGAAATTATCATAAGGCCCTACCGTGTTTAATGCATCATTATGGTTGCTGCCTTTGTATGCATCATCCGACATAATATCTAATATCGGAAAACCGCCGGAATGATAATGCCAGTTGCGAAGAGTAGCATATACTGCATTGGTTGCCAACAGAGCATCTTCGGCAGTAAGGGGGAAGGCCTCTTGTGTGAGTACTCCCTGCGGATTAATGTCTAAAAAGTCATTGCACGAGCTAAGGATCAATAATAAGATACCTACGACTATAAATGGGATTTTTTTCATGATCTTGGATTTAGAACTGAAGGTGAATACCAAACGAATAGACGGCTGATATGGGATACACGCCATGATCAATACCGTTTGACAACACATCATATCCGCCTATCTCAGGTGTATATCCGGTATAGCGGGTTAAGGTATAAAGGTTTGAACCTTTCAGATAAAGCCGTATAGAGCTAAGAAGCAGTTTGCCGGAGATAGTCTCTGACAGTGTATAGCCAATGATAAGACTTCGTAAGCGTAGAAACGAGCCATCCTGCACGAAAAAGTCTGATGGAGTATAATTATATCCACCGAAAGAGGGTCGTGGAACTTTGTCGGAAGTGCCCTCACCTGTCCAACGGTCGAATACATAAGCTTCAAAGTTGTATGGATCAGGGCGTACGACATCTTTTCCATTAAATATTTTATTAGCTGTTTGAGCTTGAAGGTCAAGGCTTAGATCGAAGTTTTTGTAGCCTAATTCAAGGTTGAATCCCAGTATGAATTTTGGAATAGGGGAGCCAATGAAGCTGCGATCTAAACCGTTGATGACCTGGTCGTTGTTTAGGTCAACAAACCTTAGATCACCCGGACGGGCTAACGACATATGAGGGTATGCTGCCAACTCATTGTCGTTTTGAAACAATCCGTCAGTGACATACCCATAGAATGCGCCTATTGGCAGACCTACCATACTACGCGTTACAGCCTGTCCGTTGGCTAAGTACCCACCTAAAAGGACAGAGTCAATTCCACTGCTGCCTCCTATCTCTAACACTTCGTTATGAATAGTTGTACCTAACAGACCTATGCTGTATGACAAGTCGCCTTTGATCTCACGCCATCGAAGGTTAAATTCAAAGCCACGATTCAGCACAGATGCTGCATTATAACGGACGCGCTGCCCTTGTCCGTTCCCAAGATGTCCGGGTGTGGATAATTCAACTAGTATGTCATCAGTAATCCGATGATAATAATCAAATTCACCTGTCAGCCTGTTGTTTAGCAATCCGATTTCAAGGCCGATATCTGTTTGCGTGCTTGTCTCCCATCTTAAATCCGGATTACCTGATTTGCCATAGGTAGCAGCTGGAAAAGCAGCATCAGGATTAGAGAATATCGCAAAAAGGCCTGAATTAATCATTGCAAAACGGTCGAAATAACTTATTTTTTCATTGCCTATCATCCCCCAGCTAGCCCGTATCTTAAGCATGGAGATTAAAGCCAGAGATTGCATAAAAGACTCATTGCCAATATTCCATCCTAACGCAAAGGACGGGAAGTTTGAAAACCGGTGTGAAGGAGCAAATTTGGATGAGCCATCCCGCCTGAATGTAGTAGTTAGAATATATTTATTGTCATAAGTGTAGTTTATCCTGCTCAGAAGTGAAATCATGCTGTAAAAAAGATCGGCACTTACACCATTGCTCATATTACTTATCTCATCCATAATATTTACCGGCCCGAGATACCAGAAATCTTTCTCATCCCGTATGATATCTCTGCCCGAGAGGTTTACAAATTCTGATGAGGTATGTTGCATTGTATAGCCAGCTAAGGCGTCGATCTGATGTTTGCCGTAGGTCAGTGAATAGCTTAGTGTGTTTTCCCATAGCCAGCTTAGGTTTTCACTCTGCCCTTTAAATAAACGGTTGAAAGGATTATCTTGCTGTGATGCAGTACCATCGGGATTAAATACTGTATAGGCCGGGACAAAATTTGTTGCTTTGTTGTATGCGGCATCTATCCCAAGACTTGACTTTAACCTAATGTTTTTTAATATATTGGCTTCGGCAAATATATTCCCGACTCCCCTAACACCGTTATTGAAGTTGTTTGAATAATGCAAATCAGCTAATGGATTCCCTACATTATGTACTACTCCAAACGAGCCATCATCATAATAAGGGCTAAGCAGAGGTTGAGCTCTGTAAACTGAATAGGTAACATTAGGAGCATTTTGTTGTTGGTAGGGCGCCAGAGTGATGTTGTTTCCAAGCGTAATAAACTCGCCCAACTTATAGGTGTTATTGAGTTTTATAGAAAGGCGTTGATATCTTGACTTAGGGATTATTCCATCCTGACGCAATAGGCCAATGCCTAAGTAGTAAGAAGTGTTTTTTGATCCTCCCGAAATTGTCAGTTGATGGTTTTGCAGGGGTGCGCTGCGGAAAACCAAGTCTTGCCAGTCGGTATTTGGAACGGCATCCACGTTGTTATATGAGCCTGGTCTGATTTCATTGGAAATGATTGCAAACTCTTTTCCGTTCAGCAGGTCAATCTTTTTTGCCAGACTCTGTATGCCATACTCGGCATTAAATGTAATAATAGGTTGGGTCGTCTGTTCTGTTCCTCTTGCTGTAGTAATCAAAATGACCCCATTTGAACCTCTTGACCCGTAGATTGCTGTAGCTGATGCGTCCTTAAGTACTTCCATCGATTGTATATCTCCTGCGTTTAAAAATGAGATATCGTCTAATATCACTCCATCAACCACATAAATTGGCGATGAGTTATTAAAGGTACCAACACCTCTGATCCGAACGGCTATACCAGCTCCAGGCGCCCCGCTTGTTGTAGTTACCTGAACTCCTGTCACTTTACCCTGTAAAGCCTGAGCCGGATTGTGGGATGTTATTTTCCGAATGTCATCAGCTTTTACTGAGCTTACTGCACCAGTCAGATCGCTTTTACGAACAGTGCCGTACCCAATAACCACAAATTCCTCAAGCATCTCAACGGCTTCTTCCATACTAATGTTGATGATTGTCCTGCCCTGAACGGCTATTTCCTGCGACTTAAATCCGGTGTATGAGAAAATTAAAACCGGGTCTTGCTCCACAATCTCAAGAACATAATGCCCGTCTATATCGGTAGTAGTTCCTTTGTTTGTGTTTTTGACCATGATATTTACACCGGGTAAGGTTTCGGATGTGCCGGCAATGGTAACTACTCCTTTCACAGTATGCTGTGCTACTAATGTCGCTGAGGTCATAAACAACAAAACCATTATCAGGAGTTTAGGTCTTTTTATGTAATCATACTTTTTCATAGGAATAATGCTTAATTTGCTTTTTATTTATCGGCTAACCATCCTCCTCCAAATCCTGCTTTGCGCAACCCATTGATGATATATGGGTTTTTTTTCATCACGCTCCAAATCAATTCTGATTGATAGTTTTCTAACATGATCAGAATAGCTCCCTGATCAATACCTATATAGTCCGGATTGAACCATCCACCTTCCTGATAACTAAGATTAACCGCATCTTTGAACCCGTATTCCTGATACATTTTCGATCCAAAGCTGTCTTTCATATACATTAGCGTTTGTATGCTTTCCTTTGGAGTGAATGCGATAGAACCTCCGGCTGCTGTGGGTGTGATAGTTCCATCATCTTCGATATAATCAACAGCAGCACCACGCGCAAAATAAGTATGGAACTGTACTTGATTGTTGTTTAGAAAACGCGTTAGGTTAGCCGGTCCATCGCAAGCTGACAGCCCCCATAAATTTGGGCCGTAGCCAATAAAACCTTTAGGATTATCAATGCAATATGCACGGTTTGCTAAAGTTGCTCGTCTTGAGTTTTCAAAATAATCAATTCCTTTTTCAGTCATATAGGGGTCGCGTATCCCCCTGAAATCAATGAAAAGATGTGAATACTGATGACCAAATAAAGGCCCGAAAGCAATATGTTCATACCCATAAAAGGTGTCCCATACATAAGTGCTGCACCAATGCTGCCAGGACTCGGACGGTATGGGATGAGTAGGAGAGCCTAATCCTAAAATAAGTAGTATCATGGCTTCGTTATAGCCTTGCCATTCGGACTCTAAAAAACCTGTTTCCGGCTTCCAGCCCATAGACATAAAGGGCTTGTTATTCATAGCCCAGCTCCAGTCAACACTCAGGTATAATGAATCGGCCAGAATACGAATCTCTGATTCTAACTCATTATCTTGATCAAAATAACTTTGACAACTTAAAATGCCGGCCATAAGCAAGCCGCTATCGATGGTTGACAGTTCACAGTCCTCATATCGGTATCCGGTTCCATAATTTAAAAAATGATAGTAAAATCCTTTATAGCCCGAAGTATTTTTAATTTCACTTCCTTGTGTGCTATGCCAAAGCCAACGTAATACTTGCTGTACACGAATAGCTCCTTCTTGACGATTGATATACGAATTATCAATACCGATGATATACGATGTTAAAGCAAAACCAGTTGCAGCAATACTTGTAAAATGCTTGTCTGGAAAGCGGTCGTCAGTCTGAAAAGTTGATGTATCCATAATGTCCCAGAAATAATTGAAGGTCCTCGCTTTCAGATCAGATAGAAATTGTTCTTCAGATTGAGTTGGATAACCTTTGTTTGATGGGGGAACACAACCGGTAATTACGGGTATGTGGAGTACGAATACTAAGCAAATAAGTATTGAACAAATGGTGATCATTCGGTTTGAACTACTCATGGCGGATGATAAAAACGAAGTTTCTGATAAAGATACAATAATCCGCAAACGATTGCGGTATTTGAACTCCAACAAAAATACTTCACTATGAAATTCCTGAAAAACGTACCTCAATATTACCTCATCATGAATGTATTTGAAACTTAGACATGCATATAAACAAGTAGTTGGAGATTTTTAGAAATAAGTCAACACTTGTATTTTTATCTTAAAAAGTAGTACGCTGTCCTCGATTAATTGCGAAAATTGAGCCTTAAAAGACTTGATGCGTTACAATTGAATTCTGATTAGCCTGAGGAAAATAGTGAGTAGAGCTTTCTCAACACTTTTTAAAAGCTGATGATAAATTCAGATAGATTTTGATTAGATTGCAGCTGAAGTTTTTTGCGCAGTCTATATCGTTTTTCTTCTACTCCTCGAATGGAGATATTCAGCAAAGGAGCTATTTCTTTGGAGGCTAAGTTCATTCTAAGGTAGGCACACAGTCGGAAATCGCTGGGAGTCAGATCAGGGTATGCTTGTTTGAGACGTTTGAAAAAGTTTTCGTGGGCCTGATCGAATAGGTGTTCGAAAGTCTCCCATTCATGTTCGCTTTTAATGCTTCTGTCGATGAGTCTGTTGATCCGGTTATAGTATTTGGTGGGTAGTCTATTTCCTAATTGTTCCTTTTGTTTTTCTATTTCCTTTTTTATTTCGATCAGCAGTTCGTTTTTTTTGATTATTGCCATAGTGTTTTTTGCTAACTCCATATTTTTTGACCTTATCTCTGAGAGTAGATTTTCATTGTTTAGCTGTATGAGTGCGGCTTCTGCCTGTTTCTTTTGTTGTTTTATCTGTTCGTTTTCTTCTCTGAGTAGCTTTTCTTGCTTGCGCCAGCGTCGTCTTCTGTAGGTGTTAGTAGAAAGGATGATCAAGACTATCGACAAAATGAAATAGCTTAGAAACGCATACCATTGTAAATACCTGGGGGCTAATACACGAAACGGTAAGCTTACCACTTCCGAATCTTTTCCGTGAGCGGTAAGGCTTTTCAGTTCAAAATGATAATTTCCCGGACTGAGCCGATTAAATGTCAACTGATTGGTTGTTGTCCAGTCCGACCAATTAGTGTCTAAGTCAAGCAAGCGATAACGAAAATAATTTTTGATCCCCGACGAACCAATAGAACTAAAATGAATTGTCAGAGTATTAAAACGATTAGTTGTCGTAAGCTTTTTAGATCGGACTAATTCGTGCCTCTTAGTGTTTTGGTTTTCACTACTAAACACAACTTCTTTGATATCAGGTGCTTTTGTAATATCAGTCAGCTGTTGCAGCTTACTCAGATTTAGTATGGCAATCCCGTTTTCAAGGCAAAACAGATGTAAGCTGTCATTTAGAGCGATAATATTTTCATATTGATTAACCATTTGCAAACCAAACATCGAAGGTATAATGCGATAGAGCATTCGAGCCTGATCGAAACGAATTTCAAATAAACTTACTTCCCGGTTATGGATCAGCCAATATCTGTCACTTCCAATCGGGATAATAGTTTGAGTTCCAGCAAAGCTTCCAAGCTGTGTATCCATTGCATCCCACAGAATAAACTGCGTCTTCAACCCATCCCATTGATACCAGTTTTTCCCATCTGCGATAACAATACGTTTATCTATTTCATACACTTTATTAGTTTGGAAATCAATGTTATATTTAGAGTCTATCTGTTCAATCCAGTCCAGGCTTTCAAAACGTGGATCAGGCTGTGCGATGTATAAACCCGAAATAGAATGGCCTAAGAAAAGATGCCCTCTATGGTCTATCTCAAGCATGCGAACAGGGGCGTTGAAGCCTTTTAGAAAATGCGATTTGTTCCATATCCCATGCTCCTTAGTAAATAAAGCTAATTCATTATATGAGCTTTGTAGGTAATACTCTTGATTTTCAATGAGTATTTTTTTGAAGTTATATCCGCCATTGATGTCAGATACGCGGATCATCTTTTTGTCTTTGAGTATAAAAGTACCGGTATTATGTCCGCAATATAATTGGTTGTCAATTACTTTTAAAAACCACACCTGTCCTTGTGATTCCTCATAAAAACCTGCGTATCGTAAAGGCTTATCTAAAACATAATCAAATATATACACACCTTGATTGGTTCCAAGATACAGCATATCATCCATCAGGGCAGCTGTGTAAACACTTCCTGTTTCAATATCGGGATCGCTGTATATTTCAAATGGCGAATGAAACCAGATAAAATCAAATCCTTTATCTAACCCAAGCCAGAGATTATGTTCTTCGTCGCTGCGCATGGCTAATACTGTATTATTCTGAAGACCATTGCCTTTGTGTATGTGATACAATAGCTTTCCGTTTTTATCAAGTACTATCGCACCTTTTAATATGGTTCCAAAAACTAATAAGCTGTCTAACTGTAAGCCATTATTGATTTTATACGATTGTAGTATTTCATCCGCTTCAGTTTTCCATGGAGAAAATGAAGTCCCGTCAAATCTGAATAATCCATGAGATGTAGTTCCGATGATCCATTCATTTTCGAGCTTAAGTATAGTTTTCACCTCTTTATCCTGGAATAGCTCGCTTCCTTCAAGTTTGATAAAATGTGAGTCCACAAGTTCGTATAAGGATCCGTTTATTTTCTGAACAAATAATCTTTCTTCAGCTTTTATGAGAAATAATATTGGTCCAGGAATCTCTAACTTATGTAGTCCGTGCTGATCAGAGACAAAAATACTTCCAAAGCTTTGGAAATAGACCTTTCCATCCGATTTTACTATTTTCCAGAATTCATCGTTATGAAAAACCGATGGATCTATGGTGTCGGATAATGATTGATATTTCCAGTTTCCATTTTCTTGTTCACTCCAGTAGCCAAATTCTTGAAACGATCCTGTGTACACACGGTCGTCTATGCATTTTACCGAACGCATAATAGCTTGGCCGGGCAAGGTAAAAAGCCGGAACTGAGACCCATCCATCATTAAAAGACCTTCATTGTTTGCTATGAATAATCTCCCTTGTGAGTCTTTATCAAGAGCCCAGTTTTGATTTTGTGCCTGATAATCTTTGGCATGATACTGAAAAACAGTAAAATAGTCTTGTGCTCTGGAATTGGGAATGCAAAACATACTAAGACACAACAAAACAATGGATATCCATAGTTTGATAGGTGCCAAATAAGAGATTGGTAGATTTGTCATATGACTACTGACTATGTCGTGTAAAAATACAAAATCAATTTTTTTTGACAACAGATCAAAAGCGGCAATTTACGTAAATTAACAGGCATAACATAGCTGATCAATAAATAGCTATCTGTTGAAAATTTAAAATATCTATATTTGCATGTCATAGTTTACCGGCCGTACATGTCAGAAAAGAGAAACGTATTCAAGGGTAATGTCTTTAAGGAGTCAGCAGCTAAACCGGCTGAACCGCAACGGGCAACACAAAAAAAAGCTAAGCCTCGTTCAAAAAAATCTATCATCAGACCACGCCAGTCGAATCCGAAGCTAAAAAAAGTTGTGGGAACTTTTTTCTTATTGGCTGCCCTATATCTTTTTTTGGCATTTTTCTCTTTTTTTCTAAACTGGTTTCAGGAAAAGACTGATGACTATTATGCCGATATTCCTATAGAGCTTTTATCTACAACTGATTACGCACCAGTTCATAATTGGGGTGGTAATCTAGGTGCCATGGCAGCTCAGCTTCTTATCAAAGAGGGGTTCGGCATAGGAGCTTTTTATATTCCTTTTTTGCTTTTCGTACTCGCCATGCCTTTGATGTTTGGCAGGCGCATCATAAATGCCTGGGGAATCTGGAAATATGCAATAATGCTATTGGCATGGGTACCCCTTTTCATGGGTTTATTGTTTAAAAGCCATCCCCTAAACGTGTTGGGTGGTGCAGTAGGTGTGTTTTTAAATACACATCTGTATGCTCTTGTAGGGCAAATGGGTATTATTATCAGCCTGATTTTTATATTGATGGCATACCTGATCCTGACCTTTAGCCTGACTTTGACTTTTAAACGGAAGAAGAAAGACTCCGTTGCTGTCAAACAGTCTGTAAGAAATTCAGCAGCAACAGATAAATACAATATCCAGGAATATGCCTTACATGAACAAGATGACGGATCGGATATTTTCGATTCTGTTTCGGATAAGGGAAAATCTATTGATGAAGATAATCTGAAAGATGCTATTAATTTAGAGATTGACCTACCTGAGAAACCTGTTACTGTTGCTGTCGAACCTGACAAACCGGATAGCGACATACCTTTGGATGTAGAACCTGTTGTTTCAGAAAAGATAAAAGTAAAAGGGGCTATCGAAAAGCAAGGCCTGTATACTAGCTTTGATCCGCGCCTTGACCTGCCGGATTATCAATTTCCTCCTTTAGACCTGTTGGATATGTATGGGGATGGTTCTATACATGTGGATCGTGCTGAGTTGGAAGCCAACAAAAACCGTATAGTCGAAACGCTTGGAAACTATGCTATTGGTATTGACAAGATCAAAGCTACACCAGGCCCTACGGTAACTTTGTACGAGATTGTTCCGTCGCCCGGAATCCGTATCTCAAGAATCAAAAGTTTAGAAGATGATATTGCTTTAAGTCTCTCAGCCATAGGAATCCGTATCATAGCTCCTATACCCGGTAAGGGAACGGTTGGTATAGAAGTGCCTAACCAAAAGCCTGAAATAGTTTCTATGCGGTCTATCATTGGGTCGGAGAAGTTTCGTGCCAATAAATTTGAGCTTCCTTTTGGCCTTGGAAAAACTATAGCTAATGAGAGTTATGTAGCCGATTTGACACGCATGCCCCATATTTTGATAGCAGGCGCTACCGGTCAGGGTAAGTCGGTAGGACTGAACGCTATCATCACTTCTCTGCTGTATTGTAAGCATCCGGCAGAGCTTAAGTTTGTGCTTGTCGATCCTAAAAAAGTAGAGTTAAGCTTGTTTAATAAGATAGAACGTCATTATTTGGCCAAACTGCCTGATTCCGAATCGGCTATTATAACTGATACTCGCAAGGTTGTACGAACCCTCAACTCGTTGGGTATTGAGATGGATAATCGGTATGAGCTTCTGAAAGATGCGCAGGTGCGTAATATCAAGGAGTACAACGAGAAGTTCAAGTCGCGCAGGCTGAATCCTAACGAAGGGCATAGATTTTTGCCTTATATAGTGTTAGTAGTAGATGAGTTTGCCGATCTGATCATGACGGCAGGAAAAGAAGTCGAAGGCCCTATTACCCGTCTGGCACAGCTTGCACGTGCTGTCGGTATCCATCTCATCATAGCTACGCAACGGCCTTCAGTCAATATAATTACCGGAACCATCAAAGCTAATTTCCCTGCCCGTATGGCCTTTAGGGTTATCTCGCGCATTGATTCCCGAACGATCTTAGATACAGGTGGAGCCGATCAATTAGTGGGGAGAGGCGATATGCTGTTTTCTACTGGAAACGATCTGATACGATTACAGTGTGCATTTGTGGATACACCCGAAGTTGAACGATTGACTGATTTTATAGGATCGCAACGAGGATATCCAGATGCATTTCATCTGCCTGAATATCTTGATGAACAAGATGAGATAGCCGAAAGTTATGATGCCTCTGAACGCGATGAACTGTTTGAAGATGCCGCCCGACTTATAGTGCAAAACCAACAAGGAAGTACCTCTTTGTTGCAGCGAAGACTCAAGTTAGGATACAACCGAGCCGGTCGAATTATCGATCAACTTGAAGCTGCCGGAATAGTAGGACCATTTGAAGGATCAAAAGCAAGAGAAGTAAAAGTGGCTAATGAGATGGCTTTGGAACAGTTTTTGAGAGACCTCGACGCAAAAGCTAAATTTGATACCTGATTTTTTATGAAACGATTTACGAATGTTAGCCTTGCCATATTGCTGATAATTAGTAGTATGACTAGCTATGCCCAACAAGATGCCTCAAAACTGCTTGAGAAAGTTATTGCACATATGACCTCTTTTAATAATATCCGCTTCGACTTTACATACCGGATGACCAACCAAAGAGCTGGAATTGATGAATCGCAAGCCGGCATTCTTTACTTGAATAAAGAAGCCTATAGAGTAGAAATGAATGACCAACAGATCATATGCGATGGAAAAACAGTGTGGACATACCTGAAAGATAGCAAAGAAGTGATGGTTACCGATGCATCTGAGGATCCTGATGTGATAAGTCCGACAACCCTGCTGACCGGTTATCACAAAGAGTATCTGACCAACTTTGCAACTGACCCGGCTTATGAAAGGCAAGGATTGAAAATTATTGAGCTAAGACCCAGCCATAATAAGAATTTCTCATTAGTAAAAGTAGTGATAAAAGAATCAGAATCTATGGTGACAGCTCTGATCATAGACGATAATGGTGGTAACTCTTTTGAGTACGACCTCTCCAAGATGAAGACCAATAACGACCTTGCCTCCGATTTTTTTCGCTTCGATGCCAAAAGATATCCTGATGTAGATGTGATTGATATGCGATGAGAAGGCTTCTGATCGTTGCCATTCTTTGCTGTTTCCCATTTCTGATCAAAGCTCAGGTGAATACCGAACGCTATTATAAAGATTATGAACGCATGGGTATCATGTACGATAATAGCTTTGGACTGAATTTCGCTATTGGCAACATAAATTATCTGGAGCTTAGCAACAGATTCCGGGTAGATTATAATGATACAATACAAGATTATTTTGCAGTAGCTGATTATACCTACAGGATTTCGAACGGCAAGAAAAATAGCAACAAGGGGTTTATACATATACGCACCATTCGTGATTTGGAAGAGCGCAAATTTCTTATGTTGGAAGGCTATTCACAGCTTGAGTTCAATGAGTTTTTGCTGCTCAAATCCAGGATGCTGTTAGGGGGTGGCTTTCGTTTCGATCCAATAGCATTGATAGATAGCTCACTACGCCAAAATGGAAGTCTGAAGCTGTTTTTAGGTACGGGAATCTTTTATGAATATGAAGTGTATAGCACCGATCCTATCATAAAAAGTCAGTTGATACGGTGGTCGAATTATTTATCATTGGTGCTTAATGTCAGCAAAAAGATTGATTTGAATATGGTGCATTATCTACAGCCGGCTCCACAGGATTTTTCGAACTTTCGATATGTGCTAAATCTGGCGTTAAACACTCAGTTGACAGGGAAGCTCTATTATGAAATGCGGGTTGAATATCTTTATCGGTCTATAGTTTATGGAGGAAAGAAGCCTGGTGATATAGAAGTTAAAAATACTTTGCGATTAGTATTTTGAAAGCATGTCGAAAAGTTCAACAAATATTTAAAGATCTTGTTTTAATAGTAATCAATGATTTGATTCAATATTGCCCGTTAGGAAATACATATTAATTGACAGCATCGTTATGTTGAGAATTCATTGCCCGTTAGGGCATACATATCAATATAAAGCATCGTTATGTTGAGAATTCATTGCCCGTCAGGGCATACATATCAATAGCAAGCATCGTTGCATTGAGAATTCATTGCCCTTTAGGGCATACATATCAATAGCAAGCATTGATGCATTGTGAAATCATTGCCCGTTAGGGCATACATATCATTAGAAAGCATAGATGCATTGTGAAATCATTGCCCGTCAGGGCATACATATCAATAGCAAGCATCATTGAATTGAAAAATCATTGCCCGTCAGGGCATACATATCAATAGAAAGCATCATTGAATTGAAAAAACAATTGCCCGTTAGGGCATACACCATATCAAAATTATTCTTTAAGAATTTTTGTTGTTAAAATTTTTTAGAACGCCTATAAACGCAATAAAATCCATTACATGTGTAAGCCCTAACGGGCTATCAAAATCATTTCCTATCCTATATTTTATGGATATGTAAGCCCTACGGGCTATTGCTGAACATACGAATTCATTCAAGTCATTGCCCTTTAGGGCATACATATCAATAGCAAGCATTATTGCATAGAGAAATCATTGCCCGTTAGGGCATACACCATATCAAAATTATTCTTTAAGAATTTTTGTTGTTAAAATTTTTTAGAACGTCTATAAACGCAATAAAATCCATTAAATGTGTAAGCCCTAAAGGGCTATCAAAATCATTTCCTATCCTATATTTTATGGATATGTAAGCCCTAAGGGCTATTGCTGAACATACGAATTCAGTCAAATCCTTGCCCTTTAGGGCATACATATCAATAGAAAGCATTGATGCATTGAGAAATCATTGCCCGTTAGGGCATACATATCAATAGCAAGCATTATTGCATAGAGAAATTATTGTCCTTTAGGGCATACACCATATCAAAATTATTCTTTAAGAATTTTTGTTGTTAAAATTTTTTAGAACGTCTATAAACGCAATAAAATCCATTAAATGTGTAAGCCCTAAAGGGCTATCAAAATCATTTCCTATCCTATATTTTATGGATATGTAAGCCCTACGGGCTATTGTTGAACATACGAATTCAGTCAAATCATTGCCCGTTAGGGCATACACCACATCAAAATGATTTATTTATAATTTTTGCTTTTGCCTGTTATTGAATATTTATCAATAAACGCAATTCCATAAAATTTATAAGCCCTACGGGCTAAGAACAATAAACAACCAAAGCTTTTTAATGATCTTATTATTGACAAAAATTCTGAAATAAACGAAATTTTATTTGATATAACAATCCCATGTATTTTAACAGATACGTGGAAGCAATTCACCTGTAATACGATCAATAATACGTGCTCCGCCTATCACAGTTTGCAGCCACACCCTCCCCGGATGGCTTGCGGTTATCTCACCTATGATAGTGCTCTCTTTCCCAAGCGCATGTTTTTTTAATGTTGCAAGCATAAGATCAGCCTTTTCAGCAGCCACTATAAGCACCACCTTGCCTTCGTTTGCTACATACAAAGGATCAAAACCTAAAATCTCACATATTCCTCTTACTCCATCATTTACAGCTATATCTTGTTCATACAGCTCTATTCCAAAGTCCTTGTTCTCGGCTATCTCTACTGCTGTAGTAGCTAATCCACCACGTGTCGGATCACGCATAAAATGTATGCCACCTACTTGAAAAGCCTGATGGATGAGGTCGTTCAGACTTGCACAGTCAGATAATATCGGAGCTTTGATCTGAAGTTGGTTACGGGCACTCATAATAGCCATTCCATGATCAGCTATGCTCCCGTTGATGATGATTTTGTCTCCCGGCCGGATACGGTTTCCATGTGTGAGCTGATATGCCTCCTGTCGGACAAGACCAATACCTGAAGTATTGATATATATCTGGTCGCATTGGCCTTTGGCTACCACTTTTGTGTCGCCTGTAACTATACTGATACCGGCTTTTGCCGCTTCATCCGACATGCTGATAACTATCTTCTCTAGCAAGCTGACCGGAAAACCTTCTTCAATGACAAATCCTGTGCTTAGGTATTTTGGGATAGCCCCAGCCACTGCTAGATCGTTTACCGTACCTGCAACAGCAAGCTTTCCGATATCCCCTCCAGGGAAAAACAAAGGCGACACAACAAACGTATCGGTAGTAAAAGCCATATATCCCTGATCTGTTGCAAATACTGCCGAATCGCCCATGATATTTAACTCCGGATTGGAAAAATATTTCACAAACACGTGTTGAATCAGTTCGTGGCTCATTGCACCTCCGCTGCCATGACCGAGCATTATCAGGTTAGACTTCATGATCAGTTTATTTGTCTGTAATGATAGTATGCTGCGCAAGCCCCTTCGTTGCTTACCATGCATGCACCTACAGGATCAGACGGTGTGCAAGCTTTGCCAAACAGCTTACAGGCTGTCGGTTTTGCCAATCCTTTGAGGATATCTCCACATATACAAGCTTTGTCATCGCGAGTAGGCTCTACCTGAACCTCAATCATTTTTTCTGCATCGAAGCGTTTATAATCTTCCCGCAGACCTAATCCGCTATGGGGCAATACTCCTAATCCACGCCACCAGTCATCACCTGTCTCGAACACCTCGTTGAGCATATCCATAGCTTTTGGGTTCCCTTCGGGTTTGACAGCACGACGGTACTGAATTTCCACAGAAGGTTGATTGTTCTCATATTGCATCACAAGCATATAAATAGATTGCAGAATGTCAACAGGTTCAAACCCACTGATAACCACCCCCATCTGATATTGTTGCGGGATGAATTGATAGATATCAGTTCCGGTGATGGTGCTTACATGTCCAGGACCAATATATCCATGTATATTTGTTCCCTGATCAATGATGGCTGCCATAGCCGGTGGCATGAGTTTGTGAGCGCTATACACGTAAAAATTAAACAGCCCGGCCATATATGCTTTTTGTATGCCGGCAGCTGTAGCTGGTGAACTGGTCTCGAAACCTATCCCCAGAAAGATAACTTTTTTACGTCTTTGTTGCTTAGCTATATGCAATGCATCTAAGATAGAATAGACGATGCGTATATCGGCTCCTTTTGCTCTTTCTTTTTCAAGGCTTGAGTTAGAGCCAGGCACACGTATCAGGTCGCCATAGGTGCAAAGTATTGTATCCGGTAAGCGGCTATATGCAATAGCTCTGTCGATATAAGCTCTGCTGGTAACACATACAGGACATCCAGGTCCCGAAAGTAATTCTATATGAGGAGGCAATAAAGAAGGAATACCAAAACGTTGAATAGACATGGTATGCCCGCCGCATACCTCCATGATCCGAATAGGCCGCTTGGAATAAAAGCGAATGCGGTTGACAAGTGAAGTGATCAACTCTTGATTCCTGTATTCGTCAATATATCGCATCAACTATTCATTATGTCATGGAATTATTACTTTCGTTTTGTTGATCAGGCATGATATTGATTGCTTCATATTCCTTGAATAGTTCTAAAGTAGTGCGGGCTTCATCCGGACTTATCAATTGCAGGGCAAATCCGGCATGTACTAACACATAGTCGCCTATCCGGATCGAACTATGGTCTAAAAGCCGGAGGCTGACCGACAGAGTAGCACCTCCAATGGAACAGTTAGCTGTGTCGCCTTCAATAGATTCAATTTTTGCCGGTACGCTCAAACACATACAACAGGTGATATTAGATAAAGCAAATATACATAAATGAACGCATAGGCTTAGCTGCTTTTTCTTTTCTGGATCAGCTTAGCAGCTACCGCTATCTGCCCTAAGGCTATCCCACCGTCATTGGGTGGTATCTGCTGCGGAAAGAATACTTCAAAGCCACATTGTTTCAGCAACCGGATGCTGTGCTCAAGTAAATATCTGTTTTGAAAACTTCCACCAGACAAAACCACTTTATTCAATTGGTGCTTTTCCCTGATCCGGACAGCCGTTTCTTTGATAAGGTTCAGCATGGTGTTATGAAACTTAGCAGCAATGATCCCTGTAGATGTTTGTTTTTTGAGATCATCTAAAATAGATTGAAAAACAGTCTTAAACTCTATGCGATCTTCAATGAAATCAGCCTGATAGCTTTCGGCACATCCATGATCTATGGCAGCTTCTAATCGCATTGGTGCTTCTGCATGGTATTTGCTATGTGTGCAGATGTTCAGTAAAGCTGAGACGGCATCAAACAGGCGTCCGGCACCTGAGCTTGCCGGACAATTCAGGTTTAGGTTAATAGCTTGCAGCATCAATGGAATTTTATCCTTGGTTGGAGAAGGAAGAAAGTTGGTGGCAGTTTTAACTATTTCTGCACCAAAATATTTATACAGATATGAAACTGTTGTACGCCAAGGCTCACTGACCACCTTGTCACCTCCTGGCAGAGGTATTGGATCGAAATAAATGATCCGCTGATATTGGCTCAGCTCACAGATCAAGAACTCACCGCCCCAAATAGTCCCGTCATCACCTGCTCCGGTACCGTCAAACGCTATACCTATGACAGGCTCATCAATGAAATGTTCGGCCATCACAGCGGCTATATGTGCATGATGATGCTGTACCTCAATCACTTCTATACCATATTTTCGGGCTATTTGTGAAGAGAGATAGTCCGGATGTGTATCACATGCTATCCATATGGGTTCAAATCGAAATAATCTTGACAACCGTTCTAATGCTTCCTCATAAAAAGCTAGTGTAGCTGCGTTTTTCAGATCGCCTATATGTTGGCTTAGCAGTGCTTGCCTGCCTTTCCCGATAGCGAAGGTGCATGCCATTTCAGCGCCCATAGCCAATATACCTTCTGTTTCTATATGTAGTGATACGGGTGCTGGTGCAAAACCTCTGCTACGTCGTATCATTACAGGCTGTTCGTTGCAAACCATAAATACACTGTCGTCAACCCGATTATGTATTTCTCTATTATACCCGACTATTTTATCGGTCAGCTTGCCTAAGTTTTGGTATGCATCTGCATCGGTGATAGTGATGGGTTCATCTGAAAGGTTACCGCTTGTCAATACTATTGCTTCAGCCTGCATGAAATCGAACAGTTGATGATGCAAAGGCATATAGGGCAATACTATTCCGGTTGTGTTCAGGCCGTTACTCACTGAAGGGCTATACGGATACTTGTGGGGAAGGATTCCTATAGGCCGTTTCCATGAATTCAGCAGATTGAAGACCTCTTCGGATACATTAAATCGTTCTTTAAGCCTTTCTGCCGTCGTCATCACAGCCATTGGCTTTGCTTCTTTGTTTTTACGCTCTCGCAGCTTATGGACAGTTTTTTCATTAGTTGCATCGCAGATCAGGTGATACCCACCCATAGCTTTCAATGCAACTATTTCGCCCTGATCTATCCAATTGGCTATGGCAGCAGCCGGGTCAGACAGGGGTTTAAAATTTCCATGATGGTCTGCCATAGTATATACAGGTCCACAATGGTTGCAGGCAATGGGCTGGGCATGGAAGCGTCTGTCGGTGGGTTGGTGGTACTCGGTCTGACAGTAGTGACACATCTCAAATACATCCATAGTGGTCATATGCCGGTCGTAGGGCAATGCACGTATGATTGTGAATCTGGGGCCGCAGTTGGTGCAGTTGGTGAAAGGATAAGCTAAACGCCTGTGTTGGAGACGCATATCTGTCAAACAATCATTGCATACGGCTATGTCGGGACTAACTTCAGTGATGGCATTTGAAAGGTTAGCACTTTGTAGAATAGTCATGCTGTCGTAACCAAAGATATCTGTTTCGTTTATAGTAACCTGTTGTATATGAGCTGCATCAGGTGCGAAGCGTTCAATGTCAGCGAGGAAATAATCAATAGAATCAGTGTTTCCTTCTGCATGTATGCTAAGCCCTTCGTTGTCATTGGATACCCAACCTCTTATCTGATAGTTTTGTGCTAAACGATACACAAAAGGCCTGAATCCAACACCTTGAACCAACCCAGTAATATGAATATGAACTGCTCTCATCTGATGGTAGGTGTTGCGGTTGGAATCATTGCGGATGTTTTGGTAGGGATACAGGTGTTATTAATCTGTTGAGCTTAGTATATGCATTCTTTACGAGACGTAAAAATAAAAAATATTGTTTCAACTAACGTAAGATGGCTTGTTATCCAACAATAAATTGAGTAATAGAATTGGCAAGAGACTGATGTAACAATTTCCGACAAAAGCATTCTATTGCAGACATAGTTGACCAGAAAACAGTACTTTTGAAATCAATTTTTCGTCTATTAATATTTTGTAAGATTATGAAGAAATTTTTATTTTTTATCTTGTTTTTTCCTTTTATCCTGAAGGCGGCTTGGCTGAACAGTGAGCCTGTTACTGTTACACAACCTGATGGAACTATTTTGCATTGCTTTGCAACTGGCGATGAGTTTTATAACTGGTTGCATGATGCAGATGGGTTTACTATTGTTCAGCATCCCGATGATGGATTTTATTATTTTGCCGTTTTAGATGGTGATAAGTTGGTTGCGTCTTCCCTTCTTGTGGGGGAGGCTGATCCTGTAGCTCATGGATTACGACCGGGTATCAATTTGCCGGCGTCCAAAAGGATGGAGATACGCAGGGAATTGGAGCAGCATATGCGTCTGAACGAAGCCGGAAGATCGGGTGGCCGTGCTGCTGGAGTACTAAATAATATTGTTATTTACATCCGTTTTAGCGATCAGGAAGAGTTTACAACGGATACTCTGATCAATTATAGCCGGTTCAATAATGATCAGCCGGGTAGCAACTCGGTTCTCAATTATTTTCATGAAGTATCTTATGGCAAGTTAGAGTTACCTTCTACATTCTATCCTGTCTCACCGGATCATATTATTCGTTCCTATCAAGACACGCATCCACGTGCATATTATATGCCTCACCACCCGACAACCAATCCTCAAGGGTATCAAGGCGACAATCAGCGGACACAACGTGAGCATACCCTGTTAGCTAATGCAGTCACCTGGATCAATGAGCATTCGCCTGTCCCTGAGTATATTGACTTAGACTATAACAACGATGGCTATGTGGATAACGTGGTGTTTATCATCAGAGGAGCACCAACGGCCTGGTCCACTTTGCTGTGGCCACATCGCTGGAGTCTTTATACCCAAACAGTGTATATCAACGGAAAACGGGTCTGGGATTTTAATTTTCAGTTGGAAACCAGTATGAACAGCAGTGGGGTAGGAGTGTTGTGTCACGAACTTTACCACTCGCTTGGTGCTCCTGATCTGTATAGATATGTGGATACAGACATTACTCCCGTTGGGCAATGGGATATCATGGCAGCAAATAATAATCCTCCTCAATATATGGGAGCTTTTATGAAATTTAAGTATGGGAACTGGATTGAGGAAATTCCATGGATCACTGAAAGCGGCACCTATACGATTAATCCGTTATCGGAAGAGAATGGAAATGTATGGCGCATCCCTTCCCAGAATTCTACTTTAGAATATTTTGTGCTTGAATATCGCAAGAAAGAGGGTACTTTTGATGGTACCTTGCCCAGATCGGGCTTATTAGTCTATCGCATTAATCCTTCAGCCGGAAATGGAAATGCACAAGGGCCACCCGATGAAGTATATATCTTCCGCCCGGGCGGGACACCCTCTGTAAATGGCAACCTGTCTAATGCGGTTTTTGCCGAAAATTATGGCCGTACAGCCTTTGGCGATGGAACAGACCCGTATCCATTCCTGCAAAACGGTAATTTTGGCGGAGTATATATTTCCGATATCAGCATGATAGGGCCGACTATGAGTTTTAAAGTGGACTTCCCTGAACAACCTCAGGCCGATATCTCAGCAAATGCAGTAAATATATGTGTAGAGGATGAAATTACCCTGTTGGATGTATCTACCGGATTACCAGATACATGGAACTGGACTATACAGCCTAATACGTTTGCTTTTGTCAATGGAACGAATGCACATTCGAAAAACCCTGAAGTGAAATTTTTGGAAAACGGTAACTATGATGTGAGTTTGCAGGTAAGCAATAGCTTTGGTTCTGATCAGACTTCAAAACAAGAATATATTAAGGTAGGTGCTATAACAACCTATTTCGAGGAAGGCTTTGAGTCGGCTGATTTTAAAAGGGGTTCATGGCTGATTGAGAATCCAGACGACAATATCACATGGGGAATACATCCTGTTAGCGGAAATGGAGGTAATTGGGCAGCAGGGATCGACTTCAGGACATATTATTCCATAGGACAACGCGACCGGCTGATCAGCAAGCCTTTTGATCTAAGCAGTTTTACGACAGCATCTCTGAGCTTTGAACATGCGTACGCATTGAATCAGGCTACCATGCCTCATAGCGATTCATTGATAGTGCTTTATTCGACAGATTGTGGACAGAACTGGACACGCCTTGTTAGCTTGGGCGAAGACGGTAGCGGAAACTTTGCTACACACTTGCCTACTATAGAAACATTTTTCCCCACAGTAGCAGATGACTGGTGCGGAAATGGATGGGGTAGCCCGTGTAATAGCTTTGATCTTAGCTTTTTAGCCGGCCAGTCTGACATACGTTTTGCATTTGAAACGGTAAGCTTTTATGGCAACCCCATACTGATTGACAATGTGGTGATAGAGCAATATGTTGGAACTTCTGACGAAATGAGCCAACCATTGTTTGCTGTATATCCTAATCCTGCTCAATCAATGCTGTACATTCAAAGCAGCTATAATGAATCAATGCAATCCTACGAAATTGTAGATATGAGCGGCCGAACTATTCTGTACGGCAGCTTTAACGGATCAGCAAGCTTAGATTTGAAAAAATATTGCACACCCGGATTGTATATCATCCACTTAAGAAATGAACTTGAAAGTCAAAACTTTAAAATATTTGTTAAGTAAAAAACCCTTCTCTATCGTTGTGTAAAATACAGCATTACCGATTGAGTTGTTTTTTTAAGATCAAAAGCGAGGATGCCACTCTGTTGGCATCCTCGCTTGCTTTGGTAATTGTGAATAAGGATACCTCCAAATCATAGTGGTATATCTGATGAGCCGAACCGTAATAATCAGACCGATAACTTGGTTTTATCATTTGTACGTCCTATGGAACCAAATCGCCGAAGTTCATTTCAGGTTTCAAGGTTGAGGTAGCCCTTTAAGCAATCACAGGGATAAAAACCGATCATTGATTGCATAGCAGTATGAGTTCTTTTCAGATGTAAATATTCCGTTGATACCGATCTTTTTTGGGTTTTGTTGCCTTTAAAAATGCTTTTCTGCTGAAATAGTGGCGTTTTTACCTATTTGGCATCGTCTAAATGTTTCACCATAGACGGTTAAGAACTACATTTCTATACTGCGAAAGTTGGGTCATGATATTGTTTTTGATACCATTAACTATAAATACCAATATGTCTACAAGGAATCAAATGATGAAAACATAAGTAAAGCCCTAAGGATCATCGAGATTCCTATTCAAGGTTGTTCTAAAATAGCTGGTTTGTACATGCGTGCATGGCTTCTTTACGAATACGGTTGTATATTTGAAACCAGAAAGCCTATAAGTAACTACGGTTTAATTCTCAATCAATTTTTGACTATTTTTGCTGAAAGGGTTCAACTATAGAGTTAAATCCCCTGATTCATAGTTACATATTTTACGGGATAGTGTCCAGGAATCGGGAGGAGTATCGGGCTTTGAGTGTTTTTGTTGGCATTGTTGGGGCTCACTTTTTACGTATCCATGTTGCCTACAAAGCATGAGGTATTTCAAACCTTTTAATTTTTTGTAGATTCGAAGCATATTGAATAATTTTACTTTTTGGGAATACCTTTTCGTAATATTAATCTTATTTTATATGATTAAGTTTAACATAGTAATAGTATTTATTCTCTTGGGAACTATTCTGCTCTGCTCACAGGAAACCACTGAACAGGATAAGTTACTGAAAAGAACAAAGGAAAACTATAGTTTAGTTTTTACTAGCCCAGAAGAAGCTTTTCAAGAATCTGCAATTATATTGCAGGAAGCGCAAAGGGAAAAAAATCTGGAAGCTGAATTATGCGCTATTTCGACTCAATGTGTTTACTACGAGTCGAAAAATAATTTTGAAAAATTAATGATTACAGCAAAATTACTTTTTCAAAAAGCAGAAACATATCAAAATCCAGTATATCAAACCTCTGCAAAAATAGATATTTTTAATGCTTATGCATTTAATGGGCTTTATGAACAGGCATTTGAAGAGCTTAAACAAGCTGAAAGAATAATCAGAAGAGTAGAAGATAAGGATTTCATTATCATTCTTACACGAGTAAATCTTTACGTAGCATTTTCCAATTATTATTTTCTTCAGAAAGATTATGAAAGTCAACTTAAATATCTTGAGAAGATAGCTGATGAATATGAAAATTTAACTGATGAAAAATATAAGGAAAGGTTTCGATATATTGATTATTCAAACCGAAGCAGAGTTTATATTGATCTGAATAATTTGGATTCGGCAAAATATTTTGCTGAGTTATCTCTTTCAAAAGAAAGCGGATATGGTCGAAATGACATCCAATTCTCTAATTTTTTGGTGTTGGGGCGGGTTTCTGTAGAAAAAGGGAACTACGAAAATGCAATTTTGTATTTGTTAGAAGCCGAAAAAGTAAAAGGGTACAAAAATCATTTGAATCTTCTGACTTTGTATGATAATATCATTCAAGCATACAAAAGGCTTGATGAGCGCGAAAAGTTAAACGAGTACCATGCAAAGCGGGATTCTCTGAAACTGAATGTCTCAGAGAGCCGAAATGAATCCCTCCTTAGCTTGCTGGAGGAAAGCGGGAAAGATAGTATTTCAGAACACAGCATTGTGCTTGTCTTTTTCCTTGTGTTGATGGCAATATTAATGATGGTTTTCATCAGGAAAAACAAGATTTTAACCCGTCAGGAGAAAATCAGCCAGAAATATTTAGAAGAAAATCCAGAAAACGAGAGAGGGGAAAATTATTCCAGACTCTTGGAAATGCTTAAAATTAACGATCAGGCGTTTATGGCTTACTTTGAGAAAGTATATCCCACCTTTATACCAAAACTATTAAAACTAAACCCGAAAATAATTCAGTCTGATATTGAGTTCTGTGCTTTGCTTAAATTAAAAATACCAACCAGCGACATAGCTAGATATAAATTTATCACCCAAAAATCGGTACAGAATAGGAAATATTTAATTAGGAAAAAACTTAATATTCCTCCGGATGTAGATATTTACATTTGGTTTAGTTTATTTTAAGTGGCTGATATTCAATAAGTGTTTAACAAAAAAAACAGTAAGAAGATTTGAGGTGGAGCCATTTTCATGCAATAAGTAGATTTGAGGTAGTTAATTTATTTGATTAAAAATTCTCTCGTGGTATTTTTGTCAAGACAATTAATTTTTTTACTTACTTACCAAAATCAAAAATGCAATGCAAACCTTTCGTTACTTTCTATCAAGCTGTATGTTCCTGATTTTGCATATAGGTTCACTTTATGCCCAATGGATACCGACTAATGGACCTTATGGCGGCACTGTGAATTGTATTGTTGCAAACGACACAGAAATTTTCGCGGGTACTTTTGCCGGTGTATTTCTTTTCTCCGACAACGGCCAAAACTGGACGAAGGTCAGTTCTGGCTTAACAGACACTAATGTATATTCGCTTGCTACTTCCGAAACAAATCTTTTTGCCGGTACCAGTGGAGGTATTTTCCTTTCCACCGACAATGGAGCTAGCTGGACAGAGGCCAATTTCGGTATTCCTGAATATACGAGTGTTATTTCTTTTGCAGTATCAGGTACAAATATTTTCGCTGGGTCCTGGAGTGGGGTATTTCTTTCTACTGACAATGGCGAAAGCTGGACAAATGTCACTTCAAATTTGACAAACACAGCTGTTCGTGCTTTGGCAGTTTCTGGATCGAATCTTTTTGCCGGTACTTATGGTGGAGTATTTCTTTCCACCGACAACGGGGCAAACTGGACTGAAGTCAATTCTGGTCTGACCAATTATGCTGTGAGCTCGCTGGTAGTTTCGGACACTAACCTTTTCGCCGGAACCAGTGGTGGGGTGTTCCTTTCCACCGATAACGGCGAAAACTGGACTGAAGTCAGTTCAGGCCTCACCCATACAGATATTCGTTCCCTTGCGGTTTCGGATACAAATCTTTTTGCTGGAACTTTCGGTGGGGGTGTATTTCATTCATCGGATAACGGAGCTAGCTGGACGGAGGTCAATTCAGGCCTGACAAATTTTGATGTCTATACCATGGCCATTTCTGATTCAAAACTCTTCATAGGAACTTTAGGCAGTGGTATTTATGTTACCACCGATAACGGAACCAACTGGACAGAGGCCAATACAGGCTTGACAGCAATTATTACTCCAGCACTTGCAGTTTCAGAAGGGAACCTCTTTGCTGGGACTTTTGGTGGGGTGTTCCTTACAACCGATGATGGCGAAAATTGGACAAAAGTCTGTTCAGGCTTAACAAATGTTGACGTTTATACCTTGGCAGTATCTGGTTCGAACCTTTATGCTGGGACTTTTGATGGAGGTATTTATCGTTCTTCCGACAATGGTGAGAGTTGGACAGCGATCAATAATGGGCTAACAAATATAAATATCTATTCTATAGTAGTTTCGGGTACAAAACTCTATGCTGGGACTTTTGGTGGGGGAGTATTTCTCTCTACCGATCAGGGTGATACCTGGACTGAAATTAATTCGGGTCTGACAAATACCATAATTAGTACGCTAGGTGTTTCGGGTTCAAATCTCTTTGCCGGAACTTATGGAGGGGTGTTTCTTTTAACTGATAACGGGGGTAGTTGGACACCGGCTAATACAGGAATACCTGGTGGTTCTTCGGTAAATGAATTTGCCTTTTCGGGTACGAAAATCTTCGCCGGAACAGGTAGTAGCGGCGTGTACCTTTCGACTGATAACGGTGAAAGCTGGACAGAAGTTAATTCAGGCCTAACCAATACTTCTGTTCGTACTCTTATTGTCACAGAAGATTATCTCTTTGCCGGAACTTATGGCGGGGGAATCTTTCTTTCAGCAAACAACGGTGAAAGTTGGACTGAGATCAACACCGGCCTGACCAATCAACAGATTGTTTCTCTTGAAGTGTCAGGTCCATATATATTTGCTGGAGCTGATTCTGGTACCGCATGGAAACGATTGCTTTCAGAGATTGTAACCTCTGTCCCTTCCAACAAAACACCAAATGGAATAATTCTTCTTCAGAATAGCCCTAATCCTTTTACTTCCACAACAACAATTAAGTTTAATATTGCAGCCCCAAATTTTGTAAGGTTGTCAGTCTTTGACATGCTTGGACATGAAGTAGCCACTCTTATAAATGAATACATGGAACTCGGAATGAATGAAGTGGCCTGGAATGCGTCTTCTTTTCCAATTGGAACCTATTTTTACAAATTATTTGTTGGAGACAATGTTGAGACAAAAAAGATGATTATGATGAAATAGCCAAATAAGATCGTCTTCTGCCTTACTGTTTTATTAATACCAAAATAAAAACGAGGGAAGAGGAGTGATAAAAAAACTCTCCTTCACTCGTTTTTGACTTTATTTGCCCATTTATGGTTTTAATGAAATAAAACATATTATTCAATACAAGATCAATCGCAGCATGCTTTAAGGTAACCCTTCTGCGAAAGGCATCTTGTGGTTTTATTAAAGACCCATAATCTTTGCTTTTAAAAATTATGCCTGATCTGTTTAAAATCATTTATTATTTCTCAAAACCAAAAAAAAATAATAGAAGATCGGCATGCAAAGATGCCTACTGCTTAGGCAATTCAGCTGCCTGTAGCAAGCTGGTTTGATGTAATTGGAGAAGAAATCATCGCAGATGCCATATTAGACAGATTGGTTTATACTTCACACAGAATTGAACTAAAAAGGTGAAAGTCTGAGAAAAAACTGTAATATTGTCAGTAGAAAAGTTCTTTTAAATCGATCAAATTATCAAGAGGGTTAGTATCACCGGAATGGGGGACAGTATCACCTGAATATCCAGGATTTATTTTTGTTTTAGACGGTTAGATTTCAAGGGTAGTTGGTATAAATGCATAGGAGGGGATAATAAATAAACTATCTGTTTGCAGAAGATAAAATAAACCTGAAAAGCTTATATATAGAAGAATATGAATCCTGTTGCGATAGCGATCAGCTTGGTACGTGCTTTTGCTATGAAGTAAGACTTATTTATTTTTTTTCTAACAGCAGTTTTTGCATTTAGTTTGCTGTTAATATTAGAAAAATGATATAAAAACTTGATTATGAAACAAATAGGATTTATAAAAAAACTACAAATGATTTAAACCTATTTTGGTCATGAGTTGGATAGAAAAAAAGAAAAATTAGAGTTACTTCTAAAAATCATCAGAACAGAGAACGGTGGTGATTCTAAATAGGCACTTTCAGAAAATAGAATAATTTTTAATTTTAGGGATTAAAAACGCCTTTCAACAATCTCCCTTTGGATAAAACCATCAAAAGGGGGATTTTTTTATCCAAGAAATCGTGTGTGGAAGAA